>Ga0222716_10004705_pt1 | contig 10685 bp, 8 predicted proteins | sample C33_13DmetaG_FD_165044 | JGI IMG/M metagenome (GOLD analysis project Ga0222716, IMG submission 165044) | Estuarine water microbial communities from San Francisco Bay, California, United States - C33_13D | ecosystem: Environmental > Aquatic > Marine > Unclassified | place: USA: California... | reverse complement strand
TAACACAGTTTGATGATAGCTACCAAGGTAGTTGGGATACTACAAAATATTTAGGTAGAGCAGAAAATTTTTACACTTATCAAGGTTTTGAAAGAAGTATGAATATAGGGTTTAATATAGCAGCAGCTACTAGACAGGAAATGAAACCATTATATAGAAAAATGGCAGCATTAGCATCTGTTACAGCTCCAACATACGGAGCAGACGGTAAGTTTATGAGAGGGACTATAGCTAAAGTAACAGTAGGAGACTACATATATGAAGTACCGGGTATAATAGAGAGTGTAAACTATACATGGAATAGAGACTACAACTGGGAAATAGCTTTTCAAAATCCAGACAATGCTACAGACGATGATATGCAAGAGTTACCGCAAATTATGGATTGCAGCTTGACATTTAAACCAATCCACAATTTTATACCGCAAGCAGTTGGAAAAGACAGACTACTCCCGTATATTACTAATCCAGTCGCTAACGGCGCTAATAAAGCTATTTTTATAGATCAACCTCAGTAAGATATGCCGAATAGATATAGAAATATAAACACTTTAAAATCTACTAACAGAAAAGAGTATAGAAGTACTACCGTATATCCAGAAATACCGTTAAATGAAAACGACATATACGTGGTATCTTCCTATGGAGATAGGTACGATATATTAGCACAGGAATTTTATAGTGATTCAAACCTTTGGTGGATTATAGCAAGTGCAAACAACTACTATAAAGGATCTTTGAACATAACACCAGGAATACAGTTAAGAATACCTGCTAACAAAGACCGAGCTTTAGAGAATTTTGAGAATGTAAATAAAAGCAGGTAATGGGAAGAGAAGTTATAGGTTCAGGTTTCTCTGCAAAAGTTAAAAAACAACTACAAGCAAGAGAGTTATTATTTAGTTCTGTAAAGAGAGAAAACGATCAACTACTTTACATGAATAGTAATGGTGCATGGGCTAGACTAGTATCCAGCGTAAACACCTTAACAGCTGATGAGGTAAAAAAACTAGCGAAGTTTGAAGTAGGTCCTAAAGATGTAGAAGGTAGTAATTTTCTAGCATATAATAATATACTATTAGGAGGTACAAAAAAACAATCAGTTAATACCGAAAGCAACTACAACCTTAAAGGAGGTATAGATTTTACAAAAGGATATACACCTATCGTACTAAAAGACGATCAAACTATTGAAGCAGGAGACCTAAGAACAAGTCAATATAACAACTACAACTCATTAGGATTTAGACCAACACCAGGTATCGAAACAGTCTCTATAGAATCAAAAAATACTTACGGTACTTTAAGAGAAGCAAAAATAAAAATCACAGTCTGGACATTAGAGGATTTAGAGGTTATTCAAGCACTTTACTTAAGACCAGGATATTCAATGTTACTTGAATGGGGACATAGTATGTATATAACAAACAGTGGAGAACTAAAAAAAGATGGAGTAGGTCCCCTATATAATGGATTTTTAGATAATAAAAAACAGAATGGTAGGAGAATTGAGAAAGATTTAAATACAAAAAGAGAAGAAAACGATAACAACTACGACGCAATGTACGGCTACGTTAAAAACTTTAATTGGAGTTTTAGACAAGATGGAGGGTATGATTGTGAAGTAACTTTAATCTCAAAAGGTTCCATATTAGAATCAATGTCTATTAAGTTTAACCCCTCTAATAGTTTGGAGCTAGAAGATGACGAGAGTAAAGATACAAGAGAGTTAGTTAGTCCTTTTCACAAATTTTTTCATGATTTAGCTAAAGTAAAAGTTACTAAATTTGATAAAAAGACCCTAATAGATAAACTACATTCATCAGAAAAAAACAATTATACAAAACTTCAAGATTTTAAAGGGTACTGGCTAGACTTAGACACCTCAGGAGACTTAGACGACTTTGAAGATAGAGGACAGTTTATAACTTTAAGGACTCTTCTCGATTTTTATAATAATTACGTATCTCCTGTAAATCCTGCAAGTGAAGACCCGTTAGATGCAGGAGAGTATAAACTAATAAAGTACTACACAGGACAGACAGACTCAGAACCTACCGGGCCTTACGAACAAATTGCAAAATACGTTACAACAGATAGTCACTTTTCAATAGATCCTATGAAAGGTTTACTCCCTAAAGAGTTTACCGCTCCTGGAGAGATAAGAGATCTTACAACAGCCGGTGAAGTAAAGACATTCCTAGGAGGGCTCCTATTATCTAGCCCCTTAACTACGGGGTTAGGAGCATTAATAACCTCAACTGCAGGAACAGAGCAGAAATTAGACATAGGAGAGGTAAACGAAATAAAAAAAGAATTAAAAAAACAAATAGTAAAGGGGGAATCTGATGATATACTCAATATATTTATCTCTACACATTACCTATCTACAACAATCGATAACTTACTTAAAACAGAAAGTACATCAGATCATACTATGCAAGCGTTTGTTAGTAAGATATTAAGCACGTTAAACGATAGCTTAGGAGGTATAAACGACTTTGACCAATACTATGACGAACAACAAGATCTCTGGTATATTATAGATAGAAAAAAAACACCTAGTACTAAAAATAAGAATGATGATGGAGAACTTCCTTCGAAAATATCACTCACAGGACTTAGATCGACTGTTAGTGAACTAAGTATAAGTAGTAAAATATCTAATGAAATAGGAGCACAAGTATCTATAGCTGCACAAGGAGCAGGAAACAACTATAACGAAGATGTAAGCACTTTATTAAAATGGAACTCAGGATTAATTGATAGAACTATCCCTATCAAGTCAATAACTCAAGAAGATTTTGACGATCAAAATAAAGCTGCTGCAGAAAGAAAAATAAAACAACTTAAAAAAACAGTAGATTGGGCGGAGGATGTAACAGATGTATTTGATGAATTTAGTGAAGGAGGTCAAAATAGTTTGCAAGATATTGACTATGAAGAAGGAGATCATGATAACTTAAAAAGTGGGCATAAAGAATACTGTAGTAAGTACGTTTTAGACGAATACTACAAAGATCCAAATGACCCAAAACCACCTCCAGGAGTTATCCCAGTAGAATTATCATTTAAAACCATAGGTGTAGGGGGTTTAAAAATAGGTCAAGCATTCACTATAGAAAAAGGGATACTACCTAAAAGTTATAGTGATAATTTTGGATTTATACTAACAGGATTATCTCACGATATAAGTGGAAATAAATGGACGACATCTATAAAAACCCAATTCTACAGTATCGAAAAAACACCTTTAGATGAGTGTAAAGAAATAACACCAAACCCAACACCAAACCCAACACCAAACCCAACACCTGTAGTGGACCCAGAACTAGACCCAGCCCCTCAAGTAAATACAAGTAAAGTAGGAGCTATTGGATATTCATCATCACCTTTAGCTAGAAAACTACAGAAAGAATTAAATTTTAACGGATTATTAGATTTAAGTATTTTAGAACCTATTGGAGAAGACATTGGCGCTGCAAGATACTATATTAACCCAAAAACAGGTCAACCAGAATATATGCTTCACCCTATAGCTGCAAAAGCATGGTACGGATGGAGAGATGAAATGAAAACACAAGGTGTATTTTATAGTGTATCGAGCGCATATAGAAACTCCCAACACCAGGGAGGATTAGATACAGGCAGATCTGCTTCACCAGGAAAATCTCCACATGGATGGGGAGGAGCATTGGATTTTAGAAACCTATATAGACAAGTTGGAGGAAGTACAAACCCAAGTACTAACCTAAACGGAAGAATACAATCTACCGATTATAGAAAAATGGCAGAAATAGGAAAAAAATACGGATGGTACAATCCATGGAGACTCAGCGACAATGGAGGTACAATGGATGAAATGTGGCATTGGGAGTACTGGGGTAACGTTTAAACTTATATAAAAAATGTATTTACCAAAACATCAATTTGTTGAAATAGCTACTAACTTAGCTCCTTTCTTACTAGATAAGAACGGAACAAGATACAGTAAACCGACTGTAATAAAAACATCAGCTAACGAATACTACGACGCACCAGAATCCGACCTAGCATTTGGTAACTTCTCTAATGCAGAAAAACTAATAATAAACAGTACAGAAGGTACATTTGAAGAAGCAACTACAATCCCCTCTACACCTTCATTACCAAAACCAGCCAAAAGAGATTATGAAGCAGGTATACTATTTAGGTACTTTCTACAAACAAGTAATAGTAAAATTATAGAAATTTCAAAACAGTTATTTGATAGTAAATCAAAAAATAAACGTAATTTTGAAAAAATAGCAAAATTGGAGTGGAAACTAGAAGGACCTGTAAGCGACATAACAGTAAACGGGAATGTATTTAAAGGAGCAAGTAATGTAAATAAAGAAGCTGTAATGGAGTTAAACAAAACAATGAAAGGGATAAAAGATATAGTAACTAATTATTCTCAATTTGTACCTGAAACTCCTGCAGATAAAATGGAAAGAGAAAAACCTAAACAAGTTAAAACATCTTTCGATATACCTTCTCCTTCTAAGAAGTTGTAGATTAAATACTTTCTACATATATTACATATAGCCAAAGGTTATAAGAATGTTTTATATAATAGAATCAGAAGAACAGCAAAATACTTTAATAAATTTAATTGAGGGTACAACTTGCTTTATAGATGTTATCACTACTAATGACTTTTACCACCCTAAATTAACATCTACAGTAGGAGTATACATAAGACCGGTAATAGACGCTACAGGATATGTAATTCCAATCAACCACAGCGATTGCTTAAATATAGATAAAGAACGTGTCTATGAAATACTAAAAAAACCATCATCAATATATACACTAAATAAGAAAGACTTACTATATCACTTTAATTTACAAGAAGCTATAGATGTATCTTTACTATACTCTATGGAGTATTATAAGAAATTAGAATATAAATACAGCAATAGTAACATAGACTGGTTTTATAGAAAGTATGAAAGCAAATCTGATATAAATACACTAATACCTATCACTAAATTATATGAAAGATGTGAAGAAAAATTTACTTCAATAAAAAGCTATATTGATGAAATACATATATCTGATAGTACAATAATACCTAGTGGATTTCAATTTTATAATAAAACAGCAACAAATGTATTTTTTCTTATTGAGCAAAATGGAGTTGGAATAGATTTAGAAGATTTTAATAAAATTCATAAACCTAGAAACCCAATACTTAATACTTACAACTCATCAGTCTTTACATCTTATAATCTATATAATGCAACATCTAGACCAACTAATACCTTTAATAGCGTTAACTTTGCTGCTATTAACAAATCGGAAGAATACCGGAAATGCTTCAAACCAAAAAACGATTACTTCGTGGAGTTTGATTTTGATGGTTATCATCTTCGTCTCCTTGCTAATCAGATTGATTACTCTCTAACAGAAGAATCAGCTCACAAACAATTAGCTAAAAATTACTTTAATACAGAAGATATTTCTGAAGAGCAATATAATATAGCAAAACAGATTAACTTCCAGGCAATCTACGGAAAAATACCAGAAGAGCATAAAAACTTGGAGATTTTTAAAAGCATACAATCTTATATTGACGAAATGTGGAAAATGTATAAAAAAGAAGGTTTTGTTTGTAATCCTCAATCAGGTAAGCCGTTTACTGGTAAATTAGAAGAAATGCATCCTACAAAATTAATGAATTATATGATGCAATCGTTGGAGACATCAAACAATATTCTAATATTAAAAGACGTATTAAGGTACTTAAAAGATAAAAGGACATTTATAACATTATATACGTACGATGCAATACTATTTGATTTTGCAAAAGAAGATAGTAAAGGAACTTTAGAAGATATAAAAGAAATAATGGAAAGAGGAGGAAAGTACCCTATAAAATTTAAATACAGCGCAGATTTAGTGTTATAAGAATCAATAACTATTTATTTATGTTAACAGACACCAATATAATTAAGTTCGATTATGATATCGATCAAATTTTTACAAACGAGGATATGAGTAATAAACTTTTCTGTACATTCTCTACAGAAGACAACTTACCAGCAACTTTAATTAACATACAGAATAAGTATAAGATCCTATACAGTAAAATCTTTGTACTATACGCAAATAGTCAAGATGAGTATATGTGTACTTATAATGTAGATTTCGGTAATATCGGAACATTCCTCGATAATACTATATTAGTACACAGAAAAAAGGAAACAAACACGTTATATACAATTAACGCACTTAACACACTTATTAAGAGCTTAAACAACGGAAGATTAGATTCTTCTTTTAAAGTTAATTGGCTAGACTATCGCAATAGTATACTACTTACAAAAGGACCTGAATTAAAACGGGTATCTACAAAACTACATAAAATTATCGAGCTTTAGTTGGCTCTTTGATTTATTATTATTATATTAATTATAAGTTTATTTTTAAAACCAGTTATATATATGGACATTAATGCTATCAAGGCTAAATTAGACGCCTTAAACAACAACGGTCAAGACAGAGAGAAGACCGACTACACAAAATTATTTTGGAAACCAGAATTAGGAAAACAGACAGTACGTATAGTACCATCTGCATTTGACCCTAACTACCCTTTTAAAGAGTTGAAGTTTCATTACGGTATTGGAAAGTATCCAATGATTGCTTTATCAAATTTCGGTAAACAAGACCCTATCGAAGAATTTGTAAAAGAGTTACGTAAGACTAACGACAAGGACAATTGGTCGTTATCCGGTAAAATTAGCCCTAAAACTAGAATCTTTGCTCCAGTAGTAGTACGAGGAGAGGAAGAAAAAGGTGTTAGACTATGGGGATTCGGTATTACTATCTATAAAGCATTACTCGCTTTAGCAGAAGATGAAGATATCGGAGACTTTACAGACGTATTGAATGGATGGGATATGGTTGTAGAGATGCAGAAAGGAAACCCTTACCCTGAGACAACAGTACGTATCAAACCAAAACAAACACCTTTATCTGACAATAACGATTTAGTTTCATCTTGGATTAAAGATCAACCAAACCCAATAGAATCATTCACAGAATACGATTACGATTTTGTAAAAAAGAAACTTAAAGAGTATTTAGATCCAAACGCTGTAGAAGAAACACCAGCACAAGGAAATGATAAAAAACAAGAAGATAAACTGCCAGAAAGCTTAGGTCAACAAAAAACAGACTTTACTTTGGAAACAGCTACGGCTGGCAACAAAGACACAGTTAGTAAATTTGATGACTTATTTAACGAATAATGGCAAGTAAACAAGAAACAAAACAAAAGGCTTCTGATTCAATCAAGAAGTCTTTTAATTTAGGCAACTTTAAGAAAAAGAAAGGGTACGCTCTTACTTCTGTAAAATTTAAAGAACAGGATTATATACCAATGTCTCCTGCTCTTCAAGAAATAACATCCTTACCAGGATTCCCAGAAGGACACATTACACTCCTTAGAGGACATAGTGATACAGGTAAAACTACTGCTTTAGTAGAAGCAGCAGTACAATGCCAGAAAAAAGGTATACTACCGGTATTCATTGTTACTGAGATGAAATGGTCTTGGGAACATGTACGAGAGATGGGACTTGAGTTTGAGGAAATGGTAGATGAAAGTACAGGAGAGATATTAGATTATGAAGGATTTTTCTTATACGCTGATAGGGGTACTTTAAATACCATAGAAGATGTTGCTGTCTATATGGCAGACCTAATGGACGAACAAGCCAAAGGTAACTTGCCTTACGATTTATGCTTCTTATGGGATTCTATAGGATCAGTACCATGCGAATTATCTGTACGTTCTAATAAGAACAACAACGAATGGAATGCAGGTGCGATGTCTACTCAATTCGGTAATAATATGAACCAGAAAATATTATTATCAAGAAAAGAAGGAAGTAAGTACACTAACAGTCTTATAGCTATCAATAAAGTTTGGACTCAGAAACCTGAACACCCAATGGGTCAACCTAAGTTACAAAACAAGAACGGGATGACAATGTGGTATGACGCTACACTTATTATAACTTTCGGAAATATAACAAACCCAGGTACTTCTAAAATTAAAGCAATCAACAAAGGTAAGCAAGTAGAGTTTGCTAAGAAAACCAATGTACAGATAGAGAAAAACCACATTGGAGGTGTTCAATCAAGAGGTAAGATAGTTATGACTGCTCACGGATTTATAAAAGACGATAAAAAAGCAATCGATAACTATAAAGCAGAACACAAAGACAGGTGGTTCAAACTATTAGGATCAGATAAGTTTGATTTAATAGAAGAAGGAGATACAGAAGAAGAGACAGTTAATACGAAGAAGATAATTTAATGAGTTATACAGATATCCTGAATAACCTTAAAGAAACTCCACCTAGAGAATTAAACGATCACATCCTTGTAATCGATGCTATGAATATGCTAATTCGTAGTTTTTCTCTACTTAAAGCAATGAATCCATCAGGCGCCCATATCGGGGGTCTGGTAGGCTTCATGCGATCACTAGGATACGTAACACGTATATTTGATCCTACAAGAGTAATAGTAGTATGGGATGGAAAAGGAGGTTCAGCAAACCGAAAAAACATAGATCCTAACTATAAAGCGCAAAGAGCAACCTCTAGAATAACACACTGGGGACTTTACGATACTAAAGCAGAGGAGCAAGAAGCTTTAATAGGACAACTATATAGAACACAGGATTATATAAAATGCTTACCAATACATCAGATTGTAATGGAAAAATTAGAAGCAGATGATATAATTGCATATATTGCTAAACAAGCTTCTAAGAATAATAAAAAGGTAACGATAGTTTCTTCTGATAAGGATTTCCTACAACTTATAGACAGTAATATTAACGTCTATGCCCCTGTAAAAAAGAAGACATTTAACCAAAGTAATATACTAGAAGAAATCAAAGTATTACCGGAAAATTACAACATAGTTAAAGCGTTATTAGGAGATAACTCTGATAATTTACAAGGAGTAAAAGGGTTAGGAATAAAAACTATACTATCCGAATGGAAAAGTTTTACATGGGATTCATTAGCTTCTCTCCAAAACGTTTGGGATCATTGCGAAACACAACTAGAGACTAGTAAAAAACCAAAAAAAATATTTGCTAAAATTATAGACAATTGGGATAGAGTATTAATTAATTATGAGCTCATGAATCTACACACAACAGTGTTGGACGATAAAGAAAAAGAGCATATATTAAGTATAATAAAAAGCGATATACCAGCTCTACAGACAGGCGGTTTCCTGCATTTATTAGATCAAGATAAAATTGAAGGAATCACTAAAAATACACCTTTATGGCTAGAGAATTTCAGAGAGCTATCTACTATAAAGTAAAAAAGTAAAATAAAATAAGTTATAGATGACATTAAAAGCATTAAATCAATACGGAAAAGGATTCCAATTAAAAGTACTAGGTTCACTCCTTACAGATAAAACATTTTTACAAAACGTACGAGACGTACTAATAGACGACTACTTCGATTCAGATGCACATAAATGGATTATTAATCAAATAGTAACTTATTTTGATAAGTACCATACAACAGTAAGTATGGATGTATTGAAAGTAGAACTACAGAAAGAAGATAACGACATATTACAAATAGCGTTAAAAGAAGAATTACGTAACTCATATGAAGCTTCTCAGGAAGATTTAGAATACGTACAAGAAGAGTTTCAAACATTCTGTAAGAATCAGGAGATGAAACAAGCTATTTTAAACTCAACAGACCTACTTAAAGCTGGAGATTTCGACGGTATTAGAAATACTATCGAGAAAGCTATGAAAGCAGGTATGGATAAAAATATTGGACATGAATATAATAAAGATATTGAGACGCGTTATAGATCTGATTACCGTCCTACTATTGCTACTCCTTGGCCTATCCTTAATGATGCTATTCAAGGAGGATTTGGACCTGGGGATTTGGCTATCGTTTTTGGTAATCCTGGTGGCGGTAAGTCATGGACTATGGTTGCTATTGCTGCTCATGCTGTTAAGCTTGGTTATAAAGTCAATTATTACACTTTGGAACTCGGGGAAGATTACGTTGGTAAAAGATTTGACTGCTATTTTACAGGATACTCTATTGATGAGGTTAATCAACATAGAAAAGAAGTCGAAAAACAAATAGCTAATTTAAAAGGTAAACTTATTGTTAAAGAATACGCACCTAAAAGCGCTACAGTAAATACGATAAAATCACACGTTCAAAAATGTGTAGATATGGACCATAAACCTGATATGATCATTATAGATTATGTAGATTACTTGAGAGGTCCGTCAAAAGGAAAAGGTTTCGAAAGAAAGGATGAAATTGATGACGTATTTATTGCAACAAAAGGACTAGCTAAAGAATTAAAAATACCTATACTAACACCCTCACAGGTTAATAGAATGGGAGCAAAAGATTCTATTATAGAAGGAGATAAAGCAGCAGGTTCTTACGATAAAATGATGGTAGCAGATTTATGTCTATCTCTATCAAGACAAAAAGAAGATAAAGTACTTGGAACAGGTAGAATTCACGTAATGAAAAATCGATACGGAATGGACGGTATGACTTACAATGTAAAAATGGATACAAACAACGGACATATAGAGTTTGACGGTAAGACAGATCTAGAAGATTTGGATGGAA
>Ga0222716_10004699_pt1 | contig 10690 bp, 14 predicted proteins | sample C33_13DmetaG_FD_165044 | JGI IMG/M metagenome (GOLD analysis project Ga0222716, IMG submission 165044) | Estuarine water microbial communities from San Francisco Bay, California, United States - C33_13D | ecosystem: Environmental > Aquatic > Marine > Unclassified | place: USA: California... | reverse complement strand
CTTCTGCTGCTGCTTCTCCTTCTCCTTCTACTAGTACATCTTTTTCTGGTGCATCTTTTTCTGGTACATCTTCTTCTGGTAAATCTTCTTCTAGTGCATCTTTTTCTGGTACATCTTCTCCTGCTGCTGGTGGTGCTCCATCTTCTGTTGTGTCTCCTAGTTCTCCACCCATTTTTAATAACTCTTCAAAGATACTACCAGCTCCACCAACCATTTTTATTTCTCTCTTGTTTAACGAACCAGGTGAGATGTCAATAGTATATTTATAGACTATCTCGGTATTACCAATTTTAACAACAACAGGTTTTGCTAATTTTTTGCGACTGGCGGAATATGTGAACACGTTGTGTTTGCTTCCACGAGTTGTTTCTCTTAATACGAATTTAAGGGCTTTCACGTTTTTAAACTTGCTAAAATCTTTGTCTTCATTCGCAAGTTTAAAAAGGCGGTTTCCCGCTTTCTTTGCTGCCAAAGTTGGGCTTGCTGATTTATAAGATCCACCTTTAAAGCCAATTGCTGACCAATAAATAGTATAATTCTTTTTCGCAGTTTCCATCTTTATTATTAATAAAGAAATTTATTAATCATAATTTTCGGTATCAGATAAACTATCTGTTTCAAAATCTTCTGAATTAATTTCATAATCAGACGTGAAATAATCTTCATCGTAATCATAAATAAATGATTTTTTGAAGAAAGAAGGAGCCATCAAAATATTTTTTGAAACAAAATATTTTTGTTTTTTGTTATCAAATAAATCTTCTTCTATATCTGAATTTATTTCATAATCAGGAGGTTCTTTTGAGAGAACATATTTTTGACTTGTGTTTTTAAATAAAGGTTCTTCTATATCTATATTTAATGTATTTTGTGGAAAAAAATTAGGATTTGGAATACACGTATTATCGTAATTTGGTATGTCTGGAACCATTTTATCATATATTTCTCTGATTTCATCTCGACTTAATTTGCAAGTTTTGTTAGTTTCTTTCAAGAAATTATCAAAGAAGTAATCACAAACTGCATGGAACTTTGGATTTTCTTTTGTTCTATGTGGCATAAATTTTTTATTGTTTGATATAACTTTCCAATACTCTTCATAATCACTAAAGTTATCAGATTCCAAAAACTCTTCAAAAATATTCATATTATATATATATAAAACTTATTTAACTTTAAATATATAAAAAAAAAATGCTTGATGCGAAATTCCAATCTGCAATTGAAATTATAAAATCAAATCTCGAAAATCCACTTATGACGGATGAAGTAAAACTTGACGCATATAAATATTATAAACAAGCTACTTTTGGTGATTGTAATACTCCAAAACCAAACATGTTTAATTTTAAAGAAACCGCAAAATGGAATGCGTGGAATACTCTTAAAGGTACATCATCAGATACTGCTAAAGAGAACTATATAAAGTTATCATATAAGTTACGATGATTCTTTTTTCAATAGAATATTCTTAATTTCCAACATCAATGTTTTGTTTTCTAGAATAGCATTGTAAATATCTTTGTTAGAAGGGTTCGATACATAACGAGCCGATTTATTGTTATAAAGAGGAGGACTGTTAAGTTTATCCTCACGTTGTTGTTTTTTCTCGCGATATTCTTGAATATCATTTTCAGTAATCTTGTATTCATTCAAGACTGAATTAATATCCGCCTCTTCATCATCAATTTTGATGATTGCATTCATGATAATACGGGTTTTAATGCTTCCAGGGGTACGACGAAGTTCCTTAGCAATCTCATCAATTGGCACATCCGCTTTAAGTTTTTCAATCATTTTATCGTCTTCATCACTATCCCATTTGAGACCAGCACGATTTGTTTCTGGGTTCTCACGCAGTTTTTTCATATTTTCTTGAAAACGATTCATTTTAAGGGTTATTCTTAATGTATAATAACCTAATTTAATACTTATATCATTTTTTGGTAAAAATGATATTTAAATATATATCATATTCTTTATAAAGATGGATATAGAAGGTATTGTTAAGAAACTTAAAAAGTATGATAAAGCATATCATACAATGGGCAAACCTTTAGTATCAGATGATGAATATGATTTATTGAAACAAAATTTAGAAGATATTGACCCAGATAACAAATATTTAACAGAAAGCATAGGGGCTCCTCCTATCAATAAAATGAAGAAAACTCTTCCATACCCTTTAGCATCATTAGACAAAAAGAAGGATAGCAAACAAATTGAAAAATGGATTTCAAAATATCCAAATGGACCTTACACTTTATCGGATAAACTTGATGGTATATCAGCATTATATTTACCAAAAAGTAATCAATTATTTACAAGAGGAGACGGTTTAATTGGTTCTGATATTTCACATATCCTTAAATATATTCAGCATATCCCAACACAAGTCACCAATGATGTTATAGCGGTTAGAGGCGAATTACTCATATCGAAAGATGATTGGCAAAAAATAAAAAGTGTAGGTAGCAATGCTAGAAATGTTGTAGCGGGGTTGGCTAATGCTAAATCACCCAATATTGAAATATTGAAACACGTTCAGTTTATAGCATATTCTCTATTGGAACCGGTAATCGAGCATAACAAATCTTTGAAAATGCTTGAAAAAGCAGAATTCAAAACAGTTTTTTTTGAAATTTCTCAAAATATAAATGTTGAAACATTATCAGAATTTTTGATAAAAAGAAAAAATAATTCAGAATTTGAAGTTGATGGTATTGTTGCGTCGGATAGTAGCATCCCATACCAAAATAATACGAATAAAAATCCAGAGTTTGCTTTCGCATTTAAATCTATTATTACACAGAAATCAGCAGAAGTTATTGTCAAAAATATTGTTTGGAATGTTAGTAAAGATGGTCTGTATAAACCAACGATAGAATTTGACCCTGTTGTTATAGACAATGTTGTTATTAAAAAAACAACAGGGTTTAACGCAGCTTATATTAGAGATAATAATATTGGGTTAGCATCGAGACTTATAATAATTCGTTCGGGTGATGTCATTCCATATATTAAGGAAGTTAAGACTAGTGGAACCAAAAATTTGTTTCCAGAAAAGTATGTATGGGATGAAAATGGTATTGATATATTGTCAGAAACAACCGACAATACAAAAGTCATACTTCACTTTATGAAAACATTGGAAATCAAACACGTAGCACAAGGAACAATCCAAAAATTATATGAGGCAGGATTTGATACAATCATAAAATTTGTTAATATTACGAAAGATGAAATCATGAAAATCGATGGGTTTCAATCTAAATCAGCGGATAATATTATTGAATCACTAAAAAATATTTCTAAGGCACCTATTGAAAAAATAATGGCTGGAACTAACATATTTGGGAGAGGCCTTGGTATTAAAAAACTTAAAAGTATTATTGATAAATTCCCAGATATCATTACAAAGAAATATTCAATTCAAGATATTCAAAGTGTTGATGGCATCGGTTCAATATCAGCACAACATTTCTTATCACATATAGACGAATTTATCATATTCTGGAATGACCTAAATATACCAATGCCCATTAATACCAACGATAACAAACGTATTGACAAAACAATTGTTTTTACAGGGTTTAGAGATAAAAATCTTCAATCTCAAATTGAAAACTTGGGTGGTGTAGTATCAGATACAGTTACAAACAAAACAAAACTTGTTATCGCGAAATCTATTGAAGACAGCACTAAAATACAAAAAGCAAAGAAACTTGATATTCCGATTATTTTGAAAGATGATTTTGAAATAGAAAAATTTATGACATTATAAAAAATGGGTAATGAACAATCTGTTAAGAAGATTGATTTTGATAATATTGATTTAAATGATATTGATGTTTATAACCTTTTTAAGGTTTCGAAAAATAATATAAATTGGCAATCTCTTAAAGATAATTACAAGAAACTCGCACTCATTTGTCATCCAGACAAAGGCGGCAATAGGCGCGTTTTTAATTTTATAACAAATGAATTTAAAAAACTTGCTAAAGAAGCGCAAACACAACAAAAAAGCCATTTTGAAATGAAACAATCGTTTGAAAGTGAACAACAAGTTCCTGAATATGGGAACGTTACTTATTTTGATACAAATGTTCCTTTTCATAAACAATTCAACAAACTTTTTGAAAGTTATAAAATGAATGATGAAGATGTTGATTTTGGTTATGGTGGTTTAATGGAAAAAAGCGACCCAAAACGTCCTGATGTTAATATTGAAAAAACCCTTGATGATAAGATAAGTATAAAAAAATTCAATGAAACCTTTAATAAAAAAGTGCCATCAACTGCTGTTTCAAAATATGTTGAACCAGAACCATTACATCTTGTTAATTCTATTGAATATACTAACATTGGCAAAAAGATTGAAGATTATACATCAGGTATGGACTCAAAGATTAAATACACAGATTATCTTAAAGCATATACTGAAGAAAGAATACCAACTAAATCAAATAGACCTAAGTTTAAAAATCAACAAGAATATGAAGCATATAGTGATACTTTCTCTAAAAAGAAACTAACGGAAGAAGAATTAGAAAGAATTGAAAAGAAAAAGTTATTAGAAAAACAAACAGAAAAAGAAAGAATTAAGCGCATTCAAAAACAAGATAATTCCAGAGAAGATTTATATAATAAAGTATCTAAACTAATCGCTATATAAATATATAATATTACACTTTATTATTATGGCGTTTGAGTATTACAAAATATTAGGACTTGAACCAAGAGCAAATATTGATTCTGTTAAAAGAGCATACAAGAAGTTGGCGATTGAACATCACCCAGATAAAGGCGGAGACCAAAAAAAATTTCAAGAAATTTCAAATGCTTACAATATTTTAAGTAATAATGAAAAAAAACAAAATTATGACAAATGTGGTGATGAAAATCCCACATCACATAATGATATGTTCCAACATTTCTTTAATAACAGGCATAATAAACAACCGTTGAAATGTAAAGATATTCTGCATACATATAACATGCCTTTGGAAGAGGCGTTCGTTGGATGTGTAAAAAATATCACTATGAAAATATATTTCTACTGTTTGGAGTGTTTAAAAGAATGTTCATCATGTAATGGTTCTGGTAATATTAAGAATATTACAAATATGGGACCTTTCACACAAATTTTCACACAAAACTGTCACAAATGTAATGGTTCTGGCAGTATTTCAAAAAATAATTCAGATTGTGAAAAATGTAAAGGAAAAGGTAATTATGAACAAACTAAAAATATCAAACTTAATATTCCCGCCGGTGTATCAACAGGATACACGCATAATTTTAACAATTGTGGAGAACAACCTAAATCGTTAAATATGAAACCTGGAAATTTGATATTAAATGTTGTCATAGTATCTCACAAAACATTTAACCGAATAGGCAATGATTTACACATAAAAAAAAATATATCTTTAATAGATACAATCTGCGGTACAAAATTTAAAATTGACATTCTTGGTCATGATGAGGTTGAAATTGATACTCGAGACTTTGGAATTATTGAACATTTAAAGAAATATGAAATTAACAATAAAGGAATGACTATGATTAATTCGTTAAATAGAGGCAATCTTATAATAGAGTTCAATGTAAAATATCCTTCTATTGATAAAGATAAGATAGTTGAAACAAAAGAATTTTTGGAAAAAGTTTTGACTTATTCTTGATATGCGGAATCAAAAGCTTCATCATCTTTTTTGTTATACATGTATCTTACCAAATCAGGGGAGCCATACCAATTAATGTTTGGATTCCTGTAATGTGTATCACACAAGCATTGTTTATCAATCTTCATATCTCTATTTCGTTTTAAGTCTTTAACTTGAATATCCTTAAAAGAATTTGCGGTTACTCCAGGCATACATGAACATCTCACTTCACTTGACCTGTTCTTTAGATCATACACTATTTTGAACAATTTATCATTTGTATCAAGTTCTTTCGCAACAACATACTTCATTTGTTTTTTTAAACTACCTCTTTTATAGACACATCTTGAGTTTTCTAAAAGCGGTTCCTTGACAAAATTATAAAATACAATGCATAAAATTATCGTCATAAATATTGAAAATAATGATACTAATAATAACTGTGGAAAGTCATTTTTAACCCTTGTAAATGTATCTGTAATTTTATCTTGCAGACCTTGAATTATAACTGACATAATTCTTTATTATATATCAACAATAGATTTATGCTTTTTCTCTAATATTAAAGTATTTATCATCATTAAGCAACATATATCTTTTAATATTTGTATCATTATAAATATATATATCATCATTTTCATATAATTTATCGCACTGGCATAATTTGGTAGTTTTTGAATCTGTATTTTGCATAATGTTTCTAACCTTTATATTTTCAAATTTATTTACAATATCACCTTTATTACATTGACATTTCACTTCGGTAGTTTTTTTAGGAAAATTATAATGAACAGAATACATGGGTTCATTGTATGAGTTTTTAACATCAGCAGATATGACTCTTTTATTAAATGTATTGCTGCAATATGATGTTTCTATATACATGTAATATCTTGCTAGGATAACACATAATAGTAAAACATATATAGCGACGCATATCTTAAGCAGCGAATTATAGAACATGTTTTATTTTATCTAATATTATTTGTTGCCAATGCTTCATATTCTCTCGATTTTGCTAATGCTTGACATCCTAATTCAATTGATTGGTTATTTGAATTGTTTTTAACTTTTTCTTTTTCAGTCATACCCGGGGTCGATACTTTATATTTGTCTAGATAACACAAAATTTCGTCTGCTTTAATTTTCTTAAGTGTCTGTATTTTTTCAAGTTTCATATCTACAAATTTTTCAATAATTTTTGATTGCTTTTCCATACGGTCGAAGTTTTCTTGAACTTTTCTTTGCTTTTCTGATAAACTGTTTATTGTTTGTTTAACAACACTGAACTCTTTCACAGATTTTATTATAGATTGCATACCCGTAGAAGCAAATATCTTGGATAAAAACGCGAATATACCTTCTTCTTCAAGTTCTTTAAACGGTGGACCTTGAACAATAATATTAATGAATGGGATATCTTTTAGAATAATCCATATAATATATAGTAGTATGCATACTATTAATATTATACCAGCAATTTGTGATAGAATTACAACAACGCTTGTATGATAACATATTTGTAAAAACATATTAATATATAGATTAATATACCCAAACATCATTTCTAATGGGCGATACATAAGCAACGTTATAGGACTATACAACTGAAGTATAGTTATAGAATAACTTAGCATGTATATGGTAAACTTAATCACGTATAAGCAAAACAATACTAAAAAATATATTATAAATATTCTTAAAACTACGATTAATATGTAAGTTATAGATATACGTTTATCTTCAGTGTCTGCTGCAAATTTAACTATTAGTATAACTGACAAAATTAAAGTAGCCAAAGCAGCAACAAATCTTATTATAATTTCAAACACATACAATATTGGTGAATTAGAAACATATGTTTTTATATTTTTAAAAAAATCAAGAATTAAGTTATTATTGTTTAGTTTCATATTTTATTACTCTAATATAATTTAAATTATTTTCACATTTCCAAATTCATCAACAATCAATTTAGTTTCTTTCATACGATTACGTATTTCATCACACTCTATTTCCCATTGTTTATAATAACATTGCAATATTTTTTCTCTAAATTTTACCATTTTGGATTCGTCAATACAATTGAACTGCATCTTAAATGATTCTAATACAGCATCTAAGTTCGTTTCAAACATTTTAAACACTTTTGAAAAAAATTTATATCATTTTTTATAAAATTGATACATTTATATAGAATTAAATTATTAAGAATGTTTTCCAATGATGTTAGTCCAATTGGTGTTGATGAAAAAAACCATCCAAAATATATGAAAGTAAATGATATTTTAACTGGTCTTGATGGGAAAGAATGGATAATTATTGTAAGGAATAATATCAAAATTTGGAAACGTGTTATTACAAATGAATTTATGAAACCACAAGAGTACTTTCAGGAAGAACCGAAAGAAACAAATGACACTCCAAACCAAATACCTGCTAAAAAAGCACCTACGGACTATAATCTGTTTCGAAAATTTAGGTTGGCACAACTAAATTCTTCCGGTCAAAATACTGGCAGAACAAATATCAATTTGGTAAATTCAGAATGGAAAGAACTTAAAACTGATGCCGCTTTATATGAGAAAACTATGGCAGATATTAAAGCTTCAGTTTATTCGTAAAAATGATGTTGATTTATATTTTTGCTAATATAAAAATGTTAATTACGATTAATGACAAACCTATTGTTTTGATTGACAAAAGCTATTATATATATTATCGAGTGTACGCTACGCTGAGATGGTTCAAGTTTAAAAATGTTGAATTTGAAGATAAATCACTTTTACATGAAAGCGAAGAATTTATGGTTCCTTTAAGGAAACACATTTCAAATGATCTTCTTAAATTTTCTAAAAAATGCGAAAAAAATATATATTTTTGTTCTGATGTTAGAACCAGTGAAATTTGGAGGAATGAGTTAATTAATGATTATAAAGGTGGTAGAAAAAAGTTTGAGTTTGACCATTCATTTTTCAATATACTCAAAGAATTTGATGCTAATCAATTATTTGGCGATTGTTTAGAAGCAGATGATATTATTGCTATTATTCATAAAAAAATTAGAATATTATCACCCAAACATAATATTGTTATTATAACGAATGATAACGATTTACTACAATTAAACGACCCTTTTACTAAAATTGTAAATGCTCAAATGAAAGATATTACATATAGAGGCGCTTCATCTTCTGAAGAAGAATTATTTTATAAAGCAGTTCTTGGTGATAAAAGCGATAATATTCCTCCGATTTTCAAAATAAGTAAGAACAAACTTAAAAATATTTATAATTCACAAAATAATATAGAATGGCTTGAAAAAAATAACATTTATGACAGTTTTCAAAAGAATATGAAAATTATTAATCTAGATATGATCCCCAATCATTTAGTTGAAATGTTTTTTGAAAAAAATGATATAAAGATTTGACATATTATATATTAATTACATCAACGTTATGTTGAAAGAAGATGAATTGACTGACATTTTTAATAATTTTTCTATAGATGATACAACATCTATCAATAATAAAGAAAACAGTGAAATGTGTTGTCAAAACGTTAAGTGTAATTCTACAAATATTATTTCTGAAGACAATACTTATATTTGTGTTGATTGCTCAATGATTATTGATAAAGTTATTGACTGCTCAGCTGAATGGAGATATTATGGAAATGACGATAGTAGAAATACAGACCCTTCAAGATGTGGACTACCAACAAATTCGCTTTTACCAGTTTCATCGCTTGGTAGTGTTATTAGCGGTTCTTACAGAGACACTCAAACAATGAAATATATGAGAAGATTGCAAGTTTGGAATTCAATGCCCTACAATGAAAGAACTCTTCTTCACGTTTTTGAAAAATTTACGGCAAATACTACAAATATGGGAATATCATCCAAAGTAATTAACGACGCAAAAGTTATGTATAAAAATACTTCTATGAAAAAAATATCAAGAGGAGATAACAAAGAAGGGTTAATCGCAGCTTGTGTTTTCTTCGCTTGTAATATCAATAATGTTCATAGGAGCGAAAAAGAAATTGCGAATATGTTTAATATTGACCCGATAGTTTTAACTAAAGGTAATACCAGATTTCAGTCATTATTGAAACTTAATATTCAATCCCCTTCACCTTCAGATTTTGTCTCCAGATTTGGCTCTCACCTTTCTATGTCTTGTGAAGATATTGCTAATTGTAAGAAACTTATTGATTTTCTTGAAGCAGAAGAAATTATTACAGATAATTCACCGACCAGTAGCACCGCTGGCATAATTTACTTCTATGCTGTTAATTATAAATTAAGCATAACTAAGAAAGATATTGCTGAAGTTTGTTCTGTTAGTGAAGTTACGATTACAAAATGTTATAAGAACCTTGTCAATTACTCTATATATATAAAAAAATTTCTAAATTCAATTAAAGGATGAATACACAATTACTAATTTGTTGCAGCATCAAACATCTTATTAGATATTCACCTATTCTTCCGTCACTTTATTGCGAAGGATATGGAAAAAATTTTAATTTAGAACATATTTATCCAGTTTGCAAACTTAAAAAAGCACACCTTCATGATTTTCACAATATTTTTAGAACATCAACACAACTTAACGCTAAACGCTCAAATTTTAAATTTGATGATTTTATACATAATGATAAAAATGTTTTCGTTCCTAGAAATTGTGATAAAGGGATAATATCCAGAGCTCTGCTTTATATGTCTCTTAAATATAAATATCCACCATTCATTGATAAGAAGTTGCTTATAAAATGGTTCATTGAATACGAACCTTGCAAAAAAGAAATAAATCATAACAATATTTGCAGAATGGTACAAGGAAATAATAACATATTTATTTCGAATTATTCGATTATCAAAATTATTTTCAAAAAATATAAAAAATATGAAAAATAATATTTTTACATAAATTCAAGAAATTGAATTTGGAACTATATAGTTATAATGAATTCCATCTATATTTAGTAAGTATATTGTGTTGTGTCGATATTTA
>Ga0222716_10004688_pt1 | contig 10703 bp, 7 predicted proteins | sample C33_13DmetaG_FD_165044 | JGI IMG/M metagenome (GOLD analysis project Ga0222716, IMG submission 165044) | Estuarine water microbial communities from San Francisco Bay, California, United States - C33_13D | ecosystem: Environmental > Aquatic > Marine > Unclassified | place: USA: California... | reverse complement strand
GAAATTAGAAGGTGTATAATAGTAACTACCTGAATTTACAGTGTGAAGGGTTTGGGCAAAAGTACTAGCGCTAAAAGAAAATAATAGGGCTAATACAAAGTATATCTTTTTCATAGATTGTGGTTTTAGGGATAACAAATTTACTAAATAATTAGACGATTTAATAAGACAAAACCTTTTAGTATTTATATAACTTATGTATATTTTACAATTATATTTATAAAATTTAAATACTAAATTAGTAACTGAAGTGCAAAATAAAGAACGTTTACCGTTAATTAGTCCCTTGTTCAATTAATTTACCTGATTTATCCCAAAGCTTGTAAGCACCCTTTGCAATACCATTTTTGAAAGTTAACATGGATTTAGGACTTCCATTATTGTGCCAAAATTTTGAAACTCCTTCTTTTCTTCCATTTTTAAATTTAATTTCAAAAAGAATTTGGTCACCATCATATTGACAGGTAAAGCCTGTGTATAAAACATCATTTAAGAAATATCTTTGTCCTCCATCGACCTTTAACTGATCTGGAGATACACTATTAAGCTCTGTAGATTCCCTCACAAGTATCTTATCAAAATTCTCAACCGTTTTTATAGTTGGGAGATCCGATTTATCATTTGTTACTACAACAGTTTTTTTAATTTTATTTACACTTTGTTTTTCATTATTTGAACAAGAAATAATGAAGAAACTTATTAAAAAAACTGAGATGATATTTATATTCATAATAATTTTAATTTTTAATAAATTCTTTTGTAATAACTTTTTTCCCTGAAATAAAAGATATAAAATAAACGCCAGAGTTTAAATTTGACACATCAATCTGTTCATTAATAATATTAGATTTCTTAATTGTACGAGATTGATTTACAATTGAACCCAACTCATTATATATTACCCATCTATATTCTCTAAAATTATTTTCAATAACAGAAATATTGATGTTTTGAGAAGTAGGATTTGGATATATATTTAATTCTAATTTATCTGAAATAATATCATTTGACGACAACAAAATATTGGAAGAATTAAGATTAATTTGATACACACCATTTCCATATGTTGCAACTACAAGTAAATTATCTGATCTTCTAAATTGAATATCCTCAACTATTGTTGAGCCAAACTCTTCAAATCCAATCTGATACCATACAGTATTTAGACCATCTAAATCTCTTGTTCCAAATAATCCTATTGTAGTTCCAACAAGATAAAGTGTATCATCATCAAAAGGAATAATTGCTGCTGTTCTACATGATGGCCCATCTCCTGAACCAGTAGATGAATCTTCAAGATTTCCTGCTATTTTTTCCCATGATTGTCCACCATCTAAACTATGAAATAATGAATATACACTGTAATTTGAGTATACACAAATAATTTCTTCTGCATTATCAGGATTAATTGCAATGTCAGCGGTAAATGAATTAGATCCAGTAGGAGGCCCTGTAAGAATAGTTTTTGGCGGATCACCTACACTAGCATTATCTATCCTATACATATACTTTGATGTAGTTCCAAAATATAAAATATCAGGAGGATTTACGGAAGAATTAAGTGTAGAAATATCCATTTGAGTTTGTAAAGAATCACTGAAAAAATCCCAACCAAAATCAGATTTATTGTTGGAGTTGTTATATTGAATTGTATTTAAAGAATTATGTCTCCAGATCTTATTACTCTCTGACCAATAAAGAACATTATCATTATTCTCGTCCATTGTCATAGGATTTTTCCATCGATAATTAGTACTATCACATGAAGCAGGATCCATTCTTTGAAAAGCTGTTGCTGCTCCAGTATTATCTAATTTCATTTTATATAGTACTCCACGCTGGATAGACAAATAAAAATCTTCTTCATTGTCTGCAATACCACCTATCATTCCATCACCGTTAAATGGCATTTTCCAAGTCGAATTAGAGTTTGATGAAAAAGTCACTCTGTTTCCATTGTCCTGTAAACCTGCATGCATTACATTTGAATTAGCATTCTTACTAATAGTTGTAGTGTATAATTGAGTGGTATTATAGCCGTTATTTAAAGAAATCCAATCTACAGTATCTTTAAATACATTAAGAGTTTTATATACTCCCCCATCATTTCCGTTAAAAAGAATGTCATCATTAGAAGGTAAATAAATAATTTCGTGCTGATCGGGATGATGATTTTCATAAGATCCCCAGTTGTCATGCCCTTCTACAGAACCAGCCATATATCCACCAATTATAGAAGTATTGTTTGGAGATGTAAAACCATCCGTTGACCTCCAAAGATTTGTACCTCCAAGAATTATAAGATTTGTATCTGTTGGGTGAACACTTACTAAAAGATCGTATGACCCTTGAGCATTGAAATTATCAAATGAAGATGGATTATTTGCAGGAATATTTACTGATAAATCTGTCCATCTACCTCCAACACCAGTTCCGTCTCCAGAAAGATATTCATATTTCCATAATGATGACCATGTACTTCCATTAAAAAAAGTCTGACTAAACTGACCATATCCCGTAGTTTCAGCTGCTACAAAATAAATTACATTCTCATTAGATGGACTTACTCCAATTTCTACCCTGCTATACCCAGGAGCAAATGTTGGCGGTACTATATTACTCCAATTTTGACCATCAGCTGACCTCCAAATTCCTTTGTCTGTACAGTTACTTGAAATAGTGGCATAAACTACTCCTGTTGATGTTACTTCAACATCTGTGTATTGATAATAATTACTATTTGCCCCACCTAATTGTTTTGACCAGCTTGTACCACCATCTTCAGTTCTATAAATATCACCTCTGGTAGCAGCATAAACAACATCCAAACTATCATTTGATGGATCTGTTTTTAAACTAAACATAAAATCAAAATCACCATCTAACGAAGTTGGAGTATTAGTTGTAGTCATTGGAAGAGAATCCCAAGACAGACCACCGTCAATAGATTTCCAAATTCCATTTCCATATAAAGATACATTTATGACATATGAACCTCTATTTTCTCCTGTCCCAAAATACCATATATTTTCCTTGCCAGGCCTCCTATCCTGAGTTAGACAGCTAATTCTGTGCTCCTGACTGGGGTCTGTTGTCATATCCCATGATTGACCACCATCTGTTGAACGAAACATTCCTCCTGAAGCTCCTCCAGCTAAAATGGTGTTTTCATCTAAAACATCAAGACATAAAGCTCTAGTTCTTCCTCCAACATTATATGGACCTCTGTGCTGCCAATTATTTTTAGAAAAAGAATTAGATTTTGGTAGGTTTTTTGAAAACAGCAATTCTTTTTGTCTAATATTTTTTGGAATCTTACCAGTTATTGGGTCAGCTAATCTTTGTATTTCCCAATCTACTCTTTCTTTTGAGCTTTCAGAAGGATATAGAGCCATCTTTTGTTGTTTTTCTTGACATGAAAAGAACAATACCAAACAACACAAAATAATTAAACGCATAGAATTCATATTTTTTATTGTAAAAATATCATTTTATTTAATAATATAAAATCATTTCTAAAAGTGTAAATTTGCAATCGAATTACATACTAAGAATGCAAAAAACTCCTATATATAAACCAAAAAATAAGGTAAGAATAGTAACAGCTGCAAGTCTATTTGATGGTCACGATGCTGCTATCAATATAATGCGAAGAATTATTCAATCTACTGGTTGTGAAGTAATTCATCTTGGTCATGATAGAAGTGTAGAGGAAGTTGTTGACTGTGCTATAGAGGAGGATGCTAATTCAATTGCAATGACTTCGTATCAAGGAGGTCACATTGAATATTTAAAATATATGTTTGATCTTTTAAAACAAAAAAATGCTAGTCAGATCAAAATATTTGCTGGTGGAGGAGGAACTATTTTACCTAGTGAAATAAAAGAACTAGAAGAATACGGAATCACTAAAATTTATCATCCTGACGATGGCAGAAAAATGGGGCTTCAAGGAATGATAAATGATTTAGTAGAAAAATCAGATTTTCCACTAGGCAAAAACATAGAAAAAAAAGATTTAATTAATAAGATTCAAAAAAAAGACTGTAATACAATAGCAAGATTAATATCTGCTGTAGAAAATTATCCAAAAGAACATAGCCAAACAATTAAATTAGTTCAGGAAAATGCAGAAAAATCTAAAACACCTGTGCTAGGTATTACTGGAACTGGTGGTGCTGGAAAATCTTCACTTGTAGATGAATTAGTTAGAAGATTTATTTTAGATTTTAATGATAAAGATATTGCTATAATTTCTGTTGACCCGTCAAAAAGAAAAACTGGTGGGGCACTACTTGGTGATAGAATTCGAATGAATTCAATAAAATCAAGTAGAGTTTATATGAGGTCTTTAGCAACAAGACAAGCAAATCTAGCTTTATCAGCTCATGTAAATGAAGCTATTAATATTCTAAAAGTAGCTAATTTTGATCTGATAATACTTGAAACATCAGGTATTGGGCAGTCTGACACAGAAATTATAGAGCACTCTGATATTTCTCTTTATGTCATGACTCCTGAATATGGAGCTGCAACCCAATTAGAAAAAATTGATATGCTTGATTTCGCAGATTTAATTGCTATAAACAAATTTGATAAAAAAGGAAGTTTAGATGCACTTCGTGATGTACAAAAACAGTATCAAAGAAATAATCAAAGATTTGATGAAAATATTGAAGATATGCCTGTTTATGGTACGATTGCTTCTCAATTCAATGATCCTGGCACAAATACATTATATAAAGAGGTAATGAAAAAATTCCAAGACGAAAAAATTGGAAATTTCAACTCTTCTTTTGAAATAAGCGATGAAATGTCTGAAAAGATTTATGTAATTCCTTCACAAAGAGTAAGGTATCTTTCAGAAATTGCAGAAAACAACAGAGCATATGACAAGCGGGTAATTGAACAAAAAAAAATAGCTCAAAAATTATACGTTCTTAACGAGACTATTAAAATTTTAGATGGTGGTGGAGAAAAAACAAAAAAGGAACTACAAAAAAAATATAATGAACTTTTAACAGATTTAGATCCTAAAAACAAACTTTTAATTGATAATTGGTCCGAATTAATTGATAAATATAGATCAGAGTTTTTTAAATATAAAGTAAGATCTAAAACATTATCTATTAAAACTCATACCACCTCTCTTTCAAACACAAGTATTCCAAAGGTTACACTACCCAAATATCAGGGCTGGGGAAATATTTTACAATGGCAATTACAAGAAAATGTTCCCGGTGAATTTCCATTTACAGCTGGCCTATTTCCATTTAAAAGAGAAGGAGAAGATCCAACAAGAATGTTTGCTGGTGAGGGTGGTCCTGAAAGAACAAATAGACGTTTTCATTATGTAAGTCTTGACATGGAAGCAAAAAGACTATCTACTGCATTTGATTCGGTTACTCTTTACGGAAATGATCCCGGAAATAGACCGGATATATATGGAAAAATTGGAAACGCTGGCGTATCTATCTGCTGTTTAGATGATATGAAAAAACTCTATTCAGGATTTGAACTTACAAATCCTAAAACTTCAGTAAGTATGACAATTAATGGGCCTGCTCCTATCCTACTTGCATATTTCATGAATACAGCTATTGATCAAGAATGTGAAAAATATATTTTCAAAAATAAGCTTGAGAAAGATGTTACAAAGAAAATACAGGATTATTACAAAAAAAAAGGAACTAAAAGAGCTGAATATCAAGGAAATATACCTGAAGGTAATGATCGTCTTGGATTATTCTTACTTGGTATAACTGGTGATAAAGTACTTCCAAATGATATTTATAACACTATAGCTAAAAACACTCTAAATCAAGTTAGAGGAACAGTTCAAGCTGATATTTTAAAAGAGGACCAAGCACAAAATACATGTATTTTTAGTACGGAATTTGCATTGCGTATGATGGGTGATGTTCAAGAATATTTTATTAATAATGAAATAAGAAACTTCTATTCTGTTTCTATTTCTGGATACCATATTGCTGAGGCGGGAGCTAATCCAATTTCACAACTTGCATTTACACTATCAAATGGATTTACGTATGTAGAATACTATTTAAGTAGAGGAATGGATATTAATGAATTTGGTCCTAATTTATCGTTCTTTTTCAGCAATGGTATTGATCCTGAATATTCAGTTATTGGGAGAGTAGCAAGAAAGATATGGTCAAAAGCAATGAAACACAAATATGGAGCAAATAAAAGAGCTCAAATGCTTAAATATCATATTCAAACTTCAGGGAGATCTCTACATGCTCAAGAAATAGATTTTAATGATATAAGGACAACACTCCAAGCATTATATGCTATCTATGACAACTGTAATTCACTACATACTAATGCATACGATGAAGCAATCACAACACCTACAGAAGAATCAGTTCGTAGAGCTATGGCAATTCAACTTATTATTAATAAGGAACTTGGATTAACAAAGAATGAAAACCCTCTTCAGGGTTCGTTTATTATTGAAGAATTAACAGATCTCGTGGAAGAAGCTGTTCTTGTTGAATTTGACAGAATAACTGAAAGAGGTGGTGTTCTTGGTGCTATGGAGACTATGTACCAAAGAAGTAAAATTCAAGAAGAATCTCTTCATTATGAAACTTTAAAACATACCGGCGAATTCCCAATTATTGGTGTTAATACTTTCATGAATAAAAAAGGGTCACCTACAATAATTCCAAATGAAGTAATTCGAGCTACAAGAGAAGAAAAAGAATATCAAATTAAAATGTTAAAGCAACTTCACAAAACAAATAAAAAAGATGCTACTAAAAAATTAATTAATGTTCAACAAGCAGCTATCCTTAACAAGAATATTTTTGAAGAGTTAATGGAAACTTCAAAAACATGTTCTTTGGGGGAAATTTCTAATAGCTTATTTGAAGTTGGTGGTCAATATAGAAGAAATATGTAATTTGTTTAAATGAAAATAATTAAAATTTTTCTCTTTATTTTTTTTCCACTGTCATTAGTTAGCCAAAGTATTGACGAAATATTCTTAACTAAAAAAGAAATATATTTTTCTTTTGAGTATCAAAAAAAATCAGAACTAGATAAATATTCCAAAATAATATCTTTAGATCACAGGATAGATAAAAATACAGCATACGCTTATGCCAATAAGAAGCAATTTGAAAATTTTATCAAGCTTAATATTGAATATAAAATTATTGATAACAGTTTTTTTTATAATAACCAATCTAAAAACAATTGGGACTACTACCCTACATACAATCAATATGTAAATATGATGTATGCTTTTGCTGATTCTTTTCCACAAATATGTAAGATTCATTCTCTTGGAACTCTGAGCTCAGGAAGAGAAATTTTAATTTTAAATATTTCAGATAATATTAATCAAAAAGAAAATGAACCATCATTTTTATACACTTCTTCCATGCATGGTGATGAACTTACTGGATATGTGTTAATGTTAAGATTTATTGATGATATTTTAAATAAATATAATGTAGATAATAGAATAACCAATTTAGTGAATGAAATTGATATTTGGATAAACCCTTTAGCAAATCCTGATGGTGCCTATGCTGGAGGAAATAATAATGTTTGGGGTGCAACAAGGTATAATGCAAATTTTGTTGATTTAAATAGAAATTATCCCGACCCACAAGATGGGCAACACCCAGATGGAAATCCTTGGCAAGACGAAACATTAATGTTTATGGGTTTAGCTGACACAATTAGTTTTAATCTTTCTTCTAACCTTCACACAGGAGCTGTTGTTGCAAATTATCCATGGGACACATGGTCACAATTAACCGCCGATGATAACTGGTGGCAACATGTATGTAATGAATATGCAGATACATGTCAAATGTATGGAGGCTCAAATTATTTCTCAAATTTTAATGATGGTATTGTAAATGGTAATGATTGGTATGAAATTGATGGTGGAAGACAGGACTATATGAATTATTTCAAACAGTGTAGAGAATTTACTTTAGAACTTTCTAATGATAAGACACCAAATCCACAAGATCTACCTTCTTTTTGGAATGCAACACATCCCTCATTTTATAACTATATGGAACAATCTCTTTTTGGACTAAGAGGAATAGTAACAGATAGCATAACAGGTTTACCCCTTAAGGCAAAAGTTGAAGTTATAAACCATGATTTAGATAGCTCTCACGTATATTCAAGCTTACCAATTGGAAATTATCACAGATATATCTACCAAGGAAGCTATCAATTTCAGTTTAGCAAAAGTGGTTATTATAATAAAACAATAAATGCATCTGTATTAAACAACAGCACAACAAATCTCGATGTTCAATTAGTACCTATCAATTTTGTCAATACTAATTATTTAAACAATAATTTCAACAAAAAGAACGTTAACAAATCATTAGATTTGCTAGGTAGAAAATCATCTGACAAAAACAATAAAATTAAAATTGATATTTCCAAAAATGGTACAAGCTCAAAAAAAATAATAATTAATTAAACTATAAAAAAATGAAAAAATTACTTCTAATTCTTTTAACCCTACCTTTTTTAACTCTAGCCCAAAATGGTAAAAAAACTGAAAAATCTCAATTTAAAACAATTGAAATTAATAGTGAAATGCCTAACATGGATGATAAACTACAAGCAGTTAATGGTTATTCATATTCATTAGAGTCAATTTCTGAAAAAAACGGACTAATTGTTATTTTTACTTCTAATACTTGTCCATTTGTAATTAAATGGGAAGATAGATATACAATAGTTGAAGAATTAGCAAAGAAAAACAATATTGGGGTAGCATATATTAATTCAAATTATAAAAAAAGAGATGGTGATGATTCATTTAAAAAAATGAAAGAACATGCAAAAAAATATAATTATAGAGCCCCATACCTTCTTGATACAGAAAGCAAACTAGCCAATTCTTTTGGTGCAAAAACCACTCCTCATGTATTTATGTTTAATAATGAGTTACAACTAATTTACAAAGGTGCTATTGATGATAACTACGAAGATATTAATAAAGTAGAAAAATTTTATTTAAAAGATGCTATCGAACAATTGTCAAATGGAAAAAAAATAAAAGTTAGTGAAACCAATCCTGTTGGTTGTAGTATAAAAAGATTCAAGCCATAAATGTACGATGTTGTAATTCTTACTGACAGTAGATATGAAAATCCAAAATCTATTGACTGGTATGTACAACAAGTTTTAACAGAAGATAATTTATTAAAAACAGAATTAGAGAAACTTGGCTTAAGAGTTATAAAAAAAGCATGGAACTCACTCGATTTTAATTGGTCAGAAACTAAGTTTGCTGTTTTCCGATCAACCTGGGACTACTTTGACAAATTCAGAGATTTTAAAACATGGTTAGAAAAAGTAAAAGAGGAAACTACTTTTATTAACTCATATGAACTAATCAATTGGAATCTAGATAAAAAATATCTAATTGAGTTAAATAAAAAAGGAATTAATATTCCAACTTCAGAAGTCATAACAAAAGAAGATAATATAACTTTAGAGAGCTTGTTTAAAAAGTATGACTTTAATGAAGCTATAATTAAACCGACAATTTCTGGTGCTGCTAGAGAAACCTATAAAATCTCAAAAAATAATTTTCATGAGTATGAAAAGAAATTTTTTAATCTTAAATCTAAAGAAGATATAATATTTCAAGAATTTCTAAGCAATATCGTTAGTAAAGGAGAAATATCTTTAATATTTATTGGAGAAAATTATACACATGCAGTTAAAAAGATTGCAAAAGAAGGTGATTTTAGAGTCCAAGATGATCATGGAGGTAGCGTTGAAGTTTATAATGCAAGTAAAGAAGAAATACTATTTGCCCAAAATTGTTTAAGTAAATGTCCAACACTACCGATTTATTCTAGAGTAGACATCATATATGATAATGAAAGTGAAATTTCTTTGGGAGAAATGGAATTAATAGAACCTGAATTATGGTTTAGAAATAATAAAGTTTCTGCTAAATTATTAGCTGATGAAATAAAAAAACTTTTTTAGTTATTTTTCTGAAACAAGAAAAATATCAAATTCCATATCATCATAAATAATTTTATCTCCTAAATCTTTAAAAATATTTCCTGATTTGTATTCAACACCCCATTTTGTTCTATCAATAACGATTTTTGCTATTGCTGTGTAAGAATTTCTATTGATTTTAATATCAGCATTGAAAGTTACTGGTTTTGTAATACCCTTGATGGTCATATTTCCTTTCAATTCAAATTGGCTTCCTTCTAAATTTTTTACTCTATTAACTACAAGTTTAGCTTCTGGAAACTGATTGACATCAAAGAAATCTTCATCTTTAAGATGATCTACTAAATACTTATTCTTTTTTTCTGATTCAATGTCTGTACATGTAATTGAAGTCATGTCAATTGTAAATTCACCTCCGACAAGATTTCCATGGTCAAAAGATAAATAACCATCATTAAGAGTAACATTTCCTGTATGTGATCCAGTTGGTTTACTTCCAGTCCAGATAACAGTAGAGTTATTTTTGTTAGCGTTTACTTTATTTACATGCGTTGTGAATGAAAATAATGTTATTATTGAAATAGATAATATATAAGTAAATAATTTATTCATGTTGTTATTTTTTGACAAATTTAAATAAATTTACTAAACATAAAAATAAATATATAGTTTTTTTTAAAAAAACTTATACAAAATATGATTGAAATAAAAAA
>Ga0222716_10004684_pt1 | contig 10709 bp, 13 predicted proteins | sample C33_13DmetaG_FD_165044 | JGI IMG/M metagenome (GOLD analysis project Ga0222716, IMG submission 165044) | Estuarine water microbial communities from San Francisco Bay, California, United States - C33_13D | ecosystem: Environmental > Aquatic > Marine > Unclassified | place: USA: California... | reverse complement strand
GAAGAAAAAGAAGTAATGTGGATCGGGGTGGTCTTGCTGTGTGTCTCGCCGGTAGATGTTAAGACTTGTGACGTGTTTGTTCGAACCGGTGGCGGGTTTTTCTCGGAAGAGGCTTGCTTCACCACAGTCGGGGAAGAAGTCCAAGGCATGCTAAGCGGCAGACCCCTCTACGCCAGATTTAAGTGCTACGAAATGGATGGCATGGCATAGCGGGTATTACTAATTAGCAAATCTGCCACCCAGTTAGGTGTGATATAATAATCTCTAGGAACACATTAGGAGATTATTATGTTCAAGAAGTTCTTTCACAAAATCGCAGACATGCAGGAGCGCCGAGCCGCCTATCATTTACTGCACACCCTTACCGATAAGCAACTCAAAGACATGGGGATAACCCGGGGAGAGATAAGGCAAAGGGTCTACCAACAATAGCGTTCTGGGGGGAGCGGCGGTGATAGCAGAGACTTTAGCCATTGTGTCGGCGGCAAATGCCGCTGTAGGCCAAATCAAGACATTAATAGGCACCGGCTCTGATATTACCTCAATGGGTAAGCAGCTAAGTGCCCTGCTCACTGCCGAAGAGACATTAAAGGCAGAAGGCGAGTCCAAGAAGAAATCCCTTCTGTCTATGGCTCTAGGACGCAGCGAAAGCAGTTTTGATGAGTTTATGGAGCTGGAGCGCATTCGTGAGGCTAAGAAGGAAATTGAGTCTGCAATGCGCTTGTTTGGCCGACCGGGCCTGTATCAAGATTGGGTCAATTGGCAGGCTAAAGAGCGTGTACGCAAGAAGCAGGAAGCTGAAGATAGAGCTAAGGCTAGAGCTTTTATCGGTAATATTATTCAGTGGAGTCTTGCCCTCGTAGTGGTCTTCGGTTCGGCTATCGGACTGCTTTGGTGGACTTGGGTGAATTATGGGTGAGAGCTTAATCAGCCACTTTCCCCTCCCTTCGATGCCCTTTCAGACCCATGTAAATGTGATCTTTGAGAGCGGTACCGGGGAGCAGGTTGAGAAGAAGACTAGGGCGGGTGAAGCAGGTTCGGTGGAACCGATTGATGAGAACACCCCGGTCGAAAACTTGAAGCTGGTTGATCAAAGATACGCCTACAATCCTGATCCTAACAAGCTTCGTAGCCCGGACGGGCAAATTGTAGATTTCGTGGTGGCATAGATGGCAATCGATAAATCCAAGATGAAATGCAACAAGCCCCGCCGCACACCAGACGGGCCTAAAAAGTTTGTAGTTAAGGCATGTGAAGACGGGGAAGAAAAGATTATTCGCTACGGCGACCCCAAGATGACCATCAAGAAGTCCAACCCTAAACGCCGTAAATCCTTCCGTGCCCGACACAAGTGCAGCACGGCTAAGTCCAAACTAACGGCCCGTTATTGGTCCTGTAAAAATTGGTGATTCTATGTCCTTAGTAAAAAATATGAATAAGCGTAAGAAGGATGGCACTTCCCGCTCTAAAAAGAACAGCACAGTTAGTGATAAAGCTTATAAGGACATGCAAGCTGGTTGGCCTAAGAAAAAAGCCAAAAAGAAATGACCGTAGAAGAACGCCAGCATTTGGATATGGCAACATATCAGAAGAACCGTAGACATATGTGTTGGGCTGCATTTGCGATGATGCTGGCGTGTACACTAGCTACATTAATTGATCCTACTCGCATGGAAGCGGCTGAATCAATTCTCATGGCTCAATACCTAGCCTTGTCTGGATTGGTAGCCACTTACTTTGCAGTGGGGTCTAAGGAAAAATGAGCGATGATCGCCTAACTCGTATTGAGGATAAGTTGGATAAGCTGTCCCATGCAGTCGTGACTTTAGCCCGGATGGAAGAGCGGATGATTACGCTCTTTAAGCGCATGGATCATTACGACGATGAGCAGAAGCTTATGTGGGACCGTGTGCGTGAACTTACACAAGTCAGTACGTCCAGAGGCCATACTTTAAAGTTTCTAGAACGAGTTTGGTGGATCGTACTCACGGCAGCGGTGGCATCTGCCTTTGTATACATGAGGTCTTGGTAATGGACGAATTAGTTAAAGAAGAATTCACTGAAAAGCAGAGCGCCTTCTTAGAGGCGTTAACCGGCGAAGCTCGAGGCAACATTCGGCAGGCTATGAACCTCGCTGGCTACGCTAAGACCACTAAGATGTCGGAAGTGGTGCGTCCTCTGCAAGATGAAATTATAAAACGAGCGTCTTTGATGCTGGCGATGAACACGCCTAAAGCGGCCTTTGGTATTGTGGGGGTTTTGGATGACCCCTCGGCTATGGGTGCCCGAAATGCCGTGGCCGCTGCTCGTGAAATACTAGATCGAACTGGCCTGATTAAAAAGGAACAGATCGAAGTAAAAGGTGCCGAAGGGGGAATCTTTATTTTACCACCTAAGAAGGCAGGGCCAGATGAGCTGGGACCAGAAGACTAGGAGTAACGCCACTGCGGCTATTCCGTATGCGTATGAGGCGTCTGAAGATGATCCGCTAGTACTTCTACCAAATCCAGAAGTAGTGGCGCTGGTCGAGAAGGCATTCGAGTATCTTGAAAACGGACACTCGTACCGAGAGACAGCACATTGGCTCAGTACGCAAAGCGGTAAGAAGATCTCCCATCAGGGGTTGGCTAATATCTGGCGTAGGCATTGCCCGGCTAAGGAAAGTGATCGGCAGAAGGCTCTCAAAAAACAACGCCTAAAGAATAAACCCAAGACGGCAGAGGAAAAACACGCTGCTAAACTTAAACGAAAACGGTCAGACGCCCGTAGAATACTTACACTGGCTGAGAAAAAGATCAAAGCTAGTGGCATCGAAGAAGACAACATATCCGAGGGCTTAGACTTTGATGCAAGGCCCGAAGAACGGGAAGTCATATTCACGCCAAACCCGGGGCCGCAAACAGAATTTTTGGCGGCATCAGAAAGAGAAGTCTTGTACGGCGGGGCTGCCGGTGGCGGAAAAAGCTTCGGGCTACTCGCAGATCCCCTACGATATTTTTCTGTACCTGATTTCAACGGACTCATCCTTAGGCGGACGAACGACGAACTCCGTGAATTGGTCTGGAAGAGCCAAGAGTTATATCCGAAAGCGTACCCGGGAGCGAAATGGGCGGAGAAGAAAAGCCAGTGGACGTTCCCATCTGGAGCCAAATTATGGATGACGTATCTTGAACGTGATGAAGACGTTCTCAGATACCAAGGTCAGGCGTTTAGTTATATCGGAGTGGACGAACTCACCCAATATGCCACCCCATTTTCGTGGCAATATCTTCGATCACGGCTTCGAACAACTAACCCTGACCTACCGGTATTTCTTCGGGCCACAAGCAACCCGGGCGGCCCCGGGCATCAATGGGTAAAAAACGCCTTCGTAGATCCTGCCCCCGCTGGAAAGGCATTCGATGCCACCGACATTGAATCGGGCGAAGTGCTTAGGTACCCGGATAGTCACGCCAAGGCTGGGCAACCACTATTCCAGCGCCGGTTTATCCCGGCCACACTAAAGGACAACCCATATCTCTACGATGAGGGAACTTACGAAGCTAACCTGCTATCCTTACCGGAAACGCAGCGCAGGCAGTTGCTACAGGGTGATTGGGCTGTCGCCGATGGGGCGGCCTTTAGTGAGTTTAGATTAGGCACACACACTTGTGAGCCGTTTGATATACCAGACGATTGGATGAGGTTCAGGGCCTGCGATTATGGGTACAGCTCATGGAGTTCGGTGCACTGGTTTGCGGTCGATCCGAGTTACGAAACATTATACCTATACCGTGAACTCTACGTCAGTAAGCACACGGGCCGAGACTTAGCTAGGGCGGTCTTGGAGGCGGAACGAGGCGATAGAATTCAATACGGAGTTCTCGACTCGAGTTGCTGGCACCAGCGAGGGCAAGTGGGCCCTAGCATAGCCGAGGAAATGATAGCCGAGGGCTGTCGTTGGCGTCCCTCAGATCGGAGTGCTGGGGCTCGGGTAGCCGGTAAAAACCGCATACATGAATTGTTAAAAGTAGATGATGTGACTGAAGTACCGGGGCTTGTGATCTTTAACACGAGCCGACAGATCATAGCAGATTTACCCACGATACCGTCTTGCCCCAAGGGTACCGACGATATCGATAAACGCTTCGCTTCAGACCACACGTATGACTGCTTACGCTACGGCGCAATGAGCAGACCTCGAGCCTTCAGCCCCTTCGATATGGGCCAAGGCATACCCACAAAGCGCTGGGCTCCCGCTGATTCAGTATTTGGATATTAAATATGGCATTGATGGATAAACCTACCAACCTCAACCCTGAAGACGCTACCGATACAGATACGGTAGTAGCTCTGGACGAAGATGGTAATGTTGAAGAAGAAAATATAGAATACTCTGGCGTAGTAGCGTTTATAGATGGTCAGTTCCGCCGAGCCAAAGACAGCCGCCTAACTGATGAGACTCGATGGCTGGATAGCTACCGAAATTACCGGGGTATATACGGCGAAGACGTAAAGTTTACCGCTACTGAAAAGTCCCAAGCATTTATTAAAATCACTAAGACAAAGGTACTAGCCGCTTACGCACAGGTGGTTGATGTATTGTATGCCGGTAGCAAGTTTCCCATTGGTATTGAGGCTCGTAAGTTCCCCAATAATGTAGCGGATGCAGTCCATTACGATCCCAAGGCACTGACGGACGATAAGATAAAAGAAAAGGCCGAGGTAGACTACCAAGTGCCTCGGAGTATCGCACGGCCTGAGATTGCCAAGGATTTAGGATTATACAAAGAGCGCTTGGAGCCCATCAAAGACGATCTGGAAATGGGTGCCGGGACGAACCCGGGCTCCATTACGTTTGAGCCAGCTAAGGCAGCGGCCCAGAAGCTTGAGAAAAGAATGCACGACCAGCTTGAGGCGACTAATGCCTCTAAGCATCTGCGCTCTACTGCGTTTGAAGCCTGCCTCTTTGGCACTGGCTTGCTAAAAGGGCCCTTTGCTACGAATAAGGAATACCCTCGTTGGGATTCAGAGGGTACTTACGATCCTTTGTTCGAGACCGTACCCAATATAGAATATGTAAGTATATGGGACTTTTACCCGGACCCGGACGCCCGGAATATGTCCGAAGCGGAGTATACGGTACAACGGCATAGACTAAACCGTACGCAAATGCGTACGTTAAAGAAGCGGCCTCATTTCAGAGACGAAAGCATAGAGCTGGCGATTGACTTTGGCCCATCTTACATGCGGGAGTATTGGGAAGATACGCTAGAAGATAGCTCGTCCACTGGTGCCATAGATCGGTATGAGGTCTTAGAATATTGGGGCGTTTTGGATGCGGAACTAGCTGAAGAAGCTGAAATAGAGCTGCCACCAGAATTAGCTGACATGGATCAGATTCAAGTCAATGCATGGGTTTGCAACGGGCAAATCTTACGTCTGGTTCTGAATCCGTTCACCCCGATGCGTATCCCGTATCATGCGGTGCCCTACGAGTTATCTCCCTATTCCTTCTTCGGAATTGGCGTGGCGGAAAACATGATAGATACGCAATTGCTGATGAATGGCTTTATGCGGATGGCTGTGGATAATGCGGCCTTATCTGGTAACTTAATTTTTGAGGTTGATGAAACAAATTTGGTCCCGGGGCAGGATATGGACATATACCCCGGCAAAATTTTTCGCAGGCAGGCGGGTGCGCCGGGTCAGGCCATATTTTCAACTTCGGCTAAGAATACATCCCAAGAAAATCTGGCTATGTTCGACAAGAGCCGACAGCTTGCGGATGAGGCGACCGGGATTCCTAGCTATAGCCACGGCTCAGGCTCAGTAGGCGGCATAGGTCGTACTGCCTCGGGCATGAGCATGATGCTCGGTGCGTCTGCCCAAAACATCAAGGCCGTGGTCAGAAATATAGATGATTATCTTCTCGCCCCACTCGGAAAAGCCCTATTCAGCTTTAATATGCAATTCCTCTTTGACGAGGATTTTGTAGGAGACTTAGACGTTAAGGCTCGGGGTACTGAAAGCCTGATGCGTAACGAGATCCGCAGCCAGCGCCTGATCCAATTTATGCAAATGACCGCCGCCAACCCGGCCATGGCTCCATTCGTGAAGTATGATTATATCCTTCGTGAGATGGCGGCCAGCATGGATCTTGATGAAGACAAGATCTTAAACGACCAACGTGAGGCAATTATTCAAGCTAAAATGATGTCGGAGATTCAGGCGATGATGCCTGAACAAACGCCTCAACCCGAGGCCCCACAAGGAGCGCCCCCGGCAGAAGATCCGACCGGTAATGGCGGAGCTAACATAGCACCCGGCGCAGCACCAGAACCGGGGGCCGCTGGCTTCACGGGCTCTGGTGGGGGCGCAAATGGTGGCAATGTGCCACCTCAAGAACCGCAGGTACCCATTCAATAATGGATAAGAAGTTTTACCGCTCTCTTCTTATTTTGGTGAACGACCAAGATACGATGCAGCGAGTGCACGAATACGCTGATACTCGAATAAGCACTCTTCGGGACCAGCTTGAAACCACCAAATCACATGACCGCATTTTAGAAATACAGGGCTCCATAGCCGAGCTACGCCGTATTCGAACATTGCGTGAAGAAGTAATAAAAGGGGCAGAATAGTGGCTGAAGAAGAAGCAAAGTTAGATAGCTACAACCCCACTCCTCGGGAAAACCTACGGTATAAATTAGCGGATTGGCTTAGTTCTACGCTGGATGATGATCGCCCCGGGTTTCTTGGAATTGATCCTTATAAGGCTAATCGTTTTGCAGGGAGAGTAACCGGTGTTGAAAACGCTTCTGATGGTAGTGGTGGCGTTGGCCTCGCTGATTTTAGCCCTGTATCTCCTTTTCTTGCCGGGCCCGAAATCAAAAGAGATTTCCAAACAGCCCGAGCCACAGATGACAAACTCGGAATGGGAATGGCGGTGGGCGAAGGTGTCCTCGAAACCGCTGCCGCCATCCCCCTCGCAGGAGTAGCATTTAAGGGTGCGGCTAAAGGCATCAAGACCTTAGCGGATACACTGACAGACTCGTATGACCCCTCGATGATAGGCGGTAATCTTGGCAATATTAACTTTCGTGGTGTGGATGCCGAAGCTCTAGAGCAAGTAGACGCCACCCCGGAGGCCACCACCACGCTCTTGGAAGAAGCGTTGAATGAGGTAGTTCCCGGCACACCTCCTAAGAAAACCATTACAGCTTACCGTATATACGACACTGTACCCGGTACTGGAGTACGATCAAAGAATGCTGGTGATAGTATCCCGGTAGTGGGCAGGCCTTTATTTGTGAATAAGACTGATCATTTCGAAGAGGGCCAGTGGTACGATGCTAAGTTTGGTGAGATAAACCCAGAGACAGGTAAAGTAAAAGCCTCTCTTACTGGTGGGGTAGCCCCTAGACCGGGTTTTCATTCGGCAGAAACTCCTAGCTCTAGTCATCTAGGCGGAAAAGCCAGCAAAGACGCTAAAAAGGCTAATTACCGCAAGGCCACTGAAGTATGGGCTGAAGTTGAGATACCCGATGATGTGCCATGGCAAATGGAGGCAGATTCTCGAGCCGCACGAAATGATGCGGGTGAAATTATACCCAGCACGGCAGAGATTACGGACCAACTCCCCGTAGGCGGATATTATCGATTTAAGACAAATCCAAATATGACCGGATCTTGGCTCGTTTCCGGTGGAGTCAAGGTCAAGAAATTTATGACCCCGCAAGAGGCCAAAGCTAAGGCCGTTGAGTTGGGTTCAGAAGATCTTCCGCTGCTTCCTGAGATAATAGACCGTGATAATCTTGCCTTTGAGGATTTGACTCAATCGGCGCAAGCAGAACTAAAGCGATACTACCCGGAAAAATACAATGCGATGATGGGTAGCAATGCAGACGTTCAAATGCAGCAACTGGGTGCTGAGACCTCTGACACAGACCTGCAGATGCAGGATATTCTACAGGCCCGAGCTGGGCAGATGGAATTGGCTACCGCCGACCGTATTCAACCCAGTGGCTCTGAACCCTTGTTTGATTTGTCGCCCGAAAGCTATGAACAAACACTACCCGACCAAAGCGAGATCTATGTTCCCCGGCCTCCGGCGGGTACAAACCGACCAATGCCTAAGAATGACCGGGCCCGGAAGGTGCAGGAAAACATTGAGCCTATTGCAGAGCGTTTAGCCGAGCGCATGAAACCGTGGCTGGGTACTGAAGCGCAGTACTTTTATCATACTGGCCCCATCGTAGATAAGGCGATGAAGTTAGGCTACTCCGCCGAAGAGATTTACGATTGGCTACGAGAGTTTTCTGATGCGTATGCGGCAACCAGCCCCCGTACTGAAACTGCCCAAAATATCCGTAATGCCACCTTGGTTATGGCTAAAAAGCAGCTTGGCCTAGACATAAGAGAGGTCGTTGGCCCCGGCGGTACCGGCATCAACGAAAAAGGCTACCCCATGATGATTGGCCTAAAAGGCGAAATCGGGGATAAAGGAAAGCCTAACACCAGTGATGGCATACATAAAAAACTCGTGAATGCGGTGCAGGACGGGGATGGGATAAACCCAGATACTAATACTAAGCCCTATACCTTTGCTGAAAACGTCTACGGAAACCTAGATGGGTCTACAATCGATACCCACGCTATCCGAGGCGCACTCGATGCGATGAACGAGATTGAACCCGGCAGTATCCCGATTGATTTTATCAAAAAGGAATTTAGGGATCAGTATAAGGCAGACCCCAGCTCTCTTAACCCAGCATCTATGATTGATGACTCCTTGGGTAAACAAACTTTTAACAAGAAAAGTATGCAGACTGAGTACGCAGTATTCTCGGATCTGTATCGTAGGGCTGGTGAAATACTAGGGGTATCTCCTGCCGAAGCACAGGCCATGGGTTGGTTTGGGTCCGGGGAAAGCACCGGACTAGCTTCTGAGCTAAAGTCAGTAGCTCGACTGCTTGATGAGCGCATAGACGTAACCGCCCAAGCAACAAACCAAGATAAAGAAACCATATTCCGCAAATTACTAGCTCGAGAAATACCCATCCTGTCTTTGTTTGGAGCGGCGGCGGTGGGGTCTGAGGGTCTAATGTCTGAACCGGGGCAAGGTATATAATGAGCGAACAAGCTGAATACGAGAAGTACTTAGGCGACCTTTACGAGATGGAGCAGAAGTACTTACGGGAACGCTACCCCGAAGACTTTGAAGAGCAGGACCGGCTGGATGCATTAGAGGACGCCAGAGATGAGGACGGCAACGTAACCTTTAGAGATGTTGCGAAGCTGGGTCTCATGGGCGTGATGCTAGGCGGCCAGAAGCTGGGCTTCAACATGGGCCCGGTTTGGGAGTCAATTAAAGGCCAAGGATTTGCATTAGGCGGTCTGGCTACTGCCCGTAGAGGCATCACTACAGAGGCTGGAAAAGAAATGGCCGAGAAAGGATTCCAGATGGATCGTAAAAAAGCAGATTTGAATGAGGATGGGAAGCTAGATAGCTACGAGGAAGCTCGGGGCATGGCAGTCCAGCAAGCAATGGACGAACCAATGGAGATGTACCACGGTGGTATGCCATGTGGGTGTGGTGGAGAAGAAGAGTGCGGATGCGGTGGTGGCATGATGTCAGACCCCGTATCGGGTAACCCTATCCCTCCCGGTTCGTCGGCAGAGAATGTCCGAGATGATATTGAGGCGATGATTTCCGAGGGTGAGTATGTGCTACCCGCTAATGTGGTTAAGTGGCACGGCTTAAAACATATTATGGAGATGCAGGAAGAAGCCGAGATGGGTCTTATGGGAATGACCGATATGGGGCTTATCCAATATGCGGAATCGACAGAACCCGATAGCGAAGGCGTTGAGGACGCCCAAGTATCGGATGAGGGTGATCCAATCGAAGAAGAAGCCGAAGAGGCACCCGAAGCACAAGACAGCGACGAAATTGAAGTGGCTGGAGTGACCGTCGAAGAGGACGGTAACACAGAAGAAATCTACCCGGAAGAAGAGACAATAACGATGCCCGGCATTCTGCAAAAGCAGAAGATTGCATTCATCGTTTAACAGTTGCGTTTGGGCTACTCGCAAACCCCGTACCTATCAATACGTGATTGATCAGGACGGCTACTTTTCGGCCCCCATGAGGCAATAATGGCAAAATATAAAAGACAGAATGAGGAAGACAATGGTCTTTCTTACAGTGAAGAGCATGCACAACAGCAAGCAGCGCAGGCAGATGGCCCAGAGCCAATAGACTCTGATGATGCTACTTACAAAAAGCGGTATGGTGACCTTCGGCGGCATCAACAGCAGCTTCTCCAACAAAAGGATGAAGAAGTTGCACAGCTACGGCAGCAATTAGATCAGGCGGCTAAAGGCCAAATCAAGTTTCCTAAATCTGATGAAGAGATTGAGCAATGGTCTAAGAAGTACCCCGATGTCGCTCAGATCGTGGATACTATTGCACGTAAAAGGGCGAATGAGGCGCTGGAAGAAGGCGATAAGCGTATGGATAACCTACGCAGCCTAGAAAAGAAGCTGACTAAGCGTGAAGCAGAGCAGCAACTGATTAAACTGCACCCTGACTTCCATGATATTCGGCAAGATCCCTCGTTTCATGAGTGGGTGGCAGACCAGCCTAAGTATATTGAAGACGCCTTGTACAAAAACACCACTGACGCCAAAGCAGCGGCACGGGCTATCGATCTGTACAAGGCTGA
>Ga0222716_10004678_pt1 | contig 10712 bp, 13 predicted proteins | sample C33_13DmetaG_FD_165044 | JGI IMG/M metagenome (GOLD analysis project Ga0222716, IMG submission 165044) | Estuarine water microbial communities from San Francisco Bay, California, United States - C33_13D | ecosystem: Environmental > Aquatic > Marine > Unclassified | place: USA: California... | reverse complement strand
ATATTCTCCCACATGCTAATCCAGGATTGATGTCCAAACAAGAAATCAGTGATTTAAAACTTTATTCACCTTCTGGTGGAATAATGATTGAAAGTTTCTCAAAAGAAATTTATTCAAAAGGAAAACCACATTATAAAACAACAACTAAATATGTTGATTTAAGATTAGAAACATTAAACAATGCTCTAGAAATTAAATACCCAATGACGACCGGTTTGTTGTTAGGGCTTACTGAAACCAAAGATGACTTGATAAATGATATTGAGCAAATAATAAATATAGCTAAAAATAATCCAGCAATTCAAGAAATTATTTTGCAAAACTTTAGAGCAAAACTTAATACATTAATGAGAAACAATGCTGAAGTAACAAACGATTTGTATTTGAGAATTATTGCTACAACGAGAATTTTTGCTCCTGGTCATATTTCAATCCAGGTTCCTCCGAATCTTTCACCTGATATAAAGCTCTTTTTAAAAAGTGGTATAAACGATTTAGGAGGTATTTCACCTCTAACTATTGATTGGGTTAATCCAGATCATTTATGGCCAGATTTAGAAAAATTAAAAATTGAAGTTTTAAATTCAAATCAAATATTAAAAAAACGTCTTCCTGTTTATCCACGGTTTATTGAAAAAGAATGGTTAAATGAAGCAATGTTTGAAAAAATTAATAATATTATTGATACTGACGGTTATCCAAAGGAAAATTATGAATAAAAATATTTCATACTTGAGACTACGACCATGTGATAACGACAATGAAATATATTTAAACTCCAGAAAAAATGAAGGAACATCGGCATTTTTAATTAAAGATGACACATCTGTTGATATTGAATTGATTCATAGTAAAGAGTTTCAAACTATATCCAAGAATCTTGAAATTGATAGTGATATGTGGATTGTTAATGAAGATAACTGGAAAACATTTAAAAACTCAGAAGGTAAAAGGCTTATATATAAATATTCAGGATCTCATGAAATTGCTCTTGAAATCATTGATAGATTAAACCCTGGTTTTGTTTTAATAAATAATGTAAGCGATATATCTTTTTTAAAATCAATAAAAACTAATAATGAATTTTTAATTAGTAGTTATGCTGATTCACTAGACGAAGCTTTGTTGTTATCTAATGAACGAATAGATGATCTTCTGCTTCGAGACTGGAGTTCAGAACAAATAATAGAACTCCAAAATCACATTGACTTTAATTACTATGAGAGAACTGTCTTATCACCTCTTTTTTCTATTGATGAAGCTAGAGAATCATTTGATTCAAAAAGATACTTTAGATATTTGAATACAAAAGATGTAAGGGGTTATAGACGAGAAAAAACTGAATGGTCTCCTGGTAGTGGACTTCCCTTACATAAGTTATATAATTTTGAACATAATATTATTACTCAATTTCAAGATAAAGAATTTGATGCAATTATTAACAAAATTAATAATTCAGAAACGATTAACGAAGATGATTTATTTAAGTTATTTAAAACATCTGGAACAAGATTAAATGATATTGTAGAAGTTGCAAATAAGTTAAACCTTGAAAAAAATGGTAACAAAGTTAGTTTTGTTAAGAATAGAAATATCAATTATACAAATCAATGTTATTACAAATGTGGCTTTTGTGGATTCTCAAAAGGGCCAAATAGTTTAAATTTAAAAGAGAAACCGTACTCTATCGACATTCCAGAGATTGTTGACAGATCAGTAGAGGCTTACGAAATGGGTGCTAGTGAAGTGTGTCTTCAGGGCGGTATTCATCCAGAATATACTGGTGAATTTTACATGTCTATGATTCAGAAAATTAAAAATGCAGTACCCGATTTACATATACATGGATTTACCCCTTTAGAAATATGGCAAGGTGCTGAAACTATTAACACTCCTGTTGAGAAATACTTAGAGATGCTTAGAGATGCAGGCTTAAATACACTTCCTGGTACAGCAGCTGAAATACTTGACGACAGAGTTAGGAGATATTTATGTCCAGATAAAATAACTTCTTCTCAATGGGCTTACGTTATGGAAGTTGCTCACAGTTTAGGAATAAAATCTACTGCTACAATTATGTTCGGACATATTGATGATATAAAATCTTGGGTAAATCATTTTAAATTAATTAGAGATATTCAATCTAATACAGGAGGTTTTACAGAGGTTGTTCCTCTCCCTTTTGTACATATGGGCTCACCAATATACCTACAGGGCAAAAGCATGCCCGGCCCAACTTGGGATGAGGTTGTACTTATGCATGCTCTTGCAAGAATTTATTTTTATAACAGCATAGATAATATCCAGGCCAGTTGGGTTAAGTTGGGACATGATGGTGCAGGAAAACTTTTACATTCTGGAGTAAATGACCTTGGTGGAACTTTAATAAATGAAAATATTAGCCGTGCTTCAGGTGCAGACCATGGTCAGGAAACAACTCAAAATCAGTTTATTGAAATAATATCACTAGAAAACAAAATACCAATGTTAAGAAATACACTTTATACAGATTTTAAAAAAATGGAAAAAGCTCATACCAAAAATGAATAAATATCAAGTTATTACTCTTTTTCCTAATTTGATAGACGAATGGAAAAAGGTTGGAATCATTAATCAAGCCTTAAAAAATAATTTAATTGAAATTTCTACTGTTAACCTTCGCAATTTTGGATTAGGGGAGTATAAGCAAGTAGATGATTCCCCTTATGGAGGAGGTCCGGGGATGGTTTTAATGCCCGAACCCTTAGATAATGCGATTTTACAAAATGAAGCTAAAAAAAATGTTTTTCTTACACCATCTGGTCAACAATTAGACGAAAATTTAATACAAGAACTTCTAAATTATGACTCACTTAATCTAATTTGTGGCAGGTATGAAGGTTTTGATCAGAGAGTTATTGATATACACGCGGATTATGAAGTATCAATAGGACAATCTGTAGTATCAGGAGGAGAAATTCCTGCGATGTATCTTTTAGAAGCTATATTAAGAAGAGTACCTAATGTATTAGGAAACCCAGATTCATTAACTAGTGAAACTTTTGTTAATAATCAAAAAGATTTTCCCGTATATACGCGTCCAGAATCATATAAAAACCATGAAGTTCCCGATGTCCTTCTTTCAGGGAACCACAAAGAAATATACAATTGTAAAAAGAATAATTTAAAAGACATATAAACTATATTTACTTATATAATTCATCCTTGGAGTGAATATGGATTTAATAAAAAACATAGAAAAATCTTACATTAAAGAGGAGTTACCTTCATTTAAATCTGGTGACACGGTCAAAGTTAATGTAAAAGTTTCAGAAGGAAACAGAGAAAGAATTCAAACTTTTGAAGGTGTAATAATTGCAGTTAATGGGGTTGGTGTTAATAAATCAATTACAGTAAGGAAACTCTCTTTTGGAGTTGGTGTAGAAAGAATCTTTCCCGTACATGCTCCTATAGTTGATTCAATTGAAGTCATTAGAAAAGGGAAAGTTAGACGCTCAAAACTCTACTATTTAAGAGATAGAGTTGGTAAATCTGCAAAAATAAAAGAAGATCGTAACTAATAAGTTAAAATAAAATTACTATAAAAAAAATAATTAAAACCGTGCTGACTATTTTTGTAGCAATTTTAGCTGCCACATTTGTTAGAACATTTATTATTCAAATTTACTTCATACCATCCTCCTCAATGGAACCAACCTTAGAAATAAATGACAGAGTACTTGTTGCAAAAAACGCATTAACTTCAATAGATATTGAAAGTGGAGATATAGTAATTTTTTACAATCCCGAAAGTCCATACTCTCAAGACTATTTAAATGAATATTTTCAAGCTTTACAATTTTGGAATTTCAACACAAGTGATTCCATACTCAATACAGCAATAATAAAACGAGTAGTTGGGGTTGGAGGTGATGTAGTAAACATTGAAAAAGATGGAAAAGTTTTTGTAAACGATAAACAATTTATTGTTCTAGATATAGATGATTCCAGTTATTTTCAAAATCAGACATATATTGTTCCCGAAAATGAGTTTTTTGTTTTAGGAGATAATAGGATAAATAGTCAAGATTCCAGATTTATTGGAACTGTTCCTGCAAGAAATATTATTGGGAAAGCCTCTTATGTTATATTTCCTTTTGATAACTTTAAAAAACTAAATGATTGAAGATAAAATTTGGGATGCTGATCCCAACCAATACATAATTGGCTCAGATGAAGTAGGCAGAGGTTGTTTTGCAGGACCTATCTCAGCTGCAGCAGTTAAAATTAACTATTCACATATTCATTTATTAAATGAAGTAAAAGATTCAAAAAAGCTTTCAGCAAAAAAAAGAAATGAAATATTTAGTATTGTTACAGAAAATAATATACATTATTCGTATTCTTCATACGATAACAAATTCATCGATATTTATGGTATAAAAACTGCAAATGAAAAAGTTTTAGAAGAATCTATAGGTTCATTATTTGAAACCGGTGATACGGTTTATGTTGATCATTTTAAAATTAGAAAATATAACGCAGTTTCAGTAATTAGAGGAGAAGACAATTGCAGAGCAATCGCACTCGCAAGCATAATAGCAAAAGTTATACGTGATGAGTTTATGATTGATATTTCAAATTCTTATTCGGAATATCGTTTTGAAAACAATAAGGGATATGGAACAAAAGAACATCGACAGGCTATAAAGAAATATGGTTTATCTGACATTCATAGAAAATCATTTAACTTAATGCCCAAATGACAACAGCAATTGTAAGTATCAAGGCAGCTACAATATTTACATAGTCTGTTTTATTAGCTTTATACTCTCTATTTGGATTAAATCCCATATAGACATTCTAAATTATTTTGTATTAAACTTCTAAATATGGTTCTTGAATCTAAAAATGAAGATGAAATTAAATTTATTCAATTTAATGATGAAAGCTCACTAAATGCAATCAGTTCAGAAGATTGGAGTTCATTAACCACTCAAATTGATGAATTTGAAGAAAGTGATCTTAAATATCTAGTCATCAAACATGTAAATGGAAATTACTCAGCTGGAGCACAATTAGGAGAAAATATTAATGCTTTAATGGATGATGTTTCTGCTGCTGCACTTAGATTATGGAATTGTAAAAAACCTGTAATCTCACTTGTTGATGGAATTGCTGCTGGTGCAGGTTCAAATATGATGCTTTTAAGTGATTTTATTATTGCTACTCCTGAAACTAGATTTATAGAAGTTTTTGTAAGAAGGGGTTTAGTAGTTGACTTTGGAGGGTCTTGGGTTCTTCCAAGAATCATAGGTATACAAAAAGCAAAAGAATTGATGATGACTTCAAATGAAATAAGTGGAGAAGAATTAAACAATTTAGGTGTACTTTATAAGATGTCTAATAAAAATAATATAGATTTTGAGTTTAATAACCTTATTGAAAAATTAAACAGTCAAAGCTTTATCTCAATCTGTATGGTTAAACAGCAAATTAGAGATGGTCTTGATTTAACTTTCCATCAATCTTTACAGAATGAAACTGATAATCAAAATAGTAGATTCTTACATTCGGATGCTGCAGAGGGCATGGCTGCTTTTTTAGATAAAAGAAAACCTCAATATAAAAATACATTAGATGAATAAAATAATTGCATAATTATTCATATATTTGTATATTTATGCAATAATTCAAACTTAAGAAAACGGAGGTTTACTAAGTGAACAATAAAAAATCACTCCTATTGATTATCGCTCTTGCATTAGTTGCAGCTGCCTGTGGTGGCGGAACAGCAACTCCTTGTGATGAAGTAGAAATTACAACAGGAGAAAATGGATTACCTGATCTTGATGGATGTGAATTTACATTTGCTGTTGAGAATGCGTATTTACCATTTAATTATATTGATGCAGCTGACGGCGAAGCAAAAGGTTGGGATTATGATGTCTTTAACCATATGGCAGAATTAATGAATTTCGTGCCAGTTTACGTTCCAGCAGCATGGGATGGTATGATTCAAGCAGTTTCTGATGGTCAATTTATGATCGCAGGTGACGGAATCACCATAACAGCTGAAAGAGATGAAATCATTGACTTTTCTAACGGTTATATCAATTTAGCTCAAAGAGTACTTGTTGCAGTCGGAAATAATGATATTACAAGTATTGATGATCTAAAAAATGGTGACTATACAGTAGCTACCCAAAAAGGAACTACAAACTATGAGTTTGCAGTTGCTGAACTAGGTGAAGACAAAGTTAAAGCTTATGATGACTTTAATTTTGCTATTCAAGCTGTAATTTCAGGAGATGCAGATGCATCAATTATTGATGAAACTGCTGGACTTGGATACATGGGAGCTAATAAAGATCAAGTAAAACTAGTTGGAGGGGACTTAACCTCTGAACAACTTGGATTTGCATTTCCTAATGAAAGCCCATTAGTTGATGTAGTTAATCAAGGATTAGCAGCAATGGAAGCAAGTGGAAAACTTGCAGAAATTAATGCTAAATTCTTCTCACCTGATTTTGCTGTAACATATGATGATATAGCAGAGTGTGATGAAAACATTCCTGCAGAATATTTACCTGAGGATTGTGAAGTATAAGTAAGTTTCTTATTTATATTTAAATTTGTAATAGGCACGGATTTCCGTGCCTATTGCTTTAATATGGGAAAATAATGAAAATAAAGAATCTATTAAAACCTGATAACTGGTGGATTTTAATTTTAAGTGGTGTTATCGCTTATATGGTTTATATTATTTTTTCAAACCCTGAATATAACAAAGCGTTTAATTTTATTCTTCCTGGTCTTACAATTACTTTTCTTTCAACAATTATTTCTTTTATTGTTGCTATATTTCTTGGTCTTGTATCTGGCATAGGTAGGATTTCAAAGAATAAATATGCTAAAACAATATCAAGAACTTATATTGAATTTATAAGAGGTGTTCCAGTTCTAATTTTAATTTTTACAATAGCTTTTGTAGTGGTTGTCAGGGGTGCTGAATTATTTAATATTAATAATGGTAATGTGCCAATGCTTGTTCGCGCAATTATTGCTTTATCTGTTTTTTATGGTGCTTACATTGCGGAAGTATTTCGTGCTGGTATAGAATCAGTTCACGCAGGGCAAAGAGAAGGCGGGGCGTCTTTGGGTTTATCAGACAGGCAAATTATGCGATATATTGTTTTACCACAAGCATTTAGAAACATGCTTCCTGCTCTTGGTAACGATTTCATATCAATGATGAAAGATTCTTCATTGCTTTCCGTTTTAGCTGTAGAAGACCTAACTTATAGAGGGCGACTTTATTCTGGCAGTACTTTTAGATTTGCAGAAACCTATTTAGTTCTTACTGTTTTATATTTAATCATTACACTTGTTTTGTCAGGCTTACAAAGAAAGCTAGAAAAAAGACTTGAATCTCACTAATAAAAAGTATCAAGATAAAATTGTTAAAGAATATATATCATATTTAAAAAAAGTTAAAGGTTATTCAAAACATACACTAACTTCATATAAATACGACATCCTTCAATACTTTGAAATCAATCAAGAGATTGGCGAATTTTCATCGTATTTGAAATTATTAAGTCAAAAAAACTATGCTAAATCAACAATTAATAGGAAAATCACATCAGTTAGAACCTTTTTGATATGGGCATCAAAAATAGATTATTTTGACGCAGCACTTATTCAAAATGTATCAAATCTTAAATCTGAAAAAAAGTTACCAAATATATTAAGTTCTTCCTATATAAACAATTTATTGGATAAATTACCATATCAAACTACAAAAGAAATTAGAGATAGAGCAATTTTAGAATTAATGTATTCATCTGGTTTAAGAGTAAGTGAAGTAGCTAATTTAAAAATTCAAAATTTTAAACTCGATAAATCTATAAAAGTTCTTGGAAAAGGCAGTAAGGAGAGGGTATTGCCAATAACTGCAAGAGCTGGAAAAGCTATTAGTAGTTATCTAGACACGGGAAGGGTTAAGCTGGCGAATGAAAAATCATTTGATTATATGTTCTTAGGAATAAGAGGTGGTCAATTAAGCGATAGGGAGATAAGGAGAATAGTAAATCTTCGAGTTGGTACATTTCCACATAGCTTAAGACATACTTTTGCAACACACTTACTAGAAGGGGGAGCAGATTTAAGAGTTGTTCAGGAACTTTTGGGACATAATGATCCCACTACAACACAAATTTATACACATGTATCAAAAAAACAACTTAAAAAAAAGTATAAACAATCTCACCCCAGGGGTTGAATAATATCAGATAGATATTAGAATTTTATAGAAATTAGACACCATATTTACAAGTTTCCTTGGTGAACGAAAGTTTGGAAACCGCTTATGCAAGGAATATGGGATGAAATAACCAAAGGAGAAACTATGTCAACGTCAATGAAAGACTTGCTTGAAGCAGGAGTTCATTTTGGCCATCAAACACAAAGATGGAATCCAAAGATGGATAAGTATATTTATAGTGCTAAAAGTGGAATTCACATTCTGGATTTAAGAATTACCTATGAAGCAATAGAAAAATCACAGGAATATATACAAAAACTTGTAGCCAATAGTGGAAAAGTACTTTTTGTAGGAACTAAACCACAAGCTCAAAAAGTTATTGAAGAACAAGCAATTAGAGCCGATATGCCTTATGTTAACTTTAGGTGGTTAGGTGGAATGCTCACTAACTTTAAAACTATTATTAAAAGAGTTGTTTATCTTAAAGAATTAACAGCACTTGAGTCATCTGGTGAAATTAATGCATATACAAAATCTGAAAGATTAAAAATAAGACGAGAAATTGAAAAACTTAACAAGTCAATAGGTGGAATAATAAACTTAAATAAATTACCTGACGCTCTATTTGTTGTTGACTTATCAAATGAATCAACAGCTATAACTGAAGCCCAAAAATTAGGTATACCAGTCATTGGTCTAGCAGATTCAAATGTTGACCCAGAGGGCGTAGAAATAGTTGTCCCAGGAAATGATGATGCTATAAGATCAATAGAGGTAATTACTTCAGCTATTGCTGATGCTTGTTTGAAGGGATCAGGAAAAAGAGAAGAAGTAGAAAATAAGGAGAATAGCTAATGTCAATTTCAGCTAGTGATGTAAAAAAATTACGAGATATGACTGGCGCCGGTATGATGGATGCTAAAAAAGCTCTTTCTGAAAATGATGGTGATTTTGATAAAGCAGTTAAATCTTTAAGAGAAAAAGGGTTAGCTGATTCAAAAAAAAGAGCTGACAAAGAAGCAAACCAAGGAACAATTGGAGATTACATTCATTATCAACAAGACAGAGCAGTTTCTGGTGTTTTAGTAGAATTAGCATGTGAAACAGATTTTGTAGCAAAGTCCGATGAGTTTAAAAATGTTGCTAAACAAGTAGCTATGCATATTGCTGCATCAAAACCAGAGTTCTTAAACATAGATGATATTCCGTCTGACAGAATTGATGAAGAGAAAGACATCATACAAAAACAATCTGAGAACGAAGGTAAGCCTAAAGATGTTATTTCCAAAATTGTAGAAGGTAAAATATCATCTTTTTACAAAGACTATGTATTGAATGAACAAACTTTTTGTAATCCAGAATTCTATGAAGGACAAGTAGGCACAATGATTGAAGAACTTTCCGGAAGGCTTGGAGAAAAAATATATATAAAAACTTTCTCAAGAATTGAAGTAGGTAGTTGAAATGAGCAGGGTTCTACTAAAACTTTCTGGAGAATCCTTTGCTAATCCTGAAACTAACTTTGGTATCCAGCCAGATATAATTGAAAGAATTGCTTTAGAGATTACACATGCTAACAAAGAAGGTATCCAAATAGGGGTAGTAGTTGGCGGAGGTAATTTTTTTCGTGGAGTACAAGAATCAGCTCAAAATATGGCGCAAGCAAATGCAGATTATATGGGTATGCTCGCAACCGTAATTAATGCAGTCGCATTAAAAGATGCTCTAGATAAAAACGGAACTCAAACCAGAGTACAATCAGCAATAACAATGACTGCTGTTGCCGAACCATATATTCGCTTAAGGGCAATTAGACATTTAGAAAAGGGGAGAGTTGTTATTTTTGCTGCTGGTACCGGTAACCCTTATTTCACAACTGACACAGCTGCTTCTTTACGTGCAGCGGAAATTGATGCAGATGTAATGCTTAAATCGACAAGAGTAGATGGTGTTTTTGATAAAGATCCAGAAAAGGACAAATCAGCGACACAATACGATGAGATATCTTACAAAGAAGTAGTATCTAGTAAATTACAAGTTATGGACTTAACAGCAATAACTCTTTGTGAAGAAAATGAAATGCCCATAAGAGTATTTAATGGAACTAAAAATGAAAATATATATAGTGCTTTGATTGGTGAAAAAGTAGGCACGTTAATAAAATAAAAGTATGTCAGAAGCACTTATAAAACAAATAGAAGAAAAGATGCTCACATCAATTAATCATCTCGTTGATGACTTTGCAACTATTAGAACTGGTAGAGCCAATCCTTCATTGGTTGATAAATTGAATGTAGAATATTATGGTTCAAAAACACCTCTTCAACAACTTGCTACAATCTCTGTTCCAGATCCTAAATTATTAGTAATACAACCATTTGATAAGTCTGCTTTGGAAGAGATTGAAAAATCTATTATGAATGCAGATATAGGACTAAATCCAGCTAATGATGGAGAAGTAATAAGA
>Ga0222716_10004673_pt1 | contig 10718 bp, 13 predicted proteins | sample C33_13DmetaG_FD_165044 | JGI IMG/M metagenome (GOLD analysis project Ga0222716, IMG submission 165044) | Estuarine water microbial communities from San Francisco Bay, California, United States - C33_13D | ecosystem: Environmental > Aquatic > Marine > Unclassified | place: USA: California... | reverse complement strand
TGACCAACAGCTTCTGGCGTTCGAGCGTTCGCCTGCCCTCGCTGACCCCAAAATCAATCGGTGACAATTCCAGCGCTCGTTTAACGGTGTCGGCCAAGTCAGGCTTGACGCCTGACAGCCGCTCTCTGGAGCGTGAGGATAGAACCCAGTTGTGGCTCATTTTGAAACGCCTTTGTGCTTTTCGAAAGTCCGCAAACCGCCCAGGCCAAGCATTCCCAACAGCACCGTCATCAGCGTGTCCATGTCAAACACCGGCAGGGCGACCAGAGAGACGCCAGCGACCGTCATTGCGAACGCGGCGAGCGGCTGCACGATGAAGTGATAGGCAAGCGCCACACCGCAGGTCCAGCCGACGAATGGACGCCAGCCAGCGACGAACGCTGATCTGGATGCCGCTTCGGTCTTGTTGATCTCCAACTGGCCTTTGGCCAATTCCTGAGCATGTCGCTCGCCCATCGTAGCGATTTGATGCGCCAGTTTGTTGCGTTCATCGGCGTCAGGAATGAACTTGTCCAGCAGGCTTGTTACCGGCGCAATTAAAGCTGAGAGCATTTCGATCTCCTATTTGTCGTCTTTAATCGGAGGATGGCGTCCATTGTGCATGGATAACAGTTTCGAGACCGACCCATGCAGACTAGATATTTCCGCTTGCATTGTAGCAACCTCACGCGCTCGGCTTTCCATCTTGTCTGGAGCCAGCATACCGGAAAGCACGCCCAGCTTTTGGTTCGCCACCTCCATATGAGCCTGCTGCCGATCCACCGTTGAATCCAATTTCCGCAGACGGTGTTCAATGTCGGACAGCGTGTCAATGACTGCCGCTAGTTTGGTCTTGACGATCACGGCAGCGCTGACCACAGACACACCCATGCCTGCGAGCGTCAGGATAAGGCGAAGGTCAAGCTCGCCCACTACACAGCCTCACCGGCGGCAATGGCTGCGTTGATTGGGGCCATATCTTCGCTGGTCCAATAATCCTTGGCGACCATCAATTTCAGATGCCCGAGACAAGCGTCAATTGACTCCTGTCGCTCCTCTGCCGTGCTGTCAGACATTTTCTCACCAGCCACGATCTTATTGATGCGGTTGGCGACAATGAGCATTGCAGCGTAGTTTGCGGCGATTTCTTCGGATGTGATTTCGTCCATGTCAGGCTCCTTTCATATCGGCGATTTCGGCCTTGAGTTCATCGACTTGGGCGGATAGCTCCTGGATCGCCTTGATGGCAATCGGCAGAAGCTGGGCCGGAGCCACCTCAAGCCGGTCTGGGTTGTTGCGGAGGACGCTGCGGACCCAAGGCGCGTCATTCGCATCCTCGACCGCCTGCATCTCCTGAGCAATAAACCCAAAGTCTTTCTTGTCTGTGACAGCACCGTCGCGCATCTGCCAGACGAACTCGACTGGGCGAACCTGCTGGATATAGTCTAGACCAAGGCTTAGGTCTTTGATTTCGTCCTTGTCCCTAGCATCTGACAGTGAAGAGATGCTTGTTTGCTGGCATCGCAGAGCAGTGACAGAAGCATTGCCAAGTGTAATCTCGTTATCTACATCAGCCGCTGAAGGTGTTGCGTCCCGGCCCAGCAGGGTATTGTTGGACCCCGTGGTCAGCGTAGTGCCCGCATTGAATCCGACGCAAGTATTCACCTGCCCACTACTTATATTGATGGCTGAATTATAGCCGACGCAGACGTTGGAATCAGCGTCAACTATATCCTTGCCTGCGTTCCGGCCCACCAGGACGTTGTTCGAACCGCCTTGTAAATCCTCGCCAGTGAGATGGCCCAGGGCAATGTTATAGTCCCCGTCGTCCAAACTGCCTAAAGTGCTAAATCCGCCAACAGCCACATTTCCAGCCCCGGACACGCACGCGTCCAGAATACCTCGACCACCGACCGCGACATTGTAATTGCCGGACACGTTGGCTCCAAGGGCTGCATAGCCATAAGCACAGTTGTAAATCCCAGTTGTGTTGGCGTCTAAAGCAAACGCGCCAAAGGCTTGATTTTGCGCGCCATTACTGAGCGCAAGGGCGTTATACCCGACCGCCGTCGAGTTGGCCGCTGACGTATTATCTCGCATCGCTTGGTTGCCGACTGCCGTATTGCGAGCGCCTGTCGTCAATTCCTTGAGAGCCGACACTCCGATTGCCGTTGCGGAGACAGCCGACGAGTCCTCAAGCGCGTCTGTGCCTAGCGCGACACTGCTCGTCGAAGATGAATGAGGCCCGTCCAAGACAGCGACCCGCAATTCATCCCGCGTGATCCGCTTGGTCTGCGCCGCCGACGTATCAACAACGACAAAATCATCATCAGCCGCTGTGTTTGCCCCGGTGATTGCAGTGAGGTCAGAGATTTTTGTATCAGCCATGGTGATCTCTCCTAGTTGCCGTATGCTTGCCAATGGATTTCAGAGTATTGCAGGGTGCCTTCATCGCTGTAGATGTCGTAGCTGAACCCGGTCCTGGAATATGAGCCGTTTAGCCCAATGCCAGTGGCGGGAGCGCCGCTAGAAACGCCTGTCAAATTGATCGAAAACACCGCAGTTGGAAATGCGGTTGGGAATGTGATTGACCCCGTTTCCACTGCTGTTGCCCGACCCCATTGTAAATATAAACCGTTGGCCAGTTCAGCATAGCCATTCGTCGCAATGCTGGAGTTCGGCATTGAACCCTGACGAGATCGAAGCGGTGTCATGAACTTCGTGTTGTTTGTCCCGGCCTCTGCTTCCGCCTGTGACGCAATTCCCGGCGATGGCACGAATGAGCCGGACGAGAATATCCCAACATCAATCCAGGCCGAGTTGGCTGAATTCCGCAGCTTCAGGATCGCGGCGCTGGAGTCATACCACCATTGACCGGCATAGGTCGTTGATGGCGCTGATGTCCCAAGCGAGTTGGAGGCCAACGCTTGCAGTGCAGAGTTAATGTCTGCCCGCACTAGAGCCGCCGTTTGGCTGGCGATCACCATATCATTTTGAGACATTTTAGTAACTCACTTTCGCTTCTAGACCCGCGATGGCCGGTGACACCTTGTCGGATGTGTTGGACAGTTCCGCCTTGAACTCGAACGCTCGCCCGACGACCTGCCCGCCGGTCACTGGCACCCAGCCGCCATATGTCGGTGAGCCTGCTGGATCGTCTGACGTGGACCTGACGTATATCTCAACCGCATAATCATTATATGCAGCGCCTTCGTCCGTCCAGTCATCGAAGTTTCCGGGCCAATCGTCAAAGACAAAGCTTGATGCGATGTCGTCCCAGTTGACCGATCCCGATGTGGCTCCAGAATGATGTCGCGTTTCGTCCAGCACAAAATCAATCGTAGTTGTTCTCTCAGCGCCTGTGTCGATATATGTTGAGAAGAGATACGTGCCAGTTGACCCAGCGGTTGCGAAGCTCGTCATTAGCAATTCAGACGAAACGACCTGCACATTCGTCTTGGCACCTGAGAAGCCTGGGTCTTCTGTGAGCGTCTGGGTTGCCCCAAGTGGAGGCAATTGCCCCGCCGTCACGACGTTGGTTGTGGCGCCCGCCGAATAATTGCCAGACCGATCCACAGCCTTAATCAAATACGTCCCAGAGCGCGCGACCACGACAACGGATGATGATGGGTGAGCGATGCGTTCAATCAGAACCGATGATGCTCCCCAGGTCGCCCCGGTCGTAACGGATTGATGGCGAAGCTCGTAGTGGCTGGTATCGAGGTCAGCCACCGGAGTCCATGTCAGAACAGCAGACCCGCCAGACAGGCTTGATGAGAAGTCTGTTACATCTGCCGGAGGCGTGGCAAACGGTGTGAAAGTCTGGTCCTCAATCGTCACATAGTCGCCAGCCAGACCAATCGTGCTGATCCCTCGCGCCCGGAAATCGTAGTCAGCCCCATCAACCAGCCCAAGAACTTCGTGGTTTCCAAGCGGCCCCGTGGAAAAGGTTCGCCATTCAGTGTCGGCCTCGGAGCTTAGTTTGAACTGTAGCTCAACGGCAGACAATCGGGTTGGCGTTTCACAAGTGACTGTAGCAACCAACACCCCCGACACCGATTGCTTGGTCTGGCGAAGCTGATCGTCGATTGATAGCCCAACAGCCGCGACAGCAAATGCGTTCAGCAGTTCAGTATTGTTCTGGTCAAACGCTTTTTCTTCAGCCGACCATGCATAGACGTTCTCACTGATCTCTAACAGGCTAAGAGCGCACTGGAAGGTCATGTCATCGCCAAGGCTGAAAGACCAGTCCACCACCTCGAACGCCTTGTTGGTCCAGCCCAGGCGGGTGTTGGATAGCTGTATGATGTCGCCGATCTTTGCCTTGAACCCAGACAGCCCGGTTGTGATGGTGGCCTGGACCTGCTCGCGTTGGCGGTACAGAGCCAGCTTTGCAATCCGTTGTGCCATCTGAGATGTGTCAGTAAAGGGCAGCGGCATATCTGTGATTGAGACGATGCCGCCATCTGATTCGAGAAAGACATCGGACTTGATTGGTGGGAAGTCGGTCTGCTGATAGTTGCTCTCTGGCCCGCGAAACGTCCCGTGCATTTCGTTGATTTGGTCTCGCCGGGAATGCCTAGACACGACCTCGATGGAGGCAACCAGATCATCTTCATCATAAGACAAGGTAGGCGCATCCCAGGTCGCCGCACGAACGCCAAACTGGCCTTGGGAATACCAGATCATTCCGCCCATCGATGTCAGCATCTGGGTGATGGCGTCAGAGGGTGTGACAGCCGTGGTGAATGTTCCGTTCGCCGTGTATCGCTTCTGGGTGCTGGTCCCGTCAATTAGAGCAACGCTTTGATCGCTGTCGTTCGCGGCGTCAGCAAAAGACACATCGTCAATCTCATCAGCATCGCAGCCCAAACCAAAGTCAGACGTGAGATAATCCCGGATGCAGAGCGCAGCGTTGTCGCTCCATGCTGTGGTTGATGTGCGGGGATCATAGACTTTGCGACCTCTGACGACAGCCGTGATGACAGGCGTCCCGTTAGGAAAGGCAGTCGCATCAAACTTCAGAGCGGAGTAGATGTACGCAACACCTCTGGCCCGATGCGCTTGGGTCCACTCGTCGGAACCGTCTGGAAGGTTTACCGCAGCACCAAAGCCGTGCAGATCAACCGCCGTCTGATCGTCCGTTCCAAGCCGTGTCTCGATGTAGACGTTACCAGCAAAGCGATCTGGTGCGCTAACCGACCCATCAGATTCAACGGTGACTTCCTCGTCATTGATGAAGAAGCTCACGAAAGATTCAACCTCGTGGCCAGCCACGGCGATCATGCGGTGGAGGATGGTGTCGTTATTGGATGTGGAGGCGTAGAAAACAACCCCGCCCACCTTGGTCTCGCCGTAGATGACGCTATGGTCAAGCGTCGATCCAACATTATTTTGGACGAAACCGCCTTCTGTCACGCGAGGTTTTTTAGGCTTGGGAGCCAGTGCCATAGACACAAAGCCGAGGGCGGCTGACAGGGCAAACGCCTTAAGGCCCGCAGCCAAAGCGAGCGCCGCCGTTGTACTCGCAGCCGCTGCCCCGCCAGAAAGCATCGCCCCAACCAAAATTGACGCAGAAACAGGTTCAGCAAAAGCAGACGCAGGGGCGATGGCTAGCGCAGCATATAAAGCCGTTGTTGCGAGCAGGCGGGATCGCATCACTCTACGCTCCAATATAGATCATCCGGCTCCCAATCGAGGAATACCATGCCCGTCTCATACAGGAAAGCAGAATGACGACGCAAACGAACACCCAGCGCGTAGCCTGTGACCAAGTTCTGATCTGCCCTGCGCGCCGTGATTGAACCCCTGGCCGGATATGGTGTTTTAACGCGATCCAGCCGCTCATCCAGCGCGTCTATGATCGACACATCAGATGGGTAGTCAAACTTCTTGATGCGCCTCCTGGCATGGATCAGGGCGCTCATCGGGCAAGTGTAATTGCCAAGCATGTCAGAGAGTGTTGTCCGCCCAGTTTGAGCATAGACACACCCGGCGGCAAAGGTCAGACAGTCGTGAGAACCCCAGGCGAACGGTTTATCACGACACTCATCAATGTATTTTGCCAACTCGATGTCATGGTTTGGGACCATTATCGCCGTCCCCAGAAGATTTCTTGATCCTGAAGGTCATTTACGAACGAAAACGCTAAATCGCCTGGAAATCTGGATTTCTGATCTTCAGACGTATACCGCCTCAGTCGCACCCGATCCAAATCAATCAAGCGGCTTTCAACCGTCATCGCGATTTGACTAGTCTCCGGCCCTTCAGCGATGGTCATCTGATCCATATAGCCGTTGAACACGATGGACCGAGATTTATCAGTTGACTCAAGGATTAGGTGGCCGCTGTCTTCTTTGAGAACATATGACCCGTCTTCCTTCAGCACATCGCCTTGCGTGAACACACCGAATTGGATCAGGCACTTGTGACCCTGGTATGGCGTTGACAGAGCCAGGGCGAGCAGATCAGACGGGATGCCCGATAATGTGACGGTGGCATTTCGGGCTGCGATCTCGGTGGTTTCTTCAAACGCACTTAGCTCAAGAAATTGCCCAGTTCCGATGTAGCTTTTGCCCTCGATCTCAACGGTGCCGTGACCCGTCCAGAGATATAGCGGACCAGAGGTCACGGTGGACCCGCCGTATGAAACAGAGCCAACCGGAAATAACAAATCAACCGTGAAGAATGGCGTAACAACGCCTTCCGATATCGCCGCGAGCATCCGTCCATCAAGCGACCGGCTCATGTGATGGCCTCGACTGCGGGGAATGTGAGGCCGAATATGGATGCCTCGTTGATCGACCAGTCAACCTCGTTGGTGGATAGGCGAAACAGACCCTTGGCTGAATTAACCGTGATGACCGTGTTGTTAGTCGGGCTAGATCGCAACTCCGGCCATATCTCCAGGGTAGCGTTGCCAGAGCCGTCAGAGGCCGCTGTCTGCGTGACTTTGTATAGCTGGCTAGATGCCGCAGAACCGATCTGGATGTAGTCCCCAGCGGCCAGATATGACGACTGTGAGGCCGTGCAGCCGTCGATGATTAGGGTGGACCCGGTTTGGCTTCCTCCGTTCACGCGAGGTGTCCCGCCGCCGTTGCCGAGCGGTGACGTTGCCAGTGGGTCGCCTAGCAAGAATGTGCCTGATCGACCACGCAAACTTAACAACCAACCAACCCACGCTTCTGCGTTAGCCCGCTGCATCGCAGGCAGCGTGATCTCAGCCTCCCAGCGCTGGCCTGGGTGGACCACCGTTTGCTGTTTATATGTGAACGGGCTCATCGTCATCCCGACCGTCTGAACAGCCCGGAGGTTGATTGAGCGGATGCCGGTGTGGGTTGGTAGATTTAGCGGATATGTGATCGCCATTATGCAAACGCGGCACCAAAGCCGCCTCCTCTCTTCTTGGCGTCAAGGACAGCCGCCTTGGCCTGTGCTGCAATCTGCGGCGCAAGGCTCATCACCTCGGCCCTGACAGTCTGCTGGACCCCAGTGGAAAGGTTTATGGTTTGGTTAATAACCACGCCCCCGCTGTCACCCTGGGCCGTCTGGCCCCGGCTGAGAACTCGCTCGCCGGTTTGGCCAACGATCATTCGTTCGTCAGACCGCAGGCCCGCCATTCGCCCATTAGGCCCGGCGATCTTTCCGCCGGTGTGCATAATTGGAAACCCACCAGACTGACCTGTCACTGGAATTGGCTGCCCGCCAACAACCGAACCGCCTCCAAACAACGATCCCAGCCCAGAGGCTAGCTTTCCAAAGCTGAACCCGCCCGTTGATGTCTCGCCCATCTTCGCCGCAATGTTAATGACAGTCCGCAGCACTCCGCCGAGCGCCTGCTTCCATGTCTGCGTACCATCAATCAGCCCGGTCAGCCCATCCTGCATAGATTGAAGCCCGGTCCTGATTAAATCGTTGGCTTGGCGCTGTGTCTCTTTTAGCTTTTCAGCCGCCTCAATCCTTGCCTGCTCGTCCAACTTTATCAGTGCCAGCGTTTGTTGCCTTTGCTGCGTCAGGTCCAGCGCGGCTTCCAACTGCTCGCGCTGTACATCGCTCAGAGTGATGCCTTCAGCCTTTAACCTGTTTTCAATTTGAGCAACCGCAAGCGCCCGGTTTTTCACCGCCTCGGATGCGTTCGCATATTCAAGTTCAAGCCCAGCGGCTGCGGCTGTGTCCTGTGCGCTTTTCAAAATGTCGGCGCGAATGGTTTTTATCTTATCCAGCGAGTCGCTGATCAGTTTGACAAAATCATCGTTCGCCTTTTTCGCATCTTCATCTCGCTCAATATCAACAAGTGTCCTGACCCTACTATTGCCCCCCGGCGCCCTGGGAGGGGTGACAAAAGAATTTTGTAAAGCTTGGGATTGTTTGACTCGCTCAGCAGTTATTTCTTTAATAATTTTTCTTTCTTGCTCTATTTTCAGCATTCTTCCAGCCATGATATCAAGTTGCTTGTTACTGAATGGTTTGTTCAATCCCGTCATCTGATTTTCTAATTTGGCATTAGATGACATTAATTTATCAATTGTTTCCTGAGACTTTTTCAACTGGTCAGATGATGACAGACCGACAATGCCAAGGAATTTTGCAACATTTCTCAAACCGTCAATTATTTTTGGCAAATTTTCCAGCAAATCTTTTCCAAAATCAGCAATCAACGGCGCGTTTTCTGCTAGCGCCTTCGTAAGTTTGCTTTTCATAATTGTGGACAGCTTTGCTATGCTGGCAGCAGCAGCCTCGGCAGACTTGATTGTTTTGTTGTTAATAAGGCCATCCAGCCGCTCAAACTCATCGCCTGCGGCCTTGATTGCGGCTGTGCCTTGGTTGGTAAGGTTGGCAAGTTTGAGGCCAGCTTCCCCGCCGAAAACAATGGCTGACAATGCGGCCCGTCGGCTTTTGTCTTCGATTTGATTAAGCGAGTCAACAACTGCCAGGAAAACAGGCTCAGTTCCCCGCAGCTTTCCAGACAAAATATCAGAGGCAATCCCAAGCTGCTGGAATGCCTCAAAAGCGGCCCCGGTTTCTTCGTTGACAGCCTCGCCAATTAACTCGTTTAGAGTTCTGAAAGCATCGTCAAGTTCTTCGTTTGCTATGCCAACAAGTTCCGCCGCGAACCTGTATTTTTGGAGCGCCTTTGTGCTGACGTTCACCTCGCGCGCAGTCCTGCCGATGCTAGCTGCGAAATCAATCGCCTTCTTGGTCGCGACAGCAAACCCAGCGCCAAGCGCAACTGCTGCCGCTCCAACCTTTGCAACAACCCCAACAACAGACTTGGCAACCTTCCGAGTCTTCTCAAGCCGAGCATTGAGCGAGCGGAACGCGTTGCCGGTTTTGTCCTTGGCCGTAAGGTCGATTTTCATCTGCTGAATGGCCATTGCAAACTCCTATGCGTTCCGCTCGTTTTTCAGTTTATACCAGATTGACCACTCGACAAATTCACTAACAGTCATTTCAGTCTCAAGCCTTGAAACCGTCATCCTCAGACGATCAGCCAGTGCGAACTTAAACTGGCGCTGATCGTCCTCCGTTAGTTTTTTTCCAATTGCTCCGTGGTCGGCCCCATAATTTCAGTGCAGACGCGAGACACAACATCAACGTCGGCTTTTTCTCTCAGCGCCTTTTTATCCGCAACAGTGAACATCCGCGAGCCATCAGAGTTTTGGCATTTCTGGATAAGCACTTCGACCAGCGCGTCAACATTCGATTCGCTTTTGCGAGTAGCGAAATCAATGCGGCTTTGATCGCGCAGAGTGAACGGCGCGGTATAGATAACAAGCGGCCCATCATCATCGCCCCATTCTGGAACCTCAATCGTGCGGACGCCCTGAGCCTCATAATGCTGCGTAATCCTGCTGATGACGCTCGGCGCGTCGTCGTCTTTTTTAGTCATAACATTCTCCCGAAGTATCCCCTGCCCAGATTGTCCGGGCAGGGGTTTTGGTTAGACAGTGCCTTCAGTCAGAGCACCGTTGCCTGTGAACGTGATTGACGCTTCAACCATGTTATCAAACGCTGCGCTGATGGACCGAGTGTCAACGGTCGCCGTGCCGGATAGCTTGTGCGCTCCGGCCCCAGCGCCTTCCATTTGGAACGAGATCACGAGGCTCGCGCCAACTGTCAGCGCCTGCTGGGCTGTGTCGCCGTCATCGAAGTAAACATCAGCCGAGCCAGACCAGGACTTCAGCCCGCCCTTGTGCGTCTGATAGCTATCACCAATGACGCTGTCGTCAATGGTCTCAACGGTTTCTTCAACCGAGTAGCTGCGCAGCTCCCCGATCGCGTCGCTTCCGGCCAGCACAGTGCCGCCGTTGCCAACAAAAGTAGCCATTAGTTTTTGCCTCCTTTGGCAGTTGTACCAGCTTTGGCTGGTTCAGGTTTCGGCGGAGTTTGGGTCCAGCCTCGGCTTTCATAAAGATCAATCTGATCCTCAGAAATTTCTACAGGCAAACCGCCTTTGGGCGGATATACCGAAAGTCTTTTTGTCATGTCACCAACCTCATTGTGCGGTTTCCAGATCGTTCTCAAGCGCTGCATATTCGATAACATATAGCAGACGCACCATGCCAGCCGGTCGCTCGCCTTCGTCGCTATAATCCGCATCGACCGATTGCAGCACAATCGTCTTTGCAAGGCTGTTCAACGTAACATCTCCAGCCATCGCCTCCTCAACCTCAAGCGCTATTTGGTCAAGCGTATTGTCAAGGTTAGATGTCGCCACCGCATAGCCATCAATGACCAAC
>Ga0222716_10004672_pt1 | contig 10719 bp, 6 predicted proteins | sample C33_13DmetaG_FD_165044 | JGI IMG/M metagenome (GOLD analysis project Ga0222716, IMG submission 165044) | Estuarine water microbial communities from San Francisco Bay, California, United States - C33_13D | ecosystem: Environmental > Aquatic > Marine > Unclassified | place: USA: California... | reverse complement strand
CGCACATAGAGCTCATGCGAGCACTTCTATAGTTGCCAATTACATGAAAGAAAAATGTTTTGGTTACCTCATGGCAAAGGAAGTATCCAATGCCACCATGTTGATGAAAAACCCAAATAGGCCACTTACTGCCATTGTTGGTGGAGCTAAAGTAAGTGATAAACTATTAATTATTCAAAACTTATTGAATGTTGCAGACCATATTATAGTAGGTGGTGGTATGGCCTATACATTTATGCAAGCCCTTGGAGGTACAATCGGAAATTCTCTATTTGAGGAAGATCGGATAAATACCTGCTTAGAAATTTTAAAAGAGGCTGAGCAAAAAAATGTTAAAATACACCTCCCTGAAGATAGTGTTATTGCTGATGATTTTAATAATAATGCCACTACCCAATATTGTGACAGTAACAATATTCCAGAGGGTTGGATGGGTTTAGATATTGGAGAAAAAGCAATTCAATCATTTACAGATGTTATATCTAATTCTAAAACTATACTGTGGAATGGTCCTATGGGTGTATTTGAAATGTCGTCTTTTGAAAATGGAACAAAATTCATTGCAGGTGCCGTAGCTCAAGCTACTCAACATGGAGCATTTTCATTAATTGGTGGAGGAGATAGCAGTGCTGCCGTTAAAAAATTTGGTTTTACACAAGATGTAAGCTACATATCAACTGGTGGAGGTGCGTTACTTGAGTTTTTTGAAGGTAAAGAACTGCCTGGTATCATGGCTATCCAATAAACTTATTTATTGTTATCTGCGTATGAAAATACTTTTTTCAAAAGATCAGTAGTTCTTGATATTGGATTTTCTCTGATTTTATTTTCTTCAATTCTAATTTGTGCAAAAAGAGCATTCATAGCTTTACTAGATACATATTCATTTAAATCCGTTTGTACATTTTTACCAGACACGGTATTGTAAGCTTTACTTACTTTGGTCCATGGCTCATTTGCGTTCACTTTATCAAGTGATGATTTAATGATAGGATAAAATTTTTGTTGAAGCTGTGCAGATGTGGCTTTTTGTAAAAATTGAGTAGCTGCTCCTTCGCCACCTGTAACAATTGAAAGGGCATCACTAATACTCATCGAAGTAATAGCATTTATGAAAATGGGTTTAGCCTCTGCCATAGCATTTTCTGCTCCCCGATTCATCGAAACAACTAATTTGTCCAAATAAGGTCCAGCCAATTGATTAGTAATAGGATTTCCTTTAATCTTATTTACAGCAGATTGTATTTCTTGAGGTAAAAGTATTGTATAGGCGCTATTTTTTAAAAATCCATCCGTTTTTCCCAAGAAAGATGTTCCTGTATTGACACCTACTTCTAATGCTTGTTTTAAACCTGAGGAGGCCTCTGATTGACTAATTCCACTAGTTGTTCCAGAAGATGCAGCAATCACATCCAATAGTTCATCGCAAGAGGAAAATGATAAGATTAGAAATGCTGAATATATAATTTTTTTCATAGTATACTATTTTATATTAAACGACAAAAGTACATATAATAGAATTTAAGGCGTTAAAAAACTTTGATAAATTACGTCCATAATGTGCGTTCTGACATGCTCTCGTTGTAATTTTTTATTTTCTTGATTGGGATATACCCGATTACTCAAAAAAACATAAATCAAATCATAGGTTGGGTCTGCCCATACCATAGTTCCTGTAAATCCAGTATGACCAAAACAACTTGGCGAAGCATAATCTGAAGCTAAATTTGTATATCTCGGATTGAGCTCCGGTTTGTCCCAACCTAATCCTCTTCTAGATATTGAAGATTGCTTAGAAGTGAACTTTTCAATAGTCGATTTTTTCAAATATTGTTCGCCATTGTAATAGCCTCCATTTAATAACATTTTCATTAATTTCGCTAAAGATTCTGTATTACTAAACAATCCTGCATGACCTGAAACCCCACCTAACATGGCCGCTCCAGGATCATGAACAAAGCCATGCACAAGACCCGTTCTCATGTCTGGACTTATAGAAGTTGGAACAATAGATGTTTTTGGAAATTTATCTAAAGGCAAATATGTGAGTCTTTGAATGTTCATTGGTTTATAAAAAACAGAGTCTACATAATATTCCATTTGGGTTCCAGTTACACGTTCAATAACATTTTTCATCAATATCATACCCAAGTCACTATATCGATATTGACCAACTTCACTTATATCTGAGTCATATATCTGCTTATATATTTCATTTTTATATGAGGAGAGTATATACAGATCATTTCCGATATAGGTATGAGAATCTGTGGGTGTAGTTGAGTATATAGAATCTTTGACATAAACATTTGAAATTGTGCTAGTATAAAAAGGAATCCAACTTTTAAGCCCAGCTCTGTGCTCCAAGACCATTCTTATGGTCATATTTGATTTGTTTGTACCTTCAAGTTCCGGTATATATTTTACTAGTTTATCATCGATAGATAGAAAGCCATCTTCTTCTAATTTCATTATACTTAACGTTGTTGCTGCTACTTTAGTAATAGAAGCAATATCATATAAGTCCGATTTTTTAACAGTTGTACTATTACTAAATGTATGTGTGCCAAAACTTTTATCATATACTATTCTTCCGTTTTTTACTACCATAATCTGACAACCAGGAGTAGCTCTAGAAATAACTGCTTGTTTTGCAATAGCATCTATCTCATCTAGTTTATCACTTGACATACCCACTTCTTCAGGTAGACCAGATGATAATTCGAGAATAGGAGTTGTTTCTTTACCCGTCCAAGATTTATAATCTCCAACAGAAACAGATAATTTTCCGTCTATACCATGAACACCAAAAATTGCTTGAGCTGCTTTTATATGATGCGCATTTTTATCTTCATAGGCAACAAGAATTGCATTTTGATTCCGTATATTTTTAAGATTATATGGATTGCCAAAATCTACCAGTAACACATTAGGATGATGGCCTATATCGTTTATAAAATGGGACATCTGATTAGTTATGCCATAACTTGGTGGGTATTTGCTGGTGTTGTGCATAGAAACAATAACGATATCGAATTTATCGATCAATTGTTTCATCGTTTCAAACTCATTATATGAAGCATTTTTACTAATGCTCTTGAATGTGACATCTCCTCGCTTTTTTAGTTCCTTTTGAAATTCATTATAAGAGCCATTTCCTACAGCTATAGAAACTATTTTATGTTTTTTGTGGGGGTTAATAGGAATAATAGCATGCGTGTCATTAAGTAAACATAATTCCTGCTCAACCAATTGGTAGTTTATGTGTTTTGCGGATACATTATTTAGATCGCTAATCAAATTATATTCTTGTATAGGCGAAAAATCATAAAGCCCCATGGAATATTTATATGATAGTATTTTACGTACTTTGTCCCATACGTAGTCTTCACTTAATCGACCATCAGCCATCGCTTCCTTGATCATCTTTTTGGCTTTAGAAATATCTCCTGGTGCTAATAATATATCATTACCCGCCATAAGCGCTTTGAGCTCTAGTTCTCCATTGGGATGGTACTTTGCAACCCCTTGCATGTTCAAAGCATCTGTGAACGAAAGCCCATCAAAGCCAAATTCTCTTCTCAAAATACCATTGATTGCTTTATCGGATATACTCATGGCAACGTTCTTATTACTATCTATTGCAGGAATAAATAAATGAGCTGTCATAACCGACATGATACCATTATCTATTAAATATTTGAAAGGTTTGAATTCTACCTCATGCAGTCTGTCTAAAGAATGATTGATAACAGGTAAATCCTTATGGGAATCTACATCAGTGTCTCCATGACCTGGAAAATGCTTAGCGCATGCAATTATACCTGCATCTTGCATGCCTCGTGCATAGGCCCACCCTTTTTTACCTACATTGTCAGGATCCTCTCCAAACGACCTATAATTTATGACTGGGTTATTGGGATTATTATTTACATCTATTACAGGTGCAAAATTGACATGTATGCCCATTCGTTTACACTGTCGTCCAATTTCACGTCCCATGGAGTAAATCACTTGATCATCTTTTATACCTCCTAAACCCAATTGATAAGGATATGAAATCGTGTTTGATAATCGCATTGACAAGCCCCACTCTCCATCTATGGCAACCAACATTTTAGTTTTTGATAGTTCTTGGAACTTGTTGGTTAACCTTACCTGTTGTTTTGGATCTCCTTTGAAAAAAATAATTCCACCTACTTGATGTTCTTGGATTGTCTTTTCTACCTGAGCCAAGTGCTGAGTCCCGTAGGTAGGTCTTACCTCTATCATAAATAATTGAGCTAATCGCTCATCTACTGTCATAGAGTCAAAAACATGATTTACCCATGCATTTGAATTTTCATAATGTAAGGTAAGAGGGGGGGCGTAGGAAAAAAAACACCCTAGTACCAAAAAAAGAATTGAAATGAATTTTAATGAAAAGATGGATATTAATCGCATAATGTGTATCCTACAAAAGAGGACACAAATACTGAATAGTCGTATAGAAAATACCCTAACTTATAAACGTGTGTGTTTGATAATTAGTACAATTAAATTAGGCGAATTGGGTACTCCCTAATTTTTTGAGAAAAATTAAATGCGACAAAAATGCTTCACGGAAAGTTTTAAATTCTTGATAGTTGATGCCATGTTTTTTTGCTGTTTCTTTGACTATCTCATATAGCTTTGGATAATGTGCGTGAGATATAGTTGGAAACAAGTGATGAATAACTTGAAAATTTAACCCGCCACAGTACCAAGTTAAAAATTTATTTTTTACTGCAAAATCGAATGTATTATGAATTTGATGTACCGTCCATTCATCTTTAGTTGTTCCATCGAACTTGTCATGATTTGATAAATCAAATTTATCTACGACATGGGCCATTTGGAAAATTACAGATAAAATCATACCTGCTACATATTCTAAAGAAAGAACGCCAACAATAACCTGTATGAATGATACATCTAATATCATATATGGCAACACAATCATATAAAATATATAAAATAATTTGAATGACAGAATAGTAGCAATCTCTTTGTATTGATCTGTTCCTTGTTTTGTATTTAGTCCTTTTTTTCTGTACTTACCATAAGCAAATAAATCAGCAAAAAACCAACCTAAAGTAAGGAAACCATAAAATAACATCCAATAAATATGCTGAAATTGATGTATTTTTTTTCTTGGTGCATCCATAGTAAACCGGAATAAGCCTTTACCATTTACATCTTCATCGTGTTCATATATATTGGTGTAAGTGTGGTGTAATTTATTGTGTTGATTAATCCAGTTACTTGAACTAACACCTAAAAAGTCTGCGGTATACCCAAATATTTTATTTACCCATTTGTTTTTCGAAAAAGAACCATGATTTGCATCATGCATTAAACCCATACCTATACCTGCCTTAATAACACCTAAAAACATGCAGAGCAACCATAATATCCATATAGGCCATCCAGTAAATAAAATGAGTGCATAAGCTCCCAAAAAACTAATCAATAAAAGAGTAGCTTTAAATTTGAGTGCTCCATTTGCAAACTTTGAAATATCGTAACTTTTGAAGTAATTTTCAACGTTTGCTCTTAATTCTCTACTGAAATTACTTCCAGCAGCTGATTTGAACTTGGGTAGCGTAGTACTTTTCATATAATTTGCAAATGTAATCAATTAATAAAATTTGGTTTTTTTGGTTTCAAATCTATTTCCCATTTAAAACCCGGAATTCGATACTTAGTTTTAGGAAACTTCTCTAATGGATAAAAAATAGATTTAGGTTGGGTCATAAATTTTATTGTTCTCACGTTTTTTTTATTCATGGAAATTCGCATATCCCCACAATATACATCATTAACCCCTGTATATTGTGTGCTATCTTCTAAGGCAAAATAAATGCTTTGAGCATTGCCTTGCACATCAATTGTTTTTAATTCTCCAGCTTTAAAGTATACTTTCATATGTCTGCCTGATACTTGATTATACAAACCATTTATATCCTCTTCAATTGTAAAGGCTGACCCTCTAATATCCATGAATTCTACAACAGAATCATTGGTAAAAATAAAGATAGTATCCCCGGTTAATTGATTGTTTCCAGACCATAATATCGGTTTTTCATAAAACCCAATGGAACTATCAGAAAAATTATAACATAATGAATCTGAGTATGATTGAATATCTGATTTATACATTCGGACATTAGAAAATGCAGATAACAACCTGTGTTGCATTGAATCTATATAATCAATAAATGTATCTGCTTTTAAAAAAAGTGTATCCCCACTCATCCTTTTTATGGCCATTGGTTCGCCGGAGATTAATGTTTTATTGCTTAATCGCTGATAACTAGCATATTGACCAAAAATGGATATTTTTTCAATAGAATCTTCAAATTGAATATCTCCAAAGGCTTCACCTAAACCTGAAATCCTAAAATATACCATACTATCTGCATCCAATCGGCTATTATTGCTTTCTATATAAGCTCCTTGGCTAAATTGTGAAGTTTCTGTTTGTGTATTATACCAACCATAATTACAAAATATAGTGTTTTCATCACTAAAAATATAAGTAGGTCCCAAAAAAGTTGCTGTTTTGGATAAAATATTATATTGAAGCGTATCCGACTCCATCGTATAGTCTGGATTTATAAGACGAACTGTGTCTCGAAAAAATAAATCTTTAGTTCTTGACAGATACGTTCCCCTCCTACTATATAGATTATCATCCCCATTAACAATGTGCCCACCGGATGAATAATTCCCCTTTTTATCAATTAAATTATACAAAAGACTTTCCGTTGATAGGATCATCTTACCGTCAGATAAGGTTACATTTTTAGAAATTGTTGCCAAACGATTATCGCCATCATACGTCAAAAACTCACCGCGCAAATCAAGCGTATCTCGCTGAAGAATACGAATTGAGCCAAATGCCTCAATTTTGTTTTCTTTATCATAAAACTTAGCGCTATCACAGTCCATAAACACTGTTCCTTGTTTGAATTTTACATTGCCTTTGCACAACTGGTAATCTCCCTGAGTTTGATTGTAGATTAGCTCTTGGGCACTCAAAATTTCAATGGGAGTTTGTCCAAAACTATACACAGTAAAAAATGATACGATGATATTGAAAATGTACCTTTTCAAAATTTTAGGAATTAATTAATGGATGCTATTATGTTTGTCTCAATATTTAGTGCAAACATCGTGCTCGTTAAGTTAAAATCATTCATTGAAAAAAATCAACTGTTTAATAAATCAGACCGTATTGGTCTTGCAATAAGTGGTGGAAAGGATTCTGTGTCTGCTGCATACCTGTTAAATGACTTGAAAATTTCATTTACAATGATTCATGTAAACTATAAATTAAGAGGTAAAGAAAGTGATTTTGACGAAAAGTTTGTAAAGCATCTATCAAAAAATACAGAAAATTGTAAAGGAATTAAATGTATATCTGTTGATGCTCGAAAATATGCTAAAAAACATCATGTATCTATTCAAGAAGCAGCCAGAAATATTCGATATGATTACTTTGAAAAGTTGAAGTTGAGCAATCAATTGGATATAATTATTACTGCGCATCATCAGGATGATCAAGTCGAAACATTTTTTATAAATCTTAATCGTATTTCTGGAATCAAAGGACTCAAAAGTATTCCAGTTAAAAGAAGTTACATAGTCCGGCCGCTTTTAGCTTTTAATTCTCATGAAATTAAACTGTACGTTGCACAAAAAAAGATTGAATATCGGGAAGATAAATCTAATCAAAGTACAAATTACCTTAGAAATGTTATTCGTCATCAGATTTTGCCTGTAATTCAAGATCGATTGCCTGATTTTGTAAATCATACTTCAAAGAGTATTGCCTTACTCAATTCAGAATACGAGTTACTTGATTTTTTCATTAAACAATTTATTACTAGTGAAATAACTGTCTCTAAACAAGGTATTTTCATTCCAAAATCCAAAATCACTATTTTTCCACAACCCGAAGTTTTATTGTATCGAATACTAGACAAATATGGTTTTAATTTCTCTCAATGTCAACAAATATCCGTTGGTTTAAATGGGAAAACAGGAAAACAATATTTCTCAAAAACTCATCAATTATTAATAGACAGAACGCAAATAATTATTTCGCTCATTGAAGATTTAAGTACAACTGTTTTAGATATTTATACTGATGGTAGATACGCTTTTGATAAATATACCCTTACTCTTAAAAAGGTCAAAAAGTGGACTTTCTCATCCCACAAAAATATAGAGTACCTTGAAATTCCACCGTCATTTTTCCCTTTGACCTTGAGATATTGGAAAAAGGGTGATCGTTTTTCTCCACTAGGAATAAAAGGTAATCCATTGTTAAGTGATTTTTTTATTAATCATAAAATTAACAATATCGATAAAAAAACGATACCTCTTCTATGTAGTAATGATACAATTTTATGGGTAGTTGGATATCAAATTTCAGATATTGTACGGGTTAGAGATGGTTTTTTTGTTTTCTCTGTGTCATTTTAGTAAATTGAATCACAAACTTTGTTTCGTGTAGTAATCTTAAAATCAGCATTTTACAGTTTTTAGTAGATGTAATGGACTGTACTCAATAGTAATCATTTTGTAATTTGTAATTTTTAAACATAATTTTGTACAAACTATGAAGAATACACTAATACATTACTCTTTTATTTTAATAGTCCTTTTTATTTCCAACCCCATAAAAGCCACCCATATGATGGGTTCGGATATTACCTACCGTTGTGTATCTCCCTTAAGGTTTGAAATCACCCTAAAGTGGTATCGGGACTGTAGAGGTATTGAACTAGGAAATGCAGGGGCACTCACTATTCGTTGTTCTTCATCAGGAGATATTAAAACAACTACATTAGTTCTGCAATCTATCCGAGAAATTACCCCTGTCTGTGCTACGGAGCCATCACGGTGTAACCCTATTAATACCTTTGGAACTGATGAAGGTATTGAAGAGCATACGTATATGGGTATACTTGACTTTAATGAATTTCCATTGAGCGATTTAGCTTCTTGTGGCGGAAAAATTGTGATCAGTGCTGAAATAAACGCTCGAAATAACGCTATCACTACTGGTCCCAGCGGTACACTATACACCGATTGTATGATTGATTTGAATAAAGCGCCCTGTAATACATCACCTGCTCTTACTTCTGAACCTATAGCGATTCTTTGCTGTGATCAACCCTTCTACTTTAATAATGGAGCACTAGATACAGCCAACTTAGATTCATTATCCTACGCTTGGGCTAATCCACAACAAGGGTATAATAACAATACTTCATATAGTGGGAATTTTTCATACCTAAATCCATTTACCGTATATGACCCACGACCGAATGGAGGGCCTCCAATACCAAATGCTAGTCCACCTATAGGGCTATTTCTAGATCCATTAACTGGTGATATTGTTCTCACGCCTACTAACTGTAGTGAGGTTACGGTGGCTGTGATAGAAATTACCGAATGGCGTAAAAATGATTTGGGAGTATATGAAGAGATTGGTAAAACCCGACGGGATATGCAATTTATTGTCAAATCATGTCCAGGTAATAATCCTCCTCAGATTACTAGTGGGGCCTATGATTACAGTGTATGTGAAGGAAATAGCCTTTGTTTCGATGTAAGAACATCGGATCCTGTATTTGTTCCACCTCCACCTGCACCCGCACCCGACCCTGATTCTGTAAAAATCAGCTGGAATAGCGGTATACCTGGGGCAACATTTACGGTAACCAATCCTACTGCTCGTCTTCAAACTGGTAGATTTTGTTGGACACCTGGTGCGGGTCAAGCTAGTAACCTTCCCTATTCCTTTACAGTAACCGCAAAAGATGATGCATGTCCACTGAATGCTGTTTCTGTTCGTGCATTCCGTATCAGGGTAAAGCCTCGTGCTCAGGCAACCATTGATATCGATACCATGGAATGTGGGGTGTATCCTATCGAAGCTGTTTTAAGTGACGGATTTAAAGGTACTGCTTCGTACAATTGGACTATCATGGATGAAAATAATAACATTATTATTGATGAAAAAATAGCCTCTTTCCAAGAGGGTGCTTTTATAAGTTCTACTAGAAAAGATACTATTCACTTTAAAAAAAGTGGCAAATATTTTATTCAACTTGCACTTGATAATATGCCCATCAATTGTCCTAGTGCTTTTGTTGATACATTGGTCGTACCTCCTCTTTTAGAAGCAGACTTATCTATTGGTCCAGATACCTTTGTATGTGCTGGAACAGATATTTTATTTAAACCCTACCTCAGTAATTACAACGCTCCTGTATCCTTCCAATGGAGTACCATGGGTGTGACTAATAATGGTACTTTCCTCGATAATGTTACCTCTAATCCACAAAATAATAAAGAAACCTTTTTGTTAAAAATTCCAGATATAAAATATGATACCGCGGTCAGTATCTTCATCAAAGATGCATCCGGCTGTTCAGCTGAGGATACTGTCCAAGTGTTTTTAAAGTCTAACCCAAATGTTACACTTCCTCCTGATCCTCGAATATGTAGTTATGATAGTATCAAAATTGTACCTAACTATGACACTGCTTATTGGATAGACCCCAATGGTCAGAAGCTTATTCAAGGAGATACACTATTTAAAGAATGGTTCTTTGATGGTTCACCCATACCTTTTAGTATAGAGGATAGCATGGTCATTAATAAAAGAGGAGAGTATATTGT
>Ga0222716_10004669_pt1 | contig 10727 bp, 11 predicted proteins | sample C33_13DmetaG_FD_165044 | JGI IMG/M metagenome (GOLD analysis project Ga0222716, IMG submission 165044) | Estuarine water microbial communities from San Francisco Bay, California, United States - C33_13D | ecosystem: Environmental > Aquatic > Marine > Unclassified | place: USA: California... | reverse complement strand
GGGCGTTGATTATGCTGTTCACTTCACCACTCGATTGGAAGAGGAAGCCGAACACGCACCGTTTGCGCTCCCCGAAGAATGGGTGGCTCGGTCCACCGCCACCACCGGACGCGCCATGGCCGGTGCTGCCCTCACCACCGCCGGTGGTTTTGCGGTGCTCAACCTCTCCGCCCTGCTTCCCTTGCGCTTGTTCGGCCAAGCCTTCGTCGTGGCCATCACGCTGGCTTTGCTCTCCAGCCTGCTGATCCTCCCCGCTCTGTATTCGCCGTTCTTGAAACGGACCGCAGCCGCAGCCGCAGCAAAGGCCGAGCATGGACACATGGCTCACGGTGAGAGCGAATGAAGCGGCGAACGCTGTTCTGGGGCTCCATGCTCGTTGGCCCGCTCATCCTCGCTTCCTATTGGCGAGGCGTCAACGCCGTTGACGACCCGCTGGTGTATTGGGGCGATGTCCCTGCATCCATGCAATCCTTCATCGTTCCTTGGATGTTCGTCGCGGCAACCGGCTATTTGCTGATGTGGCACCGGTTTTTCTTTGCCTGGAGCGAAGACGACGTCGCCTCCCTTCATTGGCCTTGGAGGAGTGACGACGGGAATGGTGTGCAACGGCTGGCTGGACTCTATGCTGCGTTTTTGCTAACATCACTGGTGTGGATTGACCTCACGAGAATGTACATCGAAGCCCCAAGCGCTCTCGGTGCAGCGGCCGTCGTCGTGGTGTTGTGGATTGCAGGGTTGGCCTCCGTGGGCTTCGGCGTTTTGGTTTGGTCGTCTCGTGAACGCCTTGAAGGGGCACGTTTGGCCCTGGCCGGGTGCGTGATGTTGTCCATTCAGTGCACCTGGTGGGACGCCGTGTACTGGGTTGCTTCGTTCGGGTGGTAAGAACAGGCGTTCAAATACAGCACGGAGGGATTCTTTAGCATGAACAATGGGGGATTTCTCGTGGTCATGACCTGTTTGCTCTTGCTTGCAGGATGCACGGCTGCCCCCATGGAACAAGCCGAGGACGTTGAGCAAGACGTGGTCCTCACGCCCGTCCCCGCATCCCTCTCTTTTTCCGCTCCCACCTTTGACCGGGACGTCGACCAAGGGGCCGTTCACGACCTGCGAGCCAGTTTTGACGGCCCCGTGCTGCTGCTGTGGGTAGCAGCGGGTTGCAGCGGGTGTCACGATTGGACCGGTCTCATCGCGGAGGAGTTGGAGGCGGGGAACATCAGCAACACCACCAACATCGTTTCCGTGCATCGTTATGCAGCGTTTGAATCAACCGAATCGGTGGGTGAACGCTATACCAACAACAGCAGTGCCACCTACACCCCTTGGCCTCTGCTCCTGCCGGATGAATCCACGACGGTCATCGATGCCTCCACGGGACGCATGACGGATGTGGGCCTCTATCGCGCTTTCCAGCAACCCGTGACGCCGACGTTGCAGGTCTTGGATGACACGGGGCGGTTGGTGTGGACCTCCAAGACATATTGGGCAAACAGCACCGTTCTCGAGGAAGCCTTGAACATCATGAACACGGGGTCGGCTTGACATGGTCGCCCTCATCGACGTGCTTTTCTGGTTCTCCAGCCTCTACATTCTCCCCTTTTGGCTCATGATGTGGTTTGCCCCCGCCCATGAACGAACGGCAGCTCTCTTGCGTAACGAGTGGGTCTACTTGGCCCCGCTCGCTGCAGCCTACACGCTTGCCGTGCTGCCCAACCTCCTCGACATCTTGGTGCTCCTTGGCAGCGACATGCCCACGCCTGAAATCGTGGTGAGCCTCTTTGATGACCGGGAAGTGATCCTCATCGGATGGTTGCATTACTTGGCCTTCGACCTCTTTGTTGGCCGATGGACGTGGCAGCGATTGATGGCCACCAACCAACCGCTGTACGTCTCGTTTCCCGTGCTGCTGTTTTCGATGATGGTGGCCCCCCTCGGAGCGCTTCTGGGACTCGTTGTGACGAGGGACATCGGGACGACGACGCAGCTTCCGTTAGCGGATTGAGGGTTGGCCATTCGCCCCCATCGATGCAATGCCCAATCAGAGGGTACCCTCTCATGATATGCCTGTACTGTGGGTGTTCAGAGGGGTAATCATAAAATGAAAGTGATTAAATATCAACGGATCATAATTATTGATAGAACCTGGTTTTTTGTTGAACAAGATCGTAACTCGGAGCGGCTCAAAATGAAGAATAGAGTGATGATTTCTTTATTTGCGTTGACATTTTTTGTTCATTCTGTATCGGTTGCCTCTGCCCATGGTGAAGCAGGGACCTCTTCTGGACCTTCTGGGCCGAGCAATATACAAATTTTATTGATTTCACTTTCCCTATCAGTAGTTGTGTTCTTACTGTTGCGAACAAAAAACTCTGAGAGTTTTTCAGTATTTACACCCTCCATTTTTTCACTGGCATTGTTCACCGGTTTAGTGCATGTTCTGTTGGGAATGAATGATCGAACCTTGCTTCTGGGAGGAGGTGGCGTGTTGGCCATTATCGCCTCTTCCTTGCTGCTAACAATGAATGAGACGAGGGAAAGAATTGCTCAATCCTCTCTGGGAGCACTCTCTCTCTTCATGTTTATTGCATATTTTGTTTCAAACCATGACATCCACTATATTTTGGAAGATTACCTCGGGATCACTGCTAAAATTTCTGAGATCGGGTTGATTATTGGCCTCATCAGGAATCGTAAACGTAGTCATGCTGAGAAAGCATAGTCTAGGGGGAATACAATGCGTCTATTTCTGATCATATTGTTGTCGAGTCTTCTTATTGCTCCATCAATGGAAGTATTTGGTTCATCACACGGAATTGAGGGTTATTCTGAAACGGGTTGCAACTGTCACGGATCAAATCCTGGTGACGATACCAATGTTGAAATCATCGGAATTCCGAAGAACTATTCACACGGAGAAGTATATCAGTTAACCATCACCTTGGCCGGTGGCCCTCAAGAAGCTGAACAAGGTCACAGGGGGGGATTCAATCTGAAAGCCTCAGACGGAGAATTTTCTTCCAAAGATTCGGCAACATATATCACGGAAAGCGGTGAAATTACGCATGACCATTCCGGAGCGAATCAGCGTACTTGGGATATTGAATGGGTAGCTCCTTACAGTGACGAAGATGTATTGTTTACCATAGCAGGCAACGTTGTTGACGGGGACCATCAACCAACGGATGGGGATGATTGGTCCTTAGAGAGTTACACATCTTACGGAAGCGAAGTATCATTTTCTGACAAAATTCTTCAATATTCTGATCTCTTAATTCTCATGCTCCTTTTCGGAATTCCACTTGCAATGCTCTACCGGCAAAAATCATAATTCGTTGTGTAGGCTAAAAATTCACACCGTTTCTTGTGGGTTGATACAGACAACCGACATATCATTTCCATGAAATCGCAAGGGTTCTTACAAACCCCTCAAGACATTATAGAGAAGTACAATGGGTGTTGAGTCCCCCAGTACACACGCTACCCATTCAGGCCTCGCATCAAGGGAACTCCACTGATTCATCGGAACGATTGATGTTATTTGACTCCAATTTTTGGATGTTGGTGCGCAGAGTCACAACAAAAAGTAAGATCCCGCAGAAGATGCAAAAACCACTGAACGCAACGATTTCTGAAGAGTTAACAGAGGTGGAATTACTTACTCCAAAACTCCAGATTCCGATTGCACAGAAAACTAAACCAATCGTGCGAAGTTGCCATCTTCCTGCAGACGAGGGGCTTTTGCTGGGTACCTTTCCTTCGTTTGATGCCTTATTGTCCTTCTTTTTAGATGAAGCCCCGAGTAGAGAAAGAACTGAAACAATAAGGAAAGCCAGAATGATAGCCGGCCGTATGATGATGACAAAAAGTATCGCGCTCACTGCGCCGCCATCAATCATTCCATACCAAAACAAACGATCAACAACAAGTGCAATGATTCCAGCAGACAAAATGGCTGAAATTGGATTCGAACTGCTTTTGCTCTCTTCTACCATGAAAACTCTATTCAAACCGCTGTTAACAAATTTTGGTTTTTGTGATTAATCGTAGAGGCAATTTTCTTTTGACGCCCCTCCTTGTTTCATCAAGAGGTTTGCGTGAGTAAATCAAAGAGGTTGCAGTCGGTCGGTGCAAACGCTAGGCTATGACAAAGCCCACTGCGTGTCCTCTGATTGGGTGAAAACGAATCAGTGGGTTTGTGCATTTACCCCTTGAATCGTTAAAATAACGATTGAATCATGGTTCTAAACTATCAAACTTGATGATCTTGTAAATCTACGAGATAGTAAACCATGTAAAGGCGATAGTCGAAATCGTGCCCAAGCATGTAATCCATAGTTTTGATTGTGTAAACCGTGTCCACACTACCAGAACCCATTGTCATAGAGGTGCAACTAATTCCATCCAAAAATGAATCATATTGGTAGTAAAGTGCTGTCCCGTATTGGTAACTCGGGCCGTAGTATTGTTGAGTCACCTTCCCGTATGCAGCCGAATATCCATTTGTATCAGCATACCACATCTTCACAATGGCTGGAGTTTCACACCTAAGTCCCTTCCCTGCGGGAATATCAATATCTAGAATTGTCACATAGTCATAATTCAACTGAGAGTTGTTTGGATTGTAATTACCATCACATGCATAACGTGTTTGGGCTTGGTAAGCATAATCCCCGTATAAGTCTGCGATTGTTTGGTTGTAATTGTCTATCCAAGCCTGCTGATAATTAGCTGTACTATTCCAGTAAGGCACAGGTGTGGTTTGCAATCCTACGAGGTAATATCCAACACAAGATAGTTGATATGTATAATTCGTGTACTGGTTCGTTGAGTAATTGTATTCTGAATAAACTACTTCGAATGTGTTATTGATGTAATCAACTTCTGCAGTTACTCCATAAAGATCGGATTTTGTAAACTCGTAGTCTACAACAAAGTATTGTAGTGAGGCGGAGGTTGAGCCGTTGTAATTATTCGATATGTATTCGTTATGAGTAACCGAGGAATTGTTAACGAAATCTTGGAAGTGTTCATCAAATAGATCATTGATTTGATCATCAGTTAGTTGAACTTCAACGCTTCCAGAATCTCCACCAATGCAACCAGCGAGGGTTGATGTCATCATCACAAGTGTCAACAAAACTGCTTTCTTCATGGTATAATGGTAGGATTCTCTTGATTTAATATTTTCACCGGAAGACGCCAATCAAAGGGCCCCCCTCTGATTAAATGGGTAGGCAGAAGGTACCCTATGCTTCAGGACCGATAATGATCGTTCATCCCCTTTCCTTCCAAAATGCCCGCCTCCCACTTGGCGATGCGGTTGGATCGTGTCTGGGACTGTTTTGCTTGGTTGAAGTAAAGGTGGTACGCACGTTGACGACCGGGGGTCAGGGCCTCAAAGGCTGCCTTCAGGCCCGGAGAGGCTTCAAAGCGAGCTTGGAGTTCCTCGCAGGCCTCTTCTTCCTGACGGACACGCTCAACCTTCAAGCCCTTCTGCTCAACCTCAACGGCCGAGACGATGAGCGCCCGAATGTCGTCCACTTGTGCATCGATCTCTTCTTCGGAAGTGAATCGCAATTGACGAGAAACCTGGGTGTTCTCGCCCGCCTTCACGAGCAAACCCTTCGGGTCGTCCACGATAGCGCCCTTGAAAAACGACAAACTCACGTGTTCTTTGAAAGCGGCGAGCATGATGGCGTTTTTTCCATTGACGGTGTAAGCGGGCATGCTCCATTTCATCTCCTCAACCAATTCGGTCTCTGACAGCAACTCACGAAGCGCACGAAGTTCGTCGACAAACGGGAGGACTTTGCATTGGTCCGTGCCGCCTTTCTTGCACCGCATGCAGCCGATTTCCAGATAGGATTCAAAGGATTCCGGCCCGCCCATGGAGCCTTTCGTCCGAACATTGTTTTTCACGCTTCTTCATGGACGCTCACCGAGTGCCTTGGTTGCCGTGTTGGAACCGGGAAAACAATCCGTTAAAGGTAAATGAGCGGGATAAAGTGCCGTGAAAAACGTCGGAGGCATGGAAAGGGTGGCTCGGGCTGCCTTTGGTTCAGGCTTGGTTTTGTTCGATTTCTTTGCTACCGTCCACATTGAAGTTGTGTTCCTCGTGGTCGGGTTGTGGGGCGTGTTGACCTCCGCCTTTGGCTACTGCCCGTTCAACGGATTGTTTAACCGAAACACGTGTGCTGTGACCTTCGAGGCAAGCCAGTCGTGACCGTGTTCACGCCTCACCGGCTTCGTTGTACCAGTTGCCGTAGAAGTCATCGGCGTTGTCAACGCGAATAAACAGGTCAAGCGACGACCACACCAAGCTGTTGAAGCCGCTTTCCATGCCGGTTTGACCGCCGGCCTTGGCCGTCATGAATTCGAGCGTGTCCGACGGCGAATGCCATTCCTGCCAGAAGGAAATGTCGCCACCCGGGCTGAAGAAGTTGAAGGTGGGGTAGCCCGCTGAAAAGAAGGAGCAGTGGTCGGAGGCGCACGATTCCGCAATCTGCCAGTTGATCGGGTTCCCTTCGGTCGGCGTGTAGGCGAGGTCGTCTTCGATGGTTTCGCCCACCCACGCCATCATGCGGTCCATGTTGGTTTGATTGGCGCCGGCGATGCTGATGTCCCAATCGTACTTGGTTGGGGCAAAAATCTCACCACCGGGGCCAACGATGGGTTCGGTCAACGGGGTGATGGGGTAATTGAGGGACACCATGTCGAAGTTCATGTACGCCTTGACCGAGACGTTCTCGGGAAGATGGGCAACATATGCGCGCGAGCCGAGCAGGCCTTCTTCCTCGCAGGCCCACAGAGCGGCGACCACCGTGTGGTCAAACTCCATTTTGGCCAAGGCTTGCGCCATCTCAAGGGACACCGTTGAACCGGAGGTGTCGTCGTTCGCCCCTTCGTTGGTTCCTCCACTCGGTGGGGTGAACGCATAGGCGATGTCAAAATGACCGCCGATGACGATGTACTCGTCGGGGTTGGTTCGGCCCCAATTGTAGCCCACGACGTTCAGTTGGTCGGGGTCGTCCTCGTAGCGCGTGACCTCAACGAAATCGAAGCCATAGCCCCGCATGTTCTCGGCCATGGCTTCGGCTGCTGCTTCGTAAGCGGCACCGCCTTCGTGGATGGACGCTGAGGCGCACCAGCGGTTGTTGTAGGAACTGGTGAGCATGTCGATGGTATCGTACGCACGTCGGCCGTCGACCAGCATCAACTCCGCGCTCTCTTCAAGCGCAAGCGTGGCGTTCCAAGATTGGTCCCCGGCCGTGACGGCCAGGTCAATGCTCTCCCGCTCGGAATCCAACACCAACATCGTTACGCCGGTGGCCGAGGCCGGGAGGGTGAAGTTCACGTCATCGCGAAGCACCCCAAATTCGTCCATGAAGAACACACCGGGGGACCGACTGACGGTCCAATCAACCGTGCTGGTGAAGTTGAGGGTCAAGTACTGACCTCGGGTGGCCGTGGTCGGCATCGCTTCGCTCGGCGTCAACACGGCGACGACCGGTCCCGCCTCGTCTTCGCCAAAGCAACCCGAAAGCGGTGCGAGCATGAAGACGGTCACGATGACGAAAGCGGACAGACGTTGCACAGCATCAACCCCAAGAGCACGGTTCGAGCACCGTTTGACCGCCCATATACGGCTGCAAGACTTCGGGTACGGCCACGCGACCGTCCTCCAATTGATACTGTTCCATGATGGCCACCAAGGCCCGAGACGTAGCGACCGCCGTCGAATTGAGGGTGTGAACGACGGGTTGGTTGGGGTGTCCGGGTTGACCGTAGCGAATGCCCAAGCGGTTGGCCTGATAGTCGGTGCAATTTGAGCAGGAGACGATTTCCTTGTACTGCTTTGCACCCGGAATCCAGGCTTCCAAGTCGTACTTCTTTGCGGCGACCGTCCCCATGTCTCCGGTGCAGATGTTCACCACCTCGTAGTGGATGCCGAGGCTGTCCCAAAGGTCGGTGCAATTTTGCAGCAATTCTTCGTGCAAGGCCCAGGAGTCCTCCGGTTTGGCGATGATGATCTGCTCAATTTTGGTGAACTGATGAACCCGCCAAATGCCCAAATCGCTCTGGCCGTGGCTGCCAACTTCACGACGGAAGCATTGCGACACGCCGACCATTCGCATGGGCATTTGCTCCTCGGGGATGGTCTCGTCCATGAACATCGCCGTGAGCGGGTGTTCGGAGGTGGCGATCATGTAGTACTTGTCCGGTTCAATACCGTACATCACGGTTTCAAAGTCCCCCAAATCGGTGACCCCTTCGTAGGCTTCACGGTTCATCATCACCGGTGGCTGAACGAAGGTGTACTCGCGGGAACGAAGGAACTCCACCGCGTATTGCTGCAGCGCAAACTCCAGACGAGCCAAATCGCCTTTGAGGAAATAGAACCGGCTTCCGGTTATTTTTGCGGCCCGTTTGAGGTCGACCCATTGGTTCATCTCGATGAGCTCGTTGTGGGTTCGTGGCTCAAACGTGAAGGTCGGTTTCTCTCCGTGAACAGCGTGGGCCGTGTTCCCGGAATCGTCATCGCCAACGGGGACGTCGTCGTGAAGAATGTTCGGGATGGACATGCGCAGGCGGTCGCGCTCCTCCATCGCTTCGTTGGTTTTGGCCTCCCACTCCGCAATGCGCTCACCAAGGTCCGCAACCTGGGCGAGAATGCGCTGTGCGCCCTCGTTGTCGCCGGCTTTTTTCGCCGCCCCAATGCCTCGAGCAGCCTCGTTCTTCTCGCGGCGCCATTGGTCGGTCTCGTGGAGCAAATTACGCCAGTTTTGGTCCAATTCAATGACGCGGTCGATGTTGTCGTGAGGCAACCCGCGCTTGGTGTGGTCGGCGCGGATGACATCGGCGTGTTCTCGAAACATCGTTATGTCCAGCATGTGCATCACCACGAGATGTTGAAACTCAAAATTTCGCTTCCCAGGAAGAAGAAGCCGCCAATCAAGTATCCCAAGATGGCGCCGCCGTTGAGCAACGGAAGGCCGGCTTGGGCTTTGCCACGAGCCACGTAGGTCATCAAAGCGAGATAGCCGAGCAAGCCGCCCATGAGCGTGGTCATGGCGACACTGAAGGCAACCTCGGGGTCAAGCCACTGCATTGCTGACAGTACGAGCATCCCGGGGAAAATGACATCGCCCAATCCCATGAACATCGCTTCGCTGCTCTTGCGTTCGGGTCGGCGAGCGGGCGGTTGGCCAGGGGAGGCTTGGTCGGCGGAGACGGCCCGTTTGTTGTGTTCCGTTTCCTCGATGAGGGAATACTCCCTGTCCTGCGGGGCGACCAAGAGGATGGGAAGACGAAGCCCGATCATGGTGTCGGCCAAATCGAGCATGTGCTTGGAGCGGTAAACCGCCCAGAAATCGTAAATGGCGGCCAAGACCATGAAGAGAATGGCCAAGACCGGCACAAAGGTAACGCCCAACATCACACAAACGCCTGCTCCGAGCAGGACACCGGTGGTGTTGACCACGTACCATTCGCTGTGAACGACCAACAGGACGAGCAGCAGGACGGTAACGGCCAAGCCAACGAGAGTGGGCCCGAGCAGCAATTGCAACCCGTACAGCGGGAACATGTCCGTGGTCAGCTCTCCAGCGTGGACCGTGCTCGTGCCGTTTTCAACCGTTAAGAGGACGAGTTGCGTGCTGTTGTCATCGATGGCAAAGAACGCATGACGGAGGCCTTCGGGCACCGGGAAGGTCCCTCGGTCCACCAACGAAGTGGTGTAGAGCCAGTGAACCTCGGTTTCATCGGCAACGAGCATGTCGCTGTAACCCGATTCATCCAAATCGGTTAGCCGCAGCGAGGTGACGCTGTCCACCAAACCGTCCAGCGCCATCCGGTCTTGAACCGCATAGGTGGAATCCGCACCGGTTCCGTCCCATTCCACACCCGTCACGTGACCTTTGGACTCCCCCAACAACACCATGCGTTGGGCGGCGGTGGAGGAATCGGCTTCAAGAGCGGTGAAATTGACCTCCAAGAACGGCGAATACCCGACGTCGAAGGCGGAAAAGACGGCGTCTTCTTCGGGTTGGTACGCTGCGAGGTAAGTGGCGTTGAGTTGGGTGCCGGGTGCGATACCGATGCCACCCATGTTCTCCTCGAGCAGCACGGTGCCCGCTTGGGAGGGTGTCACGATGAACCACTCGTCGTCGTCCAACAAGGTGCTTCCGTGCACGCCTTCCTCCACGTCAAAGCCCGGAAGCCCCCATCGACCGCCTTCTTGGACGAGCAAATTCAAATCAGGGAAGGCTTGGAAACGAACCATTTCGTTTCGGCCGGTGACAACGTAAACGATGTCGTCAACGGGTGCGGCCACTTCGCAACCCGGAGCGATGTTGGGCAGATAGTTGATGTTCGGCTCAGCCCAGGTCTGGCAGGGGTAACTCGCCTCCAACGCCCCGGTATCGGCGTCGACCTGCCAAATGTAATCGCCGCTTGCAAACATGAGCGAACCGTCGGCTTGGGTCATCGTCACGCGATGGGTGTTGTCGTACACGTTGTGAGCGTGCTGAACCGTCCACACCGGGGAGGCGTAGTCGTTGGACGCATCCCAAGCGCTGATGTTCACGGTTGAGTTCCACTCTTCCCCACCCACGTTGGCGAGAACGAAGCCGTTTACTCCCCACGTGCCGAGAACGTCGCCCTCCATGGACGAAGCGGTGTTGATTTCAAACGGCTCGGGGTCAAAATCCAAGACGAACATGTGGGCGAGG
>Ga0222716_10004660_pt1 | contig 10738 bp, 14 predicted proteins | sample C33_13DmetaG_FD_165044 | JGI IMG/M metagenome (GOLD analysis project Ga0222716, IMG submission 165044) | Estuarine water microbial communities from San Francisco Bay, California, United States - C33_13D | ecosystem: Environmental > Aquatic > Marine > Unclassified | place: USA: California... | reverse complement strand
ATCAACAAAAAGTTTTAAGTATTCTATACTCTATATGAAAGCAGTCAAAGCATTACAAGAAGCTATGGATAGAATTGAAACCCTTGAAACTAAAGTTGCAAACCTAGAAGGATAAAACAATGGATGACTTAACAACATAACCAATCTCACAATAACTACTAGGAATTAACTAAGATACTCATCACGTTTTTATAAAACATCTAAGGCACAATCCTTATAAATAGAACAAAGGAGACTGTGTTCGATGGCAACGATTTCAAATTTATTTGTAGACCAAGGTTCAGACTTTACTACTACAGTAACAGTCAATGATGCATCTGGTTCTGCTCTTGACTTGACAAACTTTACTGCACTTGCTATGATGCGAAAAACGTATCAATCTGCAACTGCAACTACGTTTACCTCTGCATTCGCATCAGATCGAACCACAGGTCAAATAACAATTTCACTAACAGATGTTCAAACAACTACTCTTGAATCGGGTAGGTATGTTTATGATATGGTCATAACTGCCGCTGACGGTACTAAAACGAGAGTCGTTGAAGGTATTGCAACTGTCAACCCAAGCGTATCAAGGAGCTAGTATGTCGATAACCGCAAAAGTAAACACTCCAAGAACAGTAGTCGGTTCGGTATCTCAAGGAAACCAACCCCAAGTAACTAGAGTTACAGTACCAGGCCCACAAGGGCCTACAGGTGCTTCTGGATCATCACAAAATAGAATAAGTGATGCTCTAGATGTGGATACTACATCGTTTGGATTAAATGACGGTTCATTGTTACAGTACAAACAATCTATAGGTAAGTTTGTTACAAGAACAGAATTAGATACAACCAGCGGCGTCCTTGTGCTGAATGGTGGAAATTTTTAAAATAGGAAGAGAAAAATGTCAGTAACATTACAGATAAAAAGATCCACTGGTAGTTCGGCTCCCGGCTCTCTATCAGATGGTGAATTAGCATATACAAAAGGTGATGATAAACTTTATATTGGTGATGGGTCAACGGTAAGACTTATCGGTGGTAAATCATTTAATGACTTAATAGATCATACAGCAGGAACGCTCACAGCAAGTTCTGGAATTATCGTTGATAGTAACAGTGCAATTGATGACCTTAATATTGGTAATCATGCAACAACAGGTGGTTCACTTCAACTAAAAGAAGGAACGAACAACGGTGCTCACCACGTTCAACTTAAATCACCAAATGCTCTTGCGGCAAATGTTGCATTTACTTTGCCTTCAGCAGATGGTAGTTCAAATCAATTTTTGAAAACAAACGGCTCTGGACAACTATCTTTTGGTACAGTAACCCAAACACTTTCACTCGCCGCAGATAGTGGTTCTAATGATACATTCAACACTGGTGGAACATTAACATTCAGTGGTGGAAGTGGAATAACAACAACAGTTTCAGATGATGAAATATCAATTGCTGGTGATGACGCAACTGCATCTGCAAAGGGTGTTGCTTCTTTCGCATCTGCTGATTTTACTGTATCATCTGGTGCAGTATCAATTAAAACTGGTGGTGTTTCAAATGGACAACTTGCTGGTTCAATTGCGAATGCAAAACTTGCTAACGATGGAATTACAATCGGTAGTACTGATACATCACTTGGTGACACAATCACTGCATTGGCTGGAATGACTGAAATCGCAGTTGACAACCTTACACTTAATGCAAACACAATTTCAACAACTAACTCAAACGGCGACATGGTACTTGCTCCTAACGGAACAGGTTCAGTAACAGTTCCTTCTGGATATACATCAAGAGCAGGATTTGGTTCAGACTCACTTGTAAACAAATCGTATGTTGACAGTGTTGCAAACGGACTTGACGTTAAGGCATCTGTAAGAGTTGCTACAACTGCAAACCTTTCTGGAACATATGACAACGGTGCTGGAACAATCACTGCTGGTTCTAATGGTGCAATCTCAGTAGACGGTGTTACTCTTGTAGTAAATGATAGAGTTCTTGTAAAAGACCAATCAACTGCTGCACAGAATGGTTTCTATAAAGTAACGACTGTTGGTTCTGGTTCTGCTGCATTTGTTCTAACAAGAACACCAGATGCAGACGCTGCTTCTGAATTGACTGCTGGTGCATTTACATTTACTGAAGAAGGTTCTGCAAACGCAGACAACGGTTATGTTCTAAGTACAAACGGTGCAATTACACTTGGTACTACAGGAATTACATTTGAACAATTCTCAGGTGCTGGCCAGATTTCTGCTGGTAACGGTTTAACAAAAACTGGTAATACAATTGATGTTGTAGGAACAGCAGACAAAATCACAGTAAGTTCAAATGCAATTACGATTGCTAGTTCTTATGTTGGACAAACATCTATTACTACACTAGGAACAGTTGCAACTGGTACATGGAATGCTACCACTATTGGAACTGCATATGGTGGTACTGGTTTAACTTCTATCGCAAAGGGTTCTGTTCTAGTAGCAAACTCCGCTAATACTTTGTCTGCACTTGATGGTGGTGGTACTAATGATGGGTTCTTATCCTATACGGCAAGTTCCGATACATTATCTTTTGCAACTAGTATTGACGGTGGTACATTCTAAATAGTCAGGTAGGGAACGCCTAATGGCTGTGGATATTAAACTCAAAAGGTCGCACACACACTCTAGTATTCCAACAACATCGGATCTAGCAGAGGGTGAATTTGCGGTCAATACATATGACAAGAAATTGTATATGCGTGATGGAAGCAACAATGTTGTTTCTGTTGGTAACGAATATGCAACTGATTATGAATCTTCCACAAAAGTATTTTATGTAACTGTCGCATCTTCAACATCTAATCACATACATCATGGTAGTGGTTCTAGTAGTAAGTATAAGATTAATGGAATATTTTCTCCATATCTAAAACTTATTCCTGGCATCACTTATCGTTTTGATCAATCAGATAGTAGTAACTCAGGCCATCCATTCAGATTCTATTTGGATGAAAACAAGTCTACTGCATACACAACTGGTGTAACGACTGCTGGAACTGCTGGTAATGCTGGTGCATACACAGAGATTACTGCAACACATTCGACTCCTGCTGTTCTTCATTATCAATGTTCTGCACACTCACTTATGGGTTGGGCGGCGTTTGTACAAACAGATAATCTGACTGCATTTGATACTGGTGACTTGACAGAGGGTTCTAACCTTTACTTTACTAACGCACGAGCAGATGCAAGAGTAAACTCCGTATTACCAAATACTGATAGTTTAACTGAAGGTTCTAGTAATCTGTATTATACAGATGCAAGAGCGCAAGCAGTCTCTATCAATAATGTCGTAGAAGATACTTCGCCTCAACTTGGAGGCGCTCTTGACTTAAACTCAAATAATATTACTGGTACTGGTAACATCTCTACTACTGGTGATATAACTATAACAGATTCAGATGCTGGTAGTTCTGCTGGGCCTGACTTTGTTCTTTACAGAGATAGTTCTTCTCCTGCCGATGGTGATTATATTGGACAACTTCAGTTCAAAGGTAAACATGATGGTGGTGGTGATGAGATATACGCAAAGGTTACTGGTAAGATTTCTGATGCGTCACAAGGCACAGAAGATGGTCTTATTGAAACTGCAATCAAAGGAAACGGTTCTTTCACGATTGTAAGTAGACAAAAATCAAACGAACTACAACTTATAAATGGTGTGGGCCTTAGTGTTGCTGGCAATACTACATTATCTGGTACACTAAACTCACATACTATTCCAAGTGGTACTGGAACAATCGCACTTACAAGTGATATTGGGTCTACAGACTTATCTGCCGATTCGACTCCTCAACTTGGAGGCGACTTGGATGTAGTCACACACGGAATTGTTTCTACCTCAAATAGAAATATTACAATCACACCAAACGGTTCTGGTAAAGTTGTTATTGATGGATTGTCACATCCTGTCGCAGACGGTAACTCTGGACAAGTTCTTAAAACAGACGGCTCTGGAAATCTTGCGTTTGCTTCTGTCAGTTCACTTGCTGGTTCTGGTATTCAGAATGTATCAGACGATAGTTCTCCACAACTTGGTGGAAACTTAGACGTTGTAACACATAGTGTTGTATCAACATCAAATAGAGATATTAACCTTACACCAAATGGTTCTGGTAAAGTTGTTGTGGGAACAAATGGGATTGAGTTTGGAGATGGTTCAGTACAGACTGCTGCTGGTGCCGATCAAGGTTTTGCTATAGCAATGGGCATTGCTCTTGGGTAAACGTATAAATACTACAAAAGGATAAAGAAATATGGCAGTACCAAGTACAAGAACAAATTTTAAGGAGTGGTGTCTTAGGAGTCTAGGTAAGCCTGTAATTGAAATTAATGTTGACCCAGATCAAGTCGAAGATAGAATAGACGAAGCACTTCAGTATTTTTCACAGTATCATTATGATGGTGTTGAAAGAGTGTATCTAAAATACCAAGTAACTCAGGCTGATATTGATAGAGCAAGAAGTGATAATAGTCTTGCAACTGTAACAGATATTGATAATACAACAACAGCAGTATGGAAAGAACAGAAGAACTATATTCCTGTTCCTTCTAGTGTTATGTCTATTGTTAAGGTATTCCCTATGACAGACAAGTCCTCAACAGGAATGTTTGACATTAGATATCAATTACGATTAAATGACTTGTACGATTTTAGCTCTACTTCTGTTATTCATTACGAAATGACTATGCAACATCTAGATTTTCTAGATCATATTCTCGTTGGGGAAACTGCAATACGCCACAACCAACATCAGAATAGGTTGTATTTAGATGCAGACTTCCAACAGGACTTTGTTGATGGCGACTATATTCTTATTGAATGTTATCGTAACTTAGACCCTGCTACATACCCAGATGTTTGGAATGATATTTTTCTAAAGAAATATTGTACACAACTTATTAAGAAACAATGGGGTGCAAACCTTTCTAAATTCCAAGGTGTTCAGATGTTGGGTGGAGTTTCACTAAACGGTGAACAAATATATACACAGGCTCAGGAAGAAATTGATAAGTTGGAAGAGCAAATCCAACTTGCATATGAATTGCCTCCTATGCATATGATAGGATAAGTTTATGCCAACTAATGTATATTTTGATACAGGTACAAAACCAGAGCAGTCTCTATATGAAGATTTGATGATAGAGCAACTGCAAATTTATGGGCAGGATGTATATTACATTCCTCGTAAAATGGCTGGTGTAGATAAAATCTTTAATGAAGATATTAGTTCTTCGTTTGAAGATGCATACCTTATCGAAATGTATATGGAAAATGTTGACGGATATGAGGGTGAGAAAGACCTTATGTCCAAGTTTGGTTTAGACATACAAGACGATGCAACATTTATTGTTGCTAGAAGAAGATGGGAACAGTTTATATCTGTTGATAATAACATTCTTGTTTCTTCAAGACCAAATGAGGGAGACTTGATTTACTTCCCTAAAACATCTAAGATGTTTGAGATTACTTTTGTAGATCACGATGACCCTTTTTATCAGGTTCATAACCTACCTACATACAAACTCAAGTGTAAAACTTTTGAGTATGCTTCTGAAGGTTTGGATACTGGTATTGCAGAGATTGATGCGATAGAGATAGATAATAGTTTAGACTTGTTATCACATCAACTTACATTGGAGAGTGGAACTGGTACAGGTTCACTTATTTTAGAAAACGTAGTAGAGGGAGCCTCGTCTTCCTATATAATACTAGAAACATTTAACATTGCAACAATAGATGAGAATTCGATGAACGATGACTTTGAGTTGCTAGATGATAATATATTAGACTTTACCGAATCAAATCCATTCGGTGACGCTGGGATGAAATAATTATGATAGGACAATATTTTTATAACCAATCTACACGAAATGTTGTAGTTGCTTTTGGTACTTTATTCAACAATATTCAGTTGAGTAAAAAGGATAACGCTGGAAATGTCATACAGACATTGAAAGTTCCTCTTGCATATGGCCCAAAACAAAAGTGGTTGACAAGACTTACAGAAGACCCCAACTTGACAAAGAAGGTTGCGGTTACTTTACCTCGTATTGGGTTTGAGATTAGTGGTTTAGAATATGACCCATCTCGTAAACTAAACAAGATTATCAAGGTAAAGAAAGTTGCAGATGGTGCTGATGCTGACCAGATTAAATCTGGATTTATGCCTGTGCCATATAATATCAACTTTGACTTATATGTTCTTGCAAAAAGTTCTGATGATGCATTACAAATTGTGGAACAGATGTTACCATATTTCCAACCAGAGTACACAGTTACTATGAGGGAAGTTCCAGAGTTAGATATTGTTCGTGATGTTCCTATCGTGTTGAATAGTATTAATTATGAAGATGATTATGAAGGCGATTTTGCAAACAGAAGAAGTATTATTTACACATTATCTTTTACTGCAAAGTATTACTTGTATGGCCCAGTAACATCTACAAATGTTATTCGTAATGTACAGGTTGACCAGTATGCAGATATGCCTGTAAATGCACCTAAGAGAGAACAGAGATATACAGTTACACCTACGCCTGTAGGAGTTTCGGGTACAGATTTTGATCCAGATGACGATAACTTTGGATTTAATGAGACAACTTCTTTCTTCCAAGATGCTAAAAATTATGATGAAAAGTCTGGCACAGATACAGATGACGCATAAATAATACAAAGAATTAGGAAAAAGATATGGCAAGTACATTAAAAGTAGATACAATAGCACACACTGGTGGCACTAGTGCATTGACGGTAGATAGTGGCGGTCGTGTAAAAATGCCTAACCAAGTAATATTTCAAGGTGTTTCTGAAACAATAGCTAGTGGCAGGTACACAACTTATACTGCTGATGCACCATCTGATGGCTATACTTTAAGTCTTACAAATATTGGTGGACTGTTAAATGTTGGTGGACATTTTAATGCCACTACTGGTACATTCACTGTCCCTATATCTGGAATTTATGAGTTTCATGTAGGGTTTTCAAGTAAAAACAATAATACAAATAGAAAAATTGGAGTAGTACTTGTTAATAATGCATCAATAGGTGAAGCGTTTGAATCTTCAGACCCATATGCAGATGGTAATAGGTCATTCTTTGCTAATTTGTCAGCAAATGATACAGTACAACTTGGAACTGATGGAGAGGCTTTTGCAGTCTGTAGTTTCAGTGGAAGATTGATACAGTAGTATAATAAGGAATAGAAAAATGGCAATTAGAAAAATAGTATCAAGAAGTATCGGAGTTGACGTTATCGCTGCAGAAGATTTGGCAGATAACTCTATTACGACTGCTGAAATCACAGACGGTGCAGTAACCGCTGCAAAAATTGCTAGTAGTGTTACTTTGGGTGTTGGCGCATTCCAAGGAGATAACGCATCTGGTGGTTTGCGTGGTGACACGACAAACGGTAAAAAAGATATTTTCAGAGTTCACGAACCGACATTAAACACAAACGTAACAATTGCATCAACAGACAATGCACTTGCAGCAGGCCCTCTGGCGGTTGCAGATGGTGTCACACTTACTGTTAGTGGCAACTTGTCAATCGTATAGGAGATATAAGAGATGGCATCAACATTAACAGTAGACAACATTGTAGGGGCGTCAAGTTCAAGTACAATTCATATTCCTGGCCATATTATCGGATATGTAAACCATGACTACAACTCACAATTGGTTGTAAATTCAAGCTCTTATGTAACTGCTGGACTTACAGTAAGTTATGCCGCCAAGTTTGCCAACAGTAAACTTAGGATTTCTTATCAAATACCGTGTGAACAATATAACGGCTCCGCAAATGCAGAGGTTATAGGACAAACAACATTGTATATAGATGGTTCTCAAAATTCTAGTAGTTATACAGGACTACATACAATGGAAAATATGAAAAGGTCTGGTAGTACCATTGGAGAAGAGTTTACTCTCAACGCAAGTGATACGAATAGTCATACATATACAATATATGCAAAAACTAACAACAACGAATTAACTATCTTTAGATATGGTCTTGTTGGGTCTTTAAGTATAATGGAGATTGCACAATGAGTACTTTAGCAGTTAACACAATCACCGCAGAGACAGGTAACACAGTTTCACTTGCATCTGGTAAGACTCTAAATGCATCACAAGGATTTACTGCTCCAGCAGGGCATGTTATACAGTTTGTCAAAAGTCCATCAATTCTTACTGCTGGTATAACTACAACCAGTAATAATCCAACTGAAATTTCTACTGGCCTTCGTGTAACAATTACTCCTAAGTCCACATCTAGCACAATTGTTTGGATGATGATGGCGAATTTTGTTACAGCGGCGACAAGTCATGCTGGACTGGATGTGCGCCGAAGCATTAATGGTGGTTCTTATTCCGACATTACAACTGGGAACGGAAACGAAGCGTTTAGACAACGTGGTGGCGAGACTGATCAAAGACAAGGTACTATTATATATTACAATCAACCAAACACCACACAATCAGTTGTATACACTCCATATTTTTGGACAAATTCCGGCTCTAATGGATTTATTATCAATGATAATGGTATGGGTACATTTTGCATAGCGATGGAAATTAGTGGATAAAAAATGAATAAACAGGAGAAAAAATAATGGCAACAGTATCAGAAGCACTAAGTGCTCTTGGAGTCACAGAATGGGTTCTTAGAGGCGAACCAACAAACGCAAAAGAATTTGGATCTATGTTCCGTAAAATTACAGGTGTAGATGAAAATGGAAGTGGAATCGAATCAGACAACTCTTCTGATTTTGGTGTAACTTGGACAGAGGTTTCTAACAAAAGAGCAGAAATACTTGCAGCTGCGCCACTTAAAGAATTAAGAGCTGAAAGAGATAGAAGAATTGCAGAAACCGATTGGTATGCTTTACAGGATGTAACAATGTCAGATGACATGACTGCATATCGTCAAGCTCTTCGTGATATTACAGACAGTGCAACTTCACTGGATGATGTGACGTGGCCAACAAAACCATAGGTATGAAATGTCAAATCAGGCTGATATTCTAGATAATGTACTTGGTATTACAGATGTTGTGGAAACAACAGTAAGAGATGTAACACCACAAAAACCTGTAGTTGTTCCAGAAACAAGTGAACAGGACGTAGACAATGATTATAAATATCAGCGAGAAAACTTTTATCAGTTGGTAGAAAGAGGGCAAGATGCTATTGAAGGTATCTTAGACCTTGCAAGAGAAGGTGAACATCCACGAGCATATGAAGTGGCTGGGAACTTAATTAAACAGGTTGCAGATGTAACGGAAAAACTTGGTGACTTACAAGGTAAGATGAAAAAACTAAAGGAAGTACCAAACTCTGCTCCAAAGAATGTAACGAATGCATTGTTTGTTGGTTCTACAGCTGAATTGCAAAAGATGTTAAAAGGAAAAGATTGATATGCCATTAACAAGAATTAGTTCCACAGCACTTCCAGATAATAGTGTAGGAACATCAGAAATAGTAGACGGTTCAGTTGCAAGTGCAGACCTTGGATCAAACCTTGCATTGTCTGGTACAGATGCAGTAACAGTTCCAAAAGGTACAACTGCACAAAGAGGTACAGGCGTAGACGGTAAATTTAGGTTTAACACAACACTGAATACATTTGAAGGATATTCAAATAGTGCTTGGGGTGCAGTCGGTGGTGGTGCTACTGGTGGTGGTTCAGACCAAGTATTCATGGAAAACGATCAGACAGTAACAACGAACTACACAATTTCAACAAATAAAAATGCCGTAAGTGCTGGTACTCTCACTGTAAACAGTGGTGTCACAGTTACCGTACCTTCTGGCGCAAGATGGGTGGTAGTGTAATGGCTGTAGTAATTAACGGAACAACAGGGATTGACAAAGTACAAGACGGTTCAATCGGAACTGTTGACTTGGCTGCTGATGCAGTAACCGCTGCGAAATTGGATGTTGGACAGATTGGTGGTAGACGCAATCTTATCATCAATGGTGCTATGCAACATTGGCAAAGAGGTACATCAAACACTAGTGTTAGTGATGGTCAGTACCTAGTGGATAGATTTGGAATGAGAACAAGTAACAATGGTTGGTATCGTGCCGATCAAGATTCGAGTGCGCCAGCTGGATTTCCTTATTCTTTAAAAATAACTTCTTTAGGGTCTAACACTCCAGCGTCTGGGGCTTATATATTTTTAAGTCAGAAGATAGAAGGATTCAATTCATTTAATTTATCATATGGAACTTCATCAGCAAAAACAACGACTGTTTCATTCTATGTTCGTTCATCTATAACTGGAACGCATGGTGGATCAATTCGTAATAGCGCACAGAATAGAAGTTATCCATTTAGTTACACTATAAACTCTGCTGATACTTGGGAACACAAAGAAATAACAATTCCTGGCGATACTACTGGAACTTGGATTGGTGCAACTAATGGAATTGGTTTAGAAATAATGTGGAATTTGGGTTCTGGTTCTGCAAATATTGGAACATCTGGATCATGGGCTGCAGCTGGTTATTTGGGCGCAACTGGAGAGGTAAATATCGTTGAAACTTCTGGTGCGACTCTTTATATTACAGGCGTCCAGTTAGAAGTTGGCGACACTGCAACTCCATTCGAACACAGATCATACGGTGAAGAACTAACTTTGTGCCATAGGTATTTTGAACGATTGACCTATAGTAACACTCAATTTGTTTCTATAGGTGTAGCTAACA
>Ga0222716_10004659_pt1 | contig 10741 bp, 7 predicted proteins | sample C33_13DmetaG_FD_165044 | JGI IMG/M metagenome (GOLD analysis project Ga0222716, IMG submission 165044) | Estuarine water microbial communities from San Francisco Bay, California, United States - C33_13D | ecosystem: Environmental > Aquatic > Marine > Unclassified | place: USA: California... | reverse complement strand
GTCACGAACCATAAATTACAACGGTGGTAATGGTTCGGTGGCATCGTCATCTTTTTTTGCCGGCTATATCTTCCTTTGATGATCACGGGGGGATACGAGGCGGGCAAAGAAAGGTATTGAGGAGCAAAGGAGCAAAAACTTCACGAAAGCGTCAAGTAGGGACAACTTCCGTTAGTTTGAAACGTTCCACATATCGGGCCTTCCTGAAAGATTAGATAGTCGAGTGGTCTTTGCTGCGAGAGATGGGCCGGCCATTAGGCTGTCTACACCAGAATCTCCTTCACCACATGCCCATGCACATCCGTCAGTCGGAAGTGCCTGCCCTGATACTGATACGTCAGTCGTTCATGATCGATGCCTAACAGGTGCAGAAGCGTCGCGTGGAAGTCGTGAATGTGGACGCCACCGTCGACGACATTGTAGCCGTATTCGTCGGTCTTTCCGTGGGTGTAGCCTCCGCGGACACCTCCGCCGGCCATCCAGATGGAAAAGCAGCGAGGGTGGTGATCTCTCCCAAAATTCTTGGGATTGAATTTGCCCTGACAATAGTTGGTTCGTCCGAATTCTCCGCCCCAGATCACGAGAGTGTCGTCGAGCATGCCCCGTTGCTTGAGGTCGGTGATGAGTGCTGCTGAGGCCTGATCGGTTTCTTTGCACTGGCGTTTGATGCCGCTTGGGACTCCGCCGTGCTGGTCCCATCCCTGATGATAGAGCTGGATGAATTGCACTCCCTTTTCGGCGAGACGGCGGGCAAGAAGGCAGTTTGCTGCGAAGGTACCGGGCTTGCGCGCGTCTTCTCCGTAAAGATCGAAGGTGGAGTCGGACTCCTGGGTGAGATCAGTGACTTCGGGAATCGATGTCTGCATGCGAAATCCCATTTCGTATTGGGCGATGCGAGTTTCGAGAGCGTCGTCACCGGATTTGGCGAGTTGGTGAAGATGTAATTCCTCAAGCCGGTCGAGCATTTTTCTCCGTGAGGTGCGATCGAGGCCCTCGGGGTTGTTGAGGTAAAGAACGGCGTCTTTGTCAGGACGAAAGCGGACTCCGTCGTGCTTGCCCGGGAGAAATCCGCTGCCCCAAAGTCGACTCACGAGAGGTTGGCCTCCTTTGTCCTTGGTAACCAGGACAACGAAGGATGGGAGGTTCTCGTTGGTGGAACCGAGGCCGTAGGAGAGCCACGATCCGATGCTGGGGCGACCGGCAATCTGGGATCCGGATTGCATGAAGGTCACGCCGGGTCCGTGGTTGATTGCTTCCGTATACATCGAATTGATGACGGAAATGTCATCAGCGACTTTTGCGGTGTAGGGAAGTTGATCGCACATCCACTGGCGACTTTCTCCATGCTGTGCGAATTCAAAGGGCGATCCAACGAGCGGCAGGCTCGCCTGGTTCGCCGACATTCCAGTGAGACGCTGCCCCATGCGGATCGAGGCGGGGAGTTCCTTGCCCTGCTCTTCGCGGAGGCGAGGCTTGTGATCGAAGAGGTCCATGTGAGAAGGGCCTCCTGCCTGGAACAGAAAAATGACGCGCTTCGCTTTCGGTGCTCCCGTGAGATAGCCGGAGCGAGATGGCGCGGCATTTGCGTCGTGAAGCAGGTTGCCCAAGGCAAGGCTGCCAAGCCCTCCGCCAAAACTGGCGAGAGCGGAGCGTCGGCTCAGGCCGAGTGGTGATTCGTGTCCGGTGCAGGGATTCATGATAATTCTTGCTCTTGCTCTTGCTCTTGATCTATCCACTTGTAGCGGGGAGCAAGAACAAGAGTAAGAGAAGTTTTTACTTCAACGTTTCGTAATACACTCGTCAAAATTCATCAGGGTTGAAACCAGGGTCGCGACGGCCGTGACTTGCGCTGGTTTTTCCGTCTTTGCTTCCGGTGAGGCACCGACGGCGAGTAGTTTCTTCGCGGCTTCGGGAGTCGCTCTAAAATGTTCCTCCTGTTCCTGGAGTAGCTTTGTCAGGATTTTCTTCTCCGTTTCATCAGGTTTTCGGCTGGTAAGGCGGCGAAATGCGTCTTCGAGAATGGCTGTCTTGTCGTCCCCGTGTTTTTCAATCAGCTTCGATGCGAGAGTGCGAGCCGCTTCGGCAGCCTGAGGGGAATTGAGAAGAACGAGTCCCTGAAGTGGGGAGTCGGTCTTCTCCAGATTCACCCGGCAGACGTCGCGCTTCGATGCGTTCAGGGTAGTCATCATGGGAGCCGGCCCTGTCTGTTTCCAGTAGGTGTAGAGGCTGCGCCGGTAGAGATCATCGCCCTTGCCCGGCTTCGATGGCTTGAAGGAAACCTCGATGTCATAGGGTTTCACGGAAGGGCCTCCGATCTTGTCGACGAGCAGGCCGCTCGACGCGAGCAGATTGTCGCGGATCATTTCCGCAGTGAGGCGCGGCGCGGGGAAACGGTAGAGCAGGGTGTTCTCGGGATCGCGGGTAACCAGTTCTCCCGATGCGACGTTCGAGCTCTGGCGGTAGGTCGCGGAGAGTGTAATCTGCTTCAGCAAGGCATGGAGATCCCAACCGGAGTTGATGAAATCGCGAGCGAGCCAGTCAAGGAGCTCCGGATGTGTGGGAGGGCGGCCCTGGCTGCCGAGGTCTTCGCTGGTCGTGACGAGGCCGGTTCCGAATAGCATCTGCCAGTATCGGTTCACGGTGACGCGTGCGGTCAGCGGGTTGTCGGAAGCGGTTGTCCATTGCGCGAGGCCGAGGCGATTGGCGGGAGTTCCCTCAGCAGGGGGAGGGAGAAATCCCGGAGTTTTCGACTCTACCGGTTCCCCTCGGTTTGCGTAGTGACCCCGCTCGAGGATGTAGGTCTGGTGAGGCTCTTTTGCTTCCCGCATCGTCATGATCTCGGGAATCTTTTTGACTAGATCACTTCGCTTTTTGCGGAGACCTGACAGGTTTGAGTGAGTGACCTGATAGGGTTGGGTCTCTGACCAAACAGGGTCTTTTATTTCGGGTTGGTAGCTATCCTCGCCGGCAGCGATTGCTGATACGGCGGGGGCAGAAAGGGCGTGGTCAAAAACGAGGAAGTTGTCGACGAGTCCGTTTTTGAATCCATTGTCGCGCATCCGTTGCCCGATCACGATGGTGTCACTGCCACCTCCGGTGATTTCACGCGTGAGTTTGTCGCGGACGATTTCGAGTTCCACAGGTTTGCCATCGAGGTAGATTTTTACTCCCTTGGCGCGGCTTGATCCATCATAGGTGATGGCGACCTGATGCCAGCTGCCGATGGGCAATTCCTGACTGGATCGGACCCGGATCGCATTGCCGGGATAGAAGTGAATGAGGGCGAAGCTGAGCTTTCCGTTCTCGATCAGAAATTCGTAGCCCCGGCTCGCGGCATCGGTCCATGCCTTGGATCGACTGAAGACGACGGCACGTGCTTTCTTGTCTGGTGTCTGCATCCAGAGAGAGACCGAGAATGCGTCGTCGCGAGTGAACTTGCCGACCGGGAGAGTGACCGCGTCGTCGCCAGTCAGGTGGACGGCTTTACCGAATTTTCCATCGGCCAGTTTGTTGTTCGCGTTGGTGGTGGCGGGTTTCTCTTTGTCTACTTCGTTGGTGAATTTGTTAGACTTGTTGCCCTCAAAATCAAAGGAAGCGATTGGAGCGGGAAGGAGAGCCTTCCCTCCTGATGACTGTTTCCACTTTTCGAAAGCGGGTTTGGCTTCTTCGGCCAGCTTGGCGAGTTGTGACTCGGTGTCGGTGATTTTCTTTTCCAGTTCTGCGAGCCGCTTCTCCTGGTCTTCCGTTGGTAGCCACAGCGTGGGAGTGGGCACGGATGGTGTGAAGTAGGAGTAGAGGCCGGCTTCGTCGATGTTATCGAAGTAGGAAGATAGGCTGAAATAATCCTCGGCCGTTAGCGGGTCGTATTTGTGATCGTGGCAGCGCGAGCATTCCATTGTCAGCCCGAGAAAGGCGGTGCCATAGGTATGAACGCGGTCGGAGACATACTCGATGCGAAACTCTTCGGGAACACTACCGCCTTCGACTTTCTGTCCATGGAGTCGGTTGAAAGCGGTCGCAAGTTTCTGGTCGCGCGTCGCGTTGGGCAGCAAATCACCTGCAAGCTGCCAGGTTATAAAGTCGTCGTAGGGAAGGTTTTGCCGAAAGGCGCGAATGACCCAGTCACGCCACTGCCAGACAGTGCGGTCGCGATCGACCTGGTAGCCATAGGTGTCGGAGTAGCGCGCTACGTCCAGCCACTCGGCTGCGAGACGCTCGGCGGTGGCATCGGTATCGAGAAGACGGTCGACGACTTTTTCAAAGGCGTCGGTAGAAGTGTCGGCGAGAAAGGCATCAATTTCGGCGATGGTCGGAGGAAGGCCGGTGAGATCGAAGGTGACGCGGCGCAGCCACTTTTCGCGAATTGTGTGCGGGGAAGGGGAGAAGTCCTCTTTTTGAAGTCGAGCGGAAATGAATTGATCGATGGGTCCTATGGCCCAATTCGATTTCACCTCGGGAACGGGGACTTCTTCACGAACAGGGACAAAAGACCAGTGCTTCTGGTATTCGGCGCCTTCTTCGATCCAGCGGTCGAGGATGGCGATCTCTTCTTTGGTCAGAGGGATTTTCTTCTCCGGAGGAGGCATCAACTCGGTCGAGTCGTCGGTGTGAAGTCGCCAGTGCACTTCACTTTCTTTCAGTTTCCCTGGTATTACGCCAGCATAGTCACCGAGGTCGGCGGTGGCGTTCTCAAAGCTGTCGATTCGGAAATCGGACTTCTGATTTTTCGCGTCGGGTCCATGACAAAGAAAGCACTTGTCCGAGAGGATCGGGCGCACGTCGCGATTGTAGTCGAGCTTCTCCTCTGCTTGGACAGCAGTGATGAGCAGGGCTGCAGGGATCGCATATGACAAAATCTGTTTCATATTCTGAAAGCTGGAGCCGGAGCTGATTGGAAAGCTTCGGCAGTAGGAAATGTCGACAGGATAGGAAATCTCACGCACTGTAGAAAGAGTATGAGTCACGCAATTGCGGCGTATCCGGAAACAAGAGAAATGCTGGCAGCGTCAGTTCGCGAGATGTCGCTAGATGTCGAGGCACTCTCCCGACCTTTGCGGCGCTGTGATCTCGCGAAGTGTCGCGGCACCTGTTGTCACGACGGAGTCTATCTTTCCTCGGAAGAGTCCAGGGTGGTTCGAGAGATCAGTGAGTCCACGCGGTCCGAATTGGAAAGCCTGGGCGCAGTGCTGCCGGAGCAGACGGTCGTATACGGAAAATGGAGGGATGTGACCTCCGGGCCGAAAACGGCAACTCGAGCTGAGGCGATGCGGGAAAAGGCGGAAGATTATCCCGAGCATTTCCCGGATACCAATTGCGTTTTTTTGCTGCCGGATGCGCGCTGTTCCCTGCAGGTCTACGCCGTAGAACAAGAGCTGCACCCATGGCATTTCAAACCGCTGACCTGTTGGCTCCACCCCTTGTCGATCACGGCAGGTCCTGACAGAAGGCCAAGGCTGACGCTATACTCAGAAGAAACGGATCCGCAGCGATTTGACGACTATGACGGGTTTGTGTGTCGAACCCATTGCGGGCGAACTGTCGAAGATGGGGAGCCAGCCTGGAAGGTGCTGGCTGAGGAATTGAGCGAGTTGGGAGAAATCGGAGGCCGGGATCTGCTCGCGGAAATTCAGGAGGCTGGTCCGTAATCAGCTTTCTTTCGAATCCAAATCTTCGGGCTCTGTTACATCGGGCTCGTTGATTTCCATCCCCATTTTCTCGGCGCGGTTTTTCCAAAGCTTGCGAGCGAATTCCTGCATATCCTCGCGGGTATCCACTTCGTCGACAATCTCGAGACCGAGAAGAGTTTCGACAACGTCCTCCATCGTGACGAGGCCACTGAGGCCACCGTATTCATCGAGGACGGCGGCAACGTGGTAGCGATTGGCGACAAGGAGCTGGAAGGCGTCGGTCAACTTCGTCGTCAGGGGCATGCCAGGCATATCACGCTTCAACTCCTTGAGCTCGAGACCGAATTGGTCTCTTGCTGCGGCGAGGAGGAGATCGTTTTTCAAAACGAAGCCGGTGATGTTGTCGCGATTGTCCCTGTAGATCGGAATCCTCGAGAAGGGAGATCCGTTGTGTCGATCGAGATATTGCTGGACGGTGGTGTCTTCGGTCAGGGCGAATACGACGACGCGGGGCGTCATGACCTCCTTGACGAGGACATCGCCCAGCGTGAGCAGGTTTCCAAGGATTCGGCTTTCGTCTTCTTCGAGTTTTCCCTGACGGGTCCCGAGTTCGGCCATCACTTTCAGTTCGTCGCGGCTGAAAGATGCTTCGTTGTGTTGGCCCTTGCTGAAGATTTCGATGAACCAAACCACGGGCGTCATGATTTTGGCGAGCCACTCGAGGCAGAAGCTGACCCAGGGTGCCCACGCTCTCCAGTGTCTCGCCCCTAGGTTTTTCGGAATGATTTCTGATGCAATGAGAATCGCGAGAGTCATCAGGGCTCCGGCGAGGGCGTCCCATTTTCCACCGCCGAGAGCGGATACTTGCGCGGCAACCCCCATCGCACCGACGGTATGGGAGATTGTATTGAGCGTAAGGATGGAAGTGAGCGGTCGACCGATACGAGTCTTCAGCCCTTCGAGACGCTCACCGACCCTCGGCTTTTCCTTCTTCAGGTTGGCGACGTAGGGATTTGTCACACTGAGGATGACCGCTTCCCAGACCGAGCAGAAGAACGAAACTCCGATCGCGACACAGAAATAAACAATGAGAAGTGTCCACGACCCGGTGACGTTAGGATCAATGGAGGACGGGGCTACTGCCGCGACAAAGGGGGATAGCATAGTTGGCCTACTCTTGCGAAGAAAGGCGGTGGCTTCAAGTTAGAATTCAGTGATCGGTGATTGGGAAACACCAACTACCAAATACCGATCTTACTTCTTTTTCACGTACGCAAAAAAGGCACCGGTGACTTCGCCATTCGGACCGACAAAGGTCGTGGAAAGCTCCGCAGGGCCTTTTTCCAAGGTGACATCGAAAGTTACGCTGCTGGCTCCTTCGGGAATTTCCTTCTCCAGCTTTTGACCGCCGATCTCGATGTGAGCGGTTTTGGCGGGAACGGCTTTTCCGGGGGTCATGCGGAAAGGCTGCACGCCGGGAACGTCCTCGCCCGGAGGCTCGGGATCTGTTATCGCTTTATTCGCCACCTTCCCCTCATTGGGCCAGCGTCGAATTTCAATCGAGTAGTGCCCAGCCTGCTCGACGGTGAGATACCAGAAGCCAAGGATCTGTTTTGGCGTCACTCCCTTGCGAATGTGAGCCTGGTTCCACGGGCTTGAGCCCGTGGTGATCCAGTCGTGGCTGGTGAGTCGGCTTGGATTCTCCGCTTCGTTGCCAATGTGAATTCGTGCCGGGTCTCCGAAGCTGGGAGCGATCTCTGCCCACCAGTCGCTGTAGAAATCCTTGAGACGTTTTGCTACGTCTGGATGGTCTTCGATCACATTGTTCTCTTGTCCGGGGTCCTTGTTGATTTCGTAGAGTTCGTGATAAGGCGATCCGTCCTTTTTGTTTCCGCTGACGAGACGCCAGTCGTTGGTCATCACGGCGGACTTTCTCCATTTGATTGGATCCTTCACTCGCTGACTGTCGGTCACGAGGATGCGGTCGGGCCAGTCGCTGGGAACTTTCTTATTCTCAAGCAGCGGACGAATCGAGACTCCATCAAATGTGACATTGTCTGGAGCTTTAATGCCGCAGAGGTCGATCAGGGTGGGGACGACATCGACATGAGCTGTGATTGTATCGACCATGTGCTCTTTCTTGAATCCGCCTTCTGGCCAATGCAGGAAAAACGGGACGCGATGTCCGCCGTCGTATTCGCTGCCCTTTTTCCCGCGCATCCCGCTGTTGTGAACCTTGTCCCCGGAGGAAGTTCCGTTGTCGGTCGTGAAGATGAAGATCGTATTGTCAGCGAGACCTTTGTTAGCGAGCCAAGTTCGCAGAGAACCAACGTTATCGTCGATGTTGGCGATCATACCGAAAAAGTTGGCGGTGTTCACGCCGAGAGCCTCGTATGGCTTCGAATACTCTGGAGGGGCGTGCATCGGACCATGCGGAGCGTTCATCGAGATGTAGGCTAGGAACGGCTTATCGGCCTCTGCCTGCTTCTCAATAAACTTCTTCGCGTAGTCGAAGAAAACGTCAGTGCAAAATCCTTCGACTGGAACGGGCTTCTTGTTGTGAAAATAAGAGCCGTCGAAGTAGGCGTTGTCCCAGTAATCGGGCGTTTGGCCAACACCGCCACCACCATGACGAAGCACTTCCGTGAAACCGCGGTCTTCCGGACGAAAAGGATAGTTATCTCCGAGGTGCCACTTGCCGAACATCCCCGTAGCGTAGCCGTTGTCCTTGAAAATCTGACCGACAGTCACTTCGTTTTTCCGAATCATGGAGCGGCCCATGATGGTGTGCCAGACGCCGGTTCGGTTTGTCCAGTGTCCGGTGAGAAGAGCGCCACGAGTGGGGGAGCAGGTCGGCGCGACGTGGTAGTCATCGAGACGGACGGACTCGGCAGCGAGAGCATCGAGGTGAGGCGTCTTCAGTGTCGGATTGCCGTGGCAGGAAAGATCGCCGTAACCCTGATCGTCTGTGATGATGAAGACGATGTTCGGTTTATCAGCGGCGAAAACGGAGCTGACGAGAGAAAAAGCGGTGAACAGGTAAAATCCCAATTTCATGGCGGGGTATTACCAGTCATAAGCTACTTTCACAAGCACGAAACTGCACGCAGTTAACCCTCGCGAAGAATTCCTGTCTTTTTCCAGAACCCAAAAAATCCTGCAGTAGCTCGATTCATAGCCATGACATCTTTGCTTCTGCGAAGGCTCATAAGCTCGACGTTTTTCTTCCCGAGTTTGTCCTCCATCCTCCCCCAGGATTCCGCAAGGACTCCGACGAAGGGACGCATCGTGAAAATCGTTTCGATGTCGTTTCTTTCCGCCCATTCAACCATTGTTTGAACCAGATCTTCGGATTCGACTTGTTCCGCCTCAATTCCGAAATGACGAGAGGCACGTTGACAGCCATCGTTCAGAGCATCGGTCAGAAAGCTCATTTTCGCATGGGAATAACCTTCGTCTCTCCACCTGCTTATTGGGTGTGGGGCGAAAATGGCGGAGGGAGAGAGCGCATCCAGCGGCGAATTTTCCACGAGCAGATCTTCATCGTGAATCCAAATGCCGACACGGCCCGGGCGGTCAGGCAAAGGCGATTCCTCTATCGGAATTGGTTCAGGATGAGGAGAAAAGGTTGCGTCCAGTGCGGTGATGTTTTCGAGCTTATCCAGCCCGGCAGAGTGCGCCTCGAGCAAGTCATCTTGAACATAAGTCTCCAGGTTGGATCTGCGAATGAGGTAGGCTTTCCCTTTCGTATGGAGACCAGCGACCCAACGCCACGACAGGGTGTTGGACGCCGCATCTCCGTCCCACAGGTGGCGAAGAAAAAAATCAGCTCCAAGCTGCCAGGGGAGTTTCTCGATGTGAATCCAAAAGGAGGCCCACCACATGCGGGCATGATTCGCAAGGTAGCCAGTTTTGATCAGTTCCTTCGTAAAGTGATCTATGATCGCGACTCCACTCTTTCCGGCAGCAACCTCGAGGGCTCGATCTGTCCATTCGATTCGTTCTAGATCAGATCGATAGGCTGACCAGGTTGATGGCCGCATCTCGAGCCAGCCTTTCCAGTAGATACGCCACCAGACTTCCTGTTCGAATTTTTCGATCGCGGATGGCGGGTGGACCACCCGCGCAGCATCACAAATTTCGGTCTCCAGCAACAGTCTTGTTCGAGTGGCCGGAGAAAGCCGCGAGGCATTCGTGTGTCCCGAGACGACGAAGCCTCTTCGTTTCGCGTATCGGTCGGCGTGAGGAAGGAATTCTTTCAGTCGGTCAATTGCTTCCTTGCGAGTTGTTGGCAGGATCGTTTCAAGAGGCATTACCAGAAGTCTGTTTTGTTTTTTGTTTTGCCCTTCGATTCCGTCGGCATCGTTCCGAACAATAACGGACTTCGTCCCAGCAGGATTCCCACTTTTTCCGCCACGAGAATGGGCGACCGCAAACGGGGCAGTCTTTTTCGCGAAGATGATTTTTTCTGTGCATGACAAAACAGATTACGAACCGGCGAGACCAATTCACGAGGAAAGATTCGAAAACCTTGTCTGCTGACCGGTCCGGAAGCGGTATCGAGACAGTAGAGAAAACTGTCATCGCTTGTGGAGTAGATTTTGCCCCGGAAAAAACAGGCGGCAAAGCGAATCGGGGCTCGCGTCGGGAATACCCATTTTTCTGCGCCCGTTTTTTCATCGAGCACGTGGAAGGAGCCATCGACGCTGCTCCCGAAATGGACCAGCCCGCCCGCGGCGATTGGCTCGGCGGCTCTGTCGAAAGTCATCCGGTCCGACCGAGGCCACGCAGAGCGCACCAAATCGGCTAGCTGATGTGTCCAGAGGAGAACCGGATTTTTGGCAATTGGTTCAGATGTGTGGTCACTTCTCGCCGCATCGTTGCGAAAGGTCGGCCAGTCCTCACTCTTGCCCACTTGATAGGGAAAACGCGAATGGCAAAAGGATGATCACGATTCTCATGAAGACAGGTTTCGCAAATGTCCGCGCCTCGCAATCGACGGTATTGCGTTTCAATACTCCGGCTTGCTCTTACCTGCGAACGGGGCTTGGTAGGTGTTCTCTCTTTCAATGAAGGAACCCAAACCATCGCTCCTGACTGAACTCCGCATGGCG
>Ga0222716_10004655_pt1 | contig 10746 bp, 7 predicted proteins | sample C33_13DmetaG_FD_165044 | JGI IMG/M metagenome (GOLD analysis project Ga0222716, IMG submission 165044) | Estuarine water microbial communities from San Francisco Bay, California, United States - C33_13D | ecosystem: Environmental > Aquatic > Marine > Unclassified | place: USA: California... | reverse complement strand
GGGCGGGACGGGCGCGAGGGCACGGGGGCGCGCGGCGCGTCGAACGATTCGACGCGCGCGCGCGGGTCGAGGGTTGGACGACGGGGGGGATGGATGCGCGCGGCGCGCGCGACGCGGCGACGCGCGCGGCGCGCGGAGGCGCGCGAGGGATGGGGTGATATCGTCTTCGATCGCGCGCGCGGAAGGGGGTCGCGGGACGCGGGCGAGGCGCGAGGAGGACGGACGCGACGCGCGCGCGCGGAGAAGCCCTAGGGCGAGGTTACCGACGTCGCGACGCGTCGCGCGCGCGACGGACGGATGCGTTCGGGCGCGGCGCGGCGCGACGAGAAGCGAAGGAGAGAATCAGAGACTGACGGTATCGCGATTCGCGCGCGTTCGTGAAACACAGGTGAAGACCGAGGCGACGGATGGGTACAACGCGGTGCAGGTCGGCTACGACGTCGTGCGCGACGACAAGCTCGCGAAGCCCGAACTCGGGCACTGCAAGAAGGCGGGCGCGCCGGCGCTTCGACACCTCGAAGAGTTCCGCCTGCGCGATGCTCCGACGTACGAAGTCGGGGCGCAAATCAAGCCGACGGAGTTGTTCAAGGAGGGTGATAAGGTTGACGTGCGAGGCCGCACGATCGGTAAGGGGTTCCAAGGCGCCGTGAAGCGTTACGGTTTCTCGCGCGGTTTGATGACGCACGGTTCCAAATCGCACCGTCAACACGGTTCCATCGGTTCCGGTACCAACCCGGGTCGCATTTACCCGGGCAAGCGCATGCACGGTCACATGGGCAACGAGATGGTGACGACGAAGGGCTTAACCATCGTCTCCGTCGAAGACGACTGCATCATCGTCAAGGGCAACGTGCCGGGCAAGAAGGGCGCTCTGTGCAAGGTGACGCCGAACAAGAAGGTCGGGGACGCGCGCTGGAGTCCCACGTCCGCGTGAGCGTCCCGCCCGCGTCGCGCCGCGGCGCACTCAGTCTCGTAGCTCATTTATAATTCTATAATTCTCGACCGATTCGATCATAAAAAGAAACGCACGCGCCAGTGCCGTATAACGACGCACGATTCCACCATCGCGCTGACCTCGCGAACGTTCGCGTTCGCGATCGCCACACCCGATCCGCGTGCCGTTACGACGCACGTCGTCGTCGCCGCGCGCGTTGACTCGCCGCACGCGCCCGCGCCGCGCTCGACGATCGCCGACGCGCCGAAGCGCCGCGCGACGCGACGGCGCGCCGCGCGCGACGGCGCCGACGCGGACGTCGACGGATCTCGCGACGCGCGAAGCGAATGAATCAAATCGCATCGCGCTCGAGCGCGCTTCGTCAGCGCGCGCGCGCGCGCGCGAACGCGCGTCGCGCGACGACGCCGACGCGCGCGGCGATCGCGCGCGCGGACGGAAGCGAGGAGCGATACGCGATCGCGCGATCCGTGGTGCTGAACGCGCGATCGCTGACGGGGACGAAGACGACGACGAGCGAGACGACGAGGGCGAACGGGACGAACGGCGCGAGCGGAGACGCGAGCGCGAGCGGGAACGGACGAGGGCGAGGGTTGGTGTGCGATCGAAGCGTGGGCGATCGCGTGCGAGCGAACGGAGGGGCGAATGTGAAGAACGTGTATCCGCTGCCGCTGTCGGTGACGCACGACGATGCGTTCGCGGAGAGGTTGGGGAAGTTGAGAGCGCGCGCGAGCGAGACGGAGGACGTGTACGAGGCGCTGCGGAGACGGAAAGAGGAGGGATCGCGACCGGGAGCGAGGCGCGATGAGTTGAAAATCGGACTCGTGGTCGAGGGCGGGGGGATGCGAGGGGTGATCAGCGCCGGCGCGGCGGGGGCGTTGTTGGAGGCGGGGTATTACGACTGTTTCGACGCCGCGTACGGGTCGAGCGCGGGGGCGATGAATTTGACGTATTACCTCGCGAAGCAGCCGGAAGGGATTTTTGCGTACGAGGAAGATTTGTGCGACGGATCGTTTTTAGATCTAAAGCGCCACGTCTCGAGGCGGATGACGGTGATTAAGGAGGCGCACATCGATTTGGTGCGCCCCTTCGTGCGCTTTGGGCGTCGCTCGCGAAACGCCCTCGCGGCGAGAAATGGCGCGAGCACCATCGAGACGGCGACGATGGCGGACGTCGGTACTTTAGCAGAAACGTTGAGCGACGACGATGGGGATTCAAAGTTTGCCGTGGATCCGGCGATGAATGTGAATTACTTGCTCGAAACTGTCATGGGCGGCAAAACCGGGCGACCGTTGCGATGGAATGACGTCATCACCTCGTCCGTACCGCTCAAAGTCGTCGCCACGTCGCTCGACACACTCACCACAGTTATTCTGGATGACTTCAAGGATGAAGCCGATCTAAAAAAGTCGCTGCTCGCGAGCGCGCGCGTGCCGGCCCTCGCGGGTAGCTCCCCGGTGACGCACAGAGGTCATCGACTGGTAGACGCCGCCGTGCTCGAGCCCGTGCCCGTGCATGCGGCCGCGCACGATGGATGCACGCACATCTTGGTTTTACTCACCGCTCCGCACAAGGTGGACACCGAAGCGGACGTGACGAACACGGAAAAGCGCGAGAACAGACGATTTCTCGGGCGGATTCGCGAACGCCTGTCTCGCGTGCGGCGATCCAAGGCGCGAGACGTCGTCGCTGCGGCGGCGAGCGACGCCAACGACAGCGACCTGAACAAATCCATCGACGACCCCGAGGCGAAACCAAAACCGGCACAATCGGCGCTGTATCGAGCCATTCGCAACTTGCTCTTCGCGCCGTCGTACATGGGCGCGGTGTGGGACCTCCACGATTCCTACGCCGCCGCCCTCGACGCCCGCCACGGTTGGCGCGCGCGCGACGTCTTCATCCCCTCCACCGCTCCGAGCGCATTTCATCCCATCAAGATCGCCACCATCGCTCCGTCCGGTCCGGCATCCAAAGCCATGTCCAGTCTGTGCGTCGACGCCGACCTCATCGCCGCCGCTCGTCGCGAGGGCGCCGCCGCGTGCTTCCGCGCCCTCGGCGTCGCCTTCGACGACACCGCTTCGCAGCCCAACGTTTCGACCGCCGAGCGTTCGCGCTGACGCTTTTGATCGATCTCCAAGCATTTATTTACGTAACGAAAGCCTCGCCTCGCGCGTCTCGTCTCGTCGCGTCGCGGCCATAAAGTGCGGAACATAAAGTGCGGAACCCGGAACTCGCCGCACTTCGCGCCTTCCTCGCGCTCTCGCCCGCGCGCCATGCGCGAGCTCCGCGTGAAGCACCAAAACTACGCGTGGGGCGCGCGCGGGTCGAGCGCCGTGCGCGCGCTCGCCCTCGCGAACGCGCGACGTCACGACGACGCGCGTCCCGATGATTTCGACGACTCGACGCCGTTCGCCGAGCTCTGGTGCGGCACGCACGCGTCTGGAATGTCCGACGTCGTCGGTGAGGACGGCGCGCGAACGTCTCTGCGCGATCACGTGAAAAGCGCGGCGAAGGCGACGCTCGGGGAGCGCGTGGTGGCGCGATTCGGGGATGACGTGCCGTTTTTGATGAAGATGCTCAGCGTCGCGCAGGCGCTGAGCGTGCAGGCGCATCCGGACAAGGCGCTGGCGGTGAGATTGCACGAGAGTAATCCGGAGGCGTATAAAGACGATAATCACAAGCCCGAGATGGCGCTGTGCGTGAGCGAGACGTTTGAGGCGATGAGCGGGTTCGCGAACGCCGACGCGGTTTTGGCGGCGACGACGAGACACGAGGAGTTCGGAAGGGTGATAGGGGATGATGATGCCATCGAAGCGTTGCGAAGGGCGGTAGAGAGTGGGCAAAGTAATGAGAGCGATGCGGTGCGCGAGGCGTTTAAGCGCGTGTTCACGGCGTTGATGACGGCGGAGAAGGGAAAAGTGGAGACAGAGCTGCGCGCGATGGAGGCGCGCGTGCGCGACGACGGGACGACGGCGACCTCGTCGTCGAGCGTGGAATCGTTGTTTTTGCGGTTATGCGAACAATATCCAGGCGACGTCGGCGCGTTTTGCGCGTTCGTGTTGAACTACGTCACCTTGCGCCCCGGGGAGGCGATTTACATGGCGGCGAACGAGCCGCACGCCTACCTCTCTGGCGATTGCGTCGAAGTCATGGCGACGAGCGATAACGTCGTGCGCGCCGGGCTGACCCCTAAATTTCGCGACGTCCAAGTGCTGTGCGACATGCTGACGTACAAGCTCGGCGCACCCGAGATATTGACCGGCGACGTCGTCGACGCGTGCACGAGACGATACGTCCCGCCGTTCGACGAGTTCCTCCTCGACGTCGTCACCGTCCCTCGAGGCACCGCGTACGGCGTCGCCGCCAAACCCGGTCCGAGCATCTGGATCGTCCATCGCGGTTCGTGCGCGTTCGCGTCCGCGAAGGATTCCAAAACGTTCGCCGCCGAGCCCGGCGCCGCGTTCTTCGTCGACGCCGACGAGGAGTGCGGCGTCGTCGTCCCCGACGCCTCCACCGACGATTTCGTCGCCTTCGTCGCGACGACCAACGTTTAACATTTAATATTTCATCCAGTCTCGCTCGACGTCTCTCTCGCGCCTCGTCGCGTCGATTCGTCGATTCGCGTTCGCGTTCCCGTTCGCGTCGTCTCCGTCTCTCGTCCTCGCGTCCTCGCGTCCGGGCCGCACTCCCCGTCGCGCCTCGCGTCGCCTCGGCGCGTCGCCGCGAGGATGTCCTCTCGCGCCTCTTCCTCGCGCGCGCGCGCGCTCGCGCGCGACGCCCTCGCGCTGACGCTCGACATGTTTCGCGGCGCGCGACGCCGCGCCAACAAGAGCGCGCTCGATCGCGCGCGCGAGCTCGTCGCGGCCGGCGTCGTCGACGAACCGGCGTGGATGCGCGCCGCGCGCGTCGCCGCGCCGAGCCCGCGGCCGTTTCGCGCGCGCAAGCCCGCGCCGATCGCGCTCGAGACGGATCATCTGATTCGAGGGTATTACAAGCGCGAGCCCGCGGCGGCGTTCGACGCGATCGATTGCGTCGCGGACGCGTCGAGCGGCGAGAGCCGAGCGCATCACGCGCAAAAATTCGCGATTCGACAGCTCGAGGTGATGCGCGCGAAAAAGATGAACGAGCGCGAGGCGCTGCGCGTCGTCGAGGCGGAGCGAGACGCCGAGCGAGACGCGTACGCGCGCGCGGCGAGAGAGGGACGGCCGCTCGACGAGCGCGCGCGCGCGCTGACGGCGCCGGGCGAGGGATCGGACGTGGAATTCGGAAGCGAGATCGAGCGGATTCAGGCGACGGAGGAGGTGGAGTGGAGCGCGCGCGTCGAGGCGGCGCTTCGCGCGGCGGGCGCGCGCGACGAGGACGCCGCGCCGACGGCGCGCGCGCCGAGGCGTCGTCGCGGCGCGTGACGCGCGACGCGCTCGACGCGCGCGCGATGTTTAGTTGTTTGTTGTGATAGCGTTTCGATGAGTCGTGATTCGGTGCGTCGCGATTCGCGCGTTCCGTCGTCGTTCCGTCGTCGTCTCGCGGGCGGTCGGTCGCCCTCAGCGCGATCCGCGCGATCCGCACACGCGCGCGCGGCGCGTCGACGCCGGTTCGCCGTTCGCGCGATCGACGCGCGCGCGCGAAGCGATGCTCGACGACGTCGACGTCGACGTCGACGCGCGTCGCGCCTCCGCGCGCGAAGCCGCGCCTTTATTGCGCGCGGACGAAGATGCGTCTTTAGTGTTGGCGCGCGCGACGACGCGCGCGCGGCGCGCGACGGCGCTCTGGACGCTCGCCCTGGCGCTCGTCGGCGCCGGCGCGCTCGCGCGCGTCGATGGGACGCGGCGGGAGGGGAAACGAAGCGCCGCGCTGGGCGGGACGTGGGAAACAGAGTGGAGCGCGGTGACGCCGAGCGAACGCGCGACGCGCGTGACGATGGCGTTGCAAGGGAAAACCGAAGGGCACGGGCTGCCGGTGTTCTTGCACATCCCGAAGAGCGGTGGAACGACGATCGAGACCGTGCTCGGGGTGCTGGGAATCGACGTCGGGTTGTGTCACATCCCGGACGTGGGCGGCGTGCCGAAGCCGTACGAGACGAGTCGGACGTTTGAGATGGAGGCGTGGCACACGCCGCCGGCGGCGTTCGTTCCAGACTCGTGGACGATCGTGCGGAATCCGTACAGGCGGATGGCGAGCGATTTCTTGTGGTCGAAATATTTAGCGCCGGAGCACGAGCAGTTTTGGGGGTTGAATCCAGGGTACAGCGAGCGGAACTGCGAGGCGTTTCAGCGCTTCGTCAAGGAGGTGATCTCGCCCGTCGCGACGCCGGATGGATGGATGGATGATAAGTTCAAATGCTACAACGACGCCAAGTTCAGCGTACAGGGCATCGCTAACTGCGAGGCGAAGTATCCGGGGGTCTTCATCCGCCTCGGCTCGCACGCGCTGCCGCAACGCATCATGGCGGCGTACGCCGAACGCGTCTTCAAATTCGAGGATTGCTTCGACTCCGCGCCGGGCAAGTGCAAGGACCCGAGAAACATGATCGAGCAAGACAACATCATCGCTTTCATGCGTAATCGCTACACTCCAGCGGTGACGACCGAAGAGAAAATCAACGAATGGAACGACGCCGTGGAGAAGCCCGATCTCATGTCGTGTTGGGCCGAATTCGACCCCGCGATTTTACGCGCCTACGACGCCGTCTACACGCACGACTTTTCGGGATTCGGATACAACAAGGTATCTCCCAAGGGCGCCACCGACGGCAAAGCCGCGTTCGATAACTCGGCGCACACCAATCACCACGCCGACGGCAAAACGCTCGAACAGCTCAAGTCAGAGCTTCCCGAAAACACGCCCATCCTGGACGTCCAGGGACCGTCGTGCGGACCGCCGCCGCCGTCCCTCGGCCGCTCGAACGATCGCGCGCGATGAGCCGCGCGCTCAAACGGACCGCGCGCGACCGCGGCACTTACAATAGAATTATCGAATTGTCTCGCGTTGTATTACAAACGTACTCCACAAGCCAGCGAGCCTTCGTCCGCGCGAGCGCCGCGCCAACACCAATCCTTACGCGAGACCGACCGCGTGCGTCTCGAGACCGCCCGCACACCCGCGCGCGCGCCGCGACGATGCGCGTCGGCGAGGATGAGCGCGCGAGTCTCATCCCCGAGCGCGTCGAGGGCGACGAGGGCGCCCCCGACGCGTCGCTCTCGTCGTCGACGCGCGCGCGCGCGTGTTTCAACACCCCTCGGCGCAAGTTGGCGTGGGCGTGCGTCGCCGTCGCGCTCGCGAGCGGCGCGGTGTGCGGCGTCGAGTTAAAGCGACAGCGCGATCGCGACATCGCGTGTCACACGCGCACGGATCGCGGGATGGGCGGACCGGGCGTGGTGCGACTGGGAGAGGGGCTGGCGCCGCGCAGAGTCGGCGACTTCGGCGACGACGCCGCGGCGGTGCCGGCGATCGCCATCGGTCGCGGTCGCGTTGATTATTCAAAGTACGACAGAGCCGCGCTGAGAGAATTAGTGCAGGATAACTTGCGCGGGAAGTGCGAGGGGAGCGGGTTACCGGTGTTCTTGCACATTCCGAAGACGGGCGGGACGACGATCGAGACGGTGCTGGGGGTGTTGGGAATCGACGTCGGGTATTGTCACAAGCGACCGTTTGAGTTCCGAAAGAAGTTCGTCGGGTACGAGCAGTGGCACACGCCGCCGGCGGGGGAGGTGCCGAATTCGTTCGCGATCGTGCGAAATCCTTACACGCGAGCGCAGAGCGAATTTTTGTGGCGCGTGAATTGGTTGGACAAGAAGCTCTTCGACACCTTGAGGCCCGGATACGACCCCGAGAATTGCGAGAAGTTTGAAAATCACGTCAAGGCTGCGATTCGCGACGTCGATAAATCCGAGTTGGCGAAGTGCTACCAAGAGGTCAAGTACACCATCGAAGGCATGAACGAGTGCGACGCAAAGATTCCGTCTCGCTTGAACGTCGAATCGCATTGGCTCCCGCAATCCGTCACGGCGGCCGGCGCCTCGCGCGTGTTCCGATTCGAAGAGTGCATGGGCCAAGAGGAAGGCACGTGCCCTCGTCCGAGAGGCGAAGGCGAGCAACCGAACGTCGTGTCCTTCCTACGTTCCCGATATCACCCCGCGGTGTCCATGGCTTCGCACGAAAACGAGTGGAACGCCGCCGTGGAAAAACCCAACCTTCGCGCGTGCTGGAAAGACATGAACCCGAGCGTGTTGAACCAATTCAACGCCTTCTACCAGCACGACATCGTGGCCTTCGGATACGAGACGGTGACCCCCGCGCACGCCGAGGACGCCCCCGACGGCGGTTACCACTACGCCCCGGCTCGAGCGCTCGCGCCGAAGACTTTGGGCGAGATCCAGGCCGAGCTCCCGAGCGGGCAGGTCGTCCAGGGCAACGCCGGTCCGCAGTGTTGAGCGATATTCGTCGCCTCGAGATCGCGTCTTCGCGCCGTCATCAATCAATAGTAAAACGACGACGCGTTTCGCGTTTCACATGTCACCCGCCAGCGCGACGTAACCGCCGCCGACCCCATCGCGCGCCGCGTCGTCCCGCTCGACGCCGCGTCGCGCGCCGGACCCGCGCGAAAAACGCGCATGTCGCACGCGCTCGCGCGCGCGCTCCCGAACCCGCGCCCGTGGCCGCGCCTCGCGCGCGCGCCGTCGCGCGTCGTCGACGACGGCGCCGCCGGACGCGACGACGAGCGCGACGATGATGTCGACGGCGCGCGCGTCGCGAACGCGCGCCGACGCGCCGACGGCGACGCGCGACGACCGAGGCGACGATTACGCGCGTCGCTGAGCGCGCGCGCGGCGCCGACGCCGCGCGCCGAGACGCGCGAGGTGACGATGGACGATCTGTCGCCGAACGATTACGCGTACAAGGCGCTGCGGCGACGGTTCGACGACCTGGACGACGGGAACAAGGGGTACGTCACGAGCGAGGACATGCGACGGGCGCTGGAGAAGTTAAAAGTGCCGTGCACGGCGCAGAGCGTGGACGATTTCGTGCGTCGAACGATCGACGAGGGACGGAGGCGAGGCGAAGACGCGAGCGACGACGACGACGGCGAACGACGACCGCGGATGACGTTTCGAGAGTTTGGGAACTTCGCGCTGCGACGCGAGCGGGAGCTGCTGAAGACGTTTCAGAAATTCGACGGCGATCGCTCGGGGTATCTCACGGCGAAACAGTTGAAGCGGGTGCTCATGCGAGAGGGGTACGCGACGGACGACGACGGCGTGGAGGCGATGATGTATCGCATCAAGGCGGGGGAGGGAGCGTTCAGCAAGGGTAAGGGCTTGTTCAACGCGGCGAATGAGAAGTTCGTGACGCTGGCCAAGGCGATCGATTTTACCGAGTTTCGCGACTTTTTGATGCTCTCGGACGCCATGGACGCCACGGAAGCCTTGAGCGTGTGGTCGAGGTCCACCGTCGACGTCGGTGACGTGTCGTTAGCGTTTGCGAGCAAACGTAGAGCGAGCGGAGGCGCGGGCGAGGTGATAAAGCACTTGCTCGTGGGCGCCATCTCTGGAGGCGTCTCTAGAACCGTCGTCGCGCCGCTCGAGCGGGCGAAGATTGAATACATGCTCGATTCGACCACCATGGCGCGCGATGGTGGTCTCGTAGGAACTTTGAACAGAATCGTGCGAGATGAAGGCGCTGGAGGTCTGTTTCGCGGGAACACGCTCAACGTGTTGCGAATCGCCCCCACTAAAGCCGTCGAGTTCTTCGTATACGACAAGTTCAAGGATTACGTCATACGAAACGGCGATCAAACCGAGCTCGATGGTGCGCAACGCATGCTCGGTGGTTCCGTGGCGAGCATGTGCGGCACAGCGTTGACGCATCCCGTGGACACGTTGCGGTCGCGCGTCTCTGGCACCGGTATGCTGTTGGGCGACTGCTGGAAACAGCTCGTCGCCAACGAAGGCTACGGTGCGCTGTGGAAAGGTTTGGGTGCAAATATGGTGCGCGTAGCACCCTACGGCGCGATCAATTTCTACGTATACGACGCCTGCAAGAGCTTGTACCGGCGACGATTCGGTGAAAAGGCAAAAATGTCTGCGCTACCGACGATGTGTTTCGGCGCGCTCGCCGGCGCCGCGGCGCAAACAGGCGTGTATCCACTCGAAATGATCCAACGTCGAATCCAAGTCGCCGGAATGAAGAAAGGCGCAGGATACGCCTATAAAAACATGTTCCACGGGATCTACGTCGTCGGAAAGAATGAAGGCATCGGTGCGCTTTATGCTGGCTTGATTCCGAATTACGCCAAGATTTTACCCTCGGCGGCGATTTCGTTTTACGTTTACGAGCTCATGAAGCAAGTGTTCGACATCGACAAGTAATCGGGTGTCCGCACGCACGCCAAATTAGGCTGTTATATACTAAAATCCTGTTGTTGCTACGTACTACTGTTGTAATCGGACTCACTTCTTTGTGTGCTTTTCCGGAATTCGTTTTGGATCGTCCACCGGCGCGGGCAACGGATCGTCGTCGGGCACTGGTTGATCTTCAGCAGCGACTTCAAACTTATCGACAAACCTCTCCTTGTCGTTTCGTAAGAATGCTCGTCCCAATCCGCCCGCGATCTCGTGGTGAATGGCGTTCTCCACGAGCTCGTTTGCCTCCTCTTCGATGGCGCCAGCGTGCATTGGCAGCGCCAAGTCAGCGGAGTATGGATCGTATGGATCGTCTGATGGTTCCGTTGTCGGCCCAGGTAGTGTCGGCTGCGGCTGCGGCGCCGGCTCAGGCTGCGGTTGCGGCGCCGGCTCTGG
>Ga0222716_10004654_pt1 | contig 10747 bp, 7 predicted proteins | sample C33_13DmetaG_FD_165044 | JGI IMG/M metagenome (GOLD analysis project Ga0222716, IMG submission 165044) | Estuarine water microbial communities from San Francisco Bay, California, United States - C33_13D | ecosystem: Environmental > Aquatic > Marine > Unclassified | place: USA: California... | reverse complement strand
CGCGCTCTCGCGTCGCCTCATCCAGCCGCTAAACATCTTGAACAGCCCGCCGTTGGAAGTTTCTGAACCCTCGCCGAGACCCGCGTTGTTCGAGTCCTTCTTTGATGACTTTTTCTTCGAAGAACTCGGCGCCGACTCGCCGCGATGAATCTCGTGGATGGGATGCGGCGGCGCGGCGGGAGCCGGGGGCGTCGTCCGGTTCGTCATCGGCCTCGGCGGCTCGTCGCCGTCGCCCGGCAGGGGAAGCTCCTGCTCCTTCTTCCCCTCGTGCGCCGAGCCGCTCTCGTCAGCCGCGTGATGATGATTCCCTTTTTCCCTCCTCCCTTTACCCAGGGTAACCGCGTCGTCGTCGCGCGTCATCATCTCCGCCGCTTTGACCATCGCGGATGGCTCGAACTTGGACCCGGCGTGGAATACCACGACCCTATCATCGTCCCCGCCGAGTGTTTTCATGGCGGTGTCTACGTCGTCGTCGACACCTTCCCATCTAAAGCGCGTGGCGGCTTCGCACGCGGCGTGGATTGACTGTTTGCGAGCAAAGGCGGATGCGACTCGCGCGGCAGCCTCCTCGACGCTCGCGAGCTCGCACCCGACGCTGGTCATCTTCGTCCGTTGCGTTTGCGTTTGGCGGTGCGTGTGGTGGCTGTGGGGAGTGATGAAGGCGAGCCGTGCGGATTGCGAGTCGGCGGATTCCGCGTCGACGGATGAGACGCGTCTGGCCCACGCCGTCGCCGCGGCGGTGGCGCCCGCTCGCGCGTCGGCGGGCGCGAAGATCGCCAGCGCGCACACCGCGACCATCATCACGAGTGCGACGCCGGTCGCGAGCGCGGCGCACGAGGGGAACGCGTTCCCGGATGACGAGTCGGGCCCGCGGGACCTTCCGCGGCTCCTCGAGTGATGCACCGGCAGAGCGTCCGCGGCGTCCCAATCGATCGGAGCCTCGGTGGCGCCGTACCCGTTCACCTTGCGCCGGTCCGACCGCGCCTTGCGCCGTTCGTTTTTCCTCACGATGGGCTCGCCCGCGACGAGCGCCCGGCTCAGGCCCTTGGGTTTCCCCGCCACGGGTTCGGTGACGGAGACCTGCCACCCCGACGTGGGAAGTCCGCGGTCCGAAGCGACGGTCCCATCCTCGGCGCCACGGCCGACCCGCGCTGATTTGCCGAGCGTCTCTTTCACGACGAAGTCCACGCGCAGGCGCTTCGCCGCGGACAGCATCTCCGCCTTTTTCCGCCGATACTCGCTGAAGCCGCCCATCTTGGCGCGTCCTCCCGAGTGCTGAGCTCCGCGGGACGGCACCGAATCAGTGCCTGTAACTCCAACACCCTCTTAGACGACAGAAAAATTAAGAGACGACACGTGTTTTCTACCTCGGGATTTTCCCACGTGCTGGGGATTGACTCAACATTCGACGAGTCACAGCTGTCCGTATCTCGCGAAAAAGGGAAAAATTCAATTGGTCCAACTCGACAAAATGCTGACGCAACTCTCGGGAATTTTATTTCGTGTCGGGAATTTAGGGAAAACGAACAACGCGGCGCGCGGATCGCCACTCGTGCGCGCACGCGAACACGTTCTAACCACCCAAGACAACATGCAGGCCATCACCTCTACGTTCACCGTCAAGCCGGTCACCCGCCGGCTCAAGACCGCCAAGAGGGGCTCCCTCCAGGTTGTTGCCCACGGAGGCGTGGGCGGATCTGGCGGGCCCCAGTACGCCGGAAAGGACCCGGCATACGGCTCCGACAAGGCGGCCTGGAAGAAGAAGCTCATCCTCCACGATGACGACCAGGCGGACCCCGACGCCAACCAGCGCAGCGGCGCGCGCTGGACCCCGCCCCCGCCCGCGCAGGAGTCCTTCGCGGCCGCCGCGCCCGCGCAGTCCACCTCCTCATGGGACACCCCCTCCTCGGGCGGGGGCGGATCGGGAGCTTCCAACGCCTACAGCTGGGACTCCGGCGGCTCCGGGTCCGCCGCGGCCAAGCCCCAGCGTGTGACCCGCGCGTCGGACGGCGTGACTTACGACCCGGACCAGTACGACCCCGACGCCAACCAGCGCCGCGGCGGCGGCGGCGGCGGCGGCGGCTACTCCGCCCCCGCCGCGCCCGCTCCCAGCTACGGGGGATCCAGCTTTGGCGGGTCCACCGCGGCCAAGCCCCAGCGTGTGGTCCGTGCGCCGGACGGCGTGACTTACGACCCGGACCAGTACGACCCGGACGCTAACCAGAGGTCCAGGTAGGCGTTTTGGGCGATTCAGGGGTCGCAGTACAAGTAAGCCCCGGGGACGGCTTCGTGGCAAACGAGGTCAACAAAGGAGCCCCTTATTATCCCTTTTTATTATCCGAGTGTGTCATAGTTCTTTGTGTAATCCGAGGTTCGCGAACCCAAGATTTGTATGAGCAATTCACGTAAAAACACGTGAATTGGTCGGCACCACGTGTTTTCGGGCGAAAAAGTTTTGGCAAGCCAGTTCTCGAGAGTCGTCGACCAACACCCGCACTCGCCGCGGCGGGATCCGCCGTTTGGCGCCATGGGGGACGTGGTCGGTGACTACGGATCGGTTCAAGACCGCAACGCCGAGCGGTACGATCCCAAACAACGTCGGTCGGAACCGCACTCGTTAGTTCGCCCGTATGTTACGCGTAGTCCTCGTGAACATCATCATCTGACTCTCGTCTCCGACCGTCCCCGATCCCTCGACGCGCAGCTCTCGGTTCCACGCGGACCTGGCCGATGCTCAGTGGCGCGCGCTCGATGACCTACTCGAAAGCGAAGCGCTCATCTCCAACGCCGGGTCCATGCGTGACGCAGTGAAAGCCTTCGTCGCGAGACACGGCAAGGCTGTCGGATCCGCGCCCTTCCTCCTGGGCCTCCGCGCGTTCCTGGAGGCGCAGAGGGGCAACGAAACGGTCGTGGCGTGGATCGTATCCCCCGCGGTGTTCACGCAGTCCGGCGGGGTGGACTGGATGAGGGACGCGGTGCACGCCATCGCGTCGGGGGCGGACCGAAGGGTGGACCTCGAGGGCGATCCCGTGGGAAAGTCGCTCCCGCTCTCAGACGCCGGGAAAAGACTCGCGTGGTCCCTGCCGCTCGAGCTGCGCGACGGGGACATCGACGAGGTGCTGTCGCAGATCCCTTCGAAGGCACGGCTGGAGGATGCGGGGTGTGGGCCCACCGGGACGGTCGTGAGCGACGGCGCGCACCCGCCGGGAGCGCCCCCGAGGAGGACGGGGACCGGAAAGCGGCGGGGGTGCCGGAGCCGGTGCTGCTTCCTGCCGTTCCTGTTCGTCGTCGCCACGCTTTGCTGCGTCGTCGTGCTGGTTCATTAGCGACACCCATCCGCGGCGGGTCTTAGACGTGATTATATCCTAGCTAGCTAGCCGCGGTAACTAACGCTCAACTAACAACACTAGTGCTAGACGACAACCTCCGGGCAAGGAACGTCCTCGCCCTCCCCGACGACCCCGCACGGAAGCGAAGAGAACACGCGAACCGTCCGCTGCGGCGACACGACGGCGTCGTCCTCGTACTCGTGACACGGCGCCGTCGCGCCGTCCGGGTGCACCAGCCTCGAGTACCAGTTACAGCACGGCAGTATCACGGCGGCGCACTCCCCGGTGTCGGTCTTCACCGCCGCCAAAACGTCCTTCAACGAAATATGAGCGTGGATCATGACGATTATAGCTCGATCGCATTCCACCACCATCTCCTGCATCTTCCGCCTGTGCACCTGCAGCCGCCGAACCCCGCCCCATCCGTGTACATCCTCCTCCGTCTCCCCGTTCTCATGTGTATCGTCGCACGAGCTCCAACTCGCGTCCTGGATCCCGTGCCTCCGCCGCCAGTCGCGCCAAGGCACCATCTCGGGGTCGACGGCTACGCACTGCCACCTGGTCAGGAACGCGCACAGCGCCGCGCTCCGTGGCGTGTTCCCGTCGCCCACCGCGATGACGCACACGCGCTCATCGTCGGGTTCGTAACGGCGTCGCAGGTGCGTTCGTATCGCGTTGGACGCGGCGAAAGCCTCGGTGAGCTCCTTCGCGTCCGGGAAGACTCGGAGCCGGACGAGCTCGGCTCCGCACGCGAGCTTGAGCATCTCGGTCACGTACCTCGCGCAGGTGGTACCGGTAGCCTCCTTGTCTTTGTTCTGGAGGTGGGCGGGTCGAGACCGCGCCGGGTCCTTCGGGCCGTGCTTCTTCATCTTCTCAGCCTTCTTGTTCGCCATCCTCGGCGGCCAGTTCTCGCGAGTCGCGGGGAGAGCTTCGCACGTGACGCTGAGCTTTCCGACGCGTCGCGTGAGCGTCGCCGGCGCGAGGACCCTGCGCAGGGTCTTGCCGGCCATGCTGCTGAACGTGACGAGGTCCGGGGGATCGCCGTGTGGGTGAACGTCGCGAACGTAGAGGTCGTAGAGCGCCTCCACCTCGACGAAGTGCTTGGGCTCGCTGACCGCGATGCGTCGGTCCGCGATCCAAGCCTCGAGGCCCGTGCCGAGGTCGACGCTCCACGCGGCGCGGCCGCCGGATCCCTTCTCGCCACCGTCACCGCGGCTCGATGACGCGCCCGATGCGGTCCTCGTCGCGTCAGCCGGGTCATCACGCGGCGTCGGGTCGGACGCTCCGAGGCTTTGGTCGGCGGCGCTCCCGTCGGCGGCATGCCCGGCCATCGCCTTCCGCGCCCTGATGCCGGCGAAGGCGACGTCTACTTTGGGCTGATTGTCTTTCCACTTCTCAGCCATACTCACGAACGTGATGCGCGGCGCGAACGAGCGCGCGGGGGGATCGGCGCCGCCCATATCGTGCGCGTGGTGCGTGTGTCGGGAACAGAGAGAAAGCATTTGTGCCGTATTTTTTGTTATTCAACGAATGACGCGCGGCGCGAGAGACGACTCACACGAGCCTGAGCCTCTCCTCCGTCTTCCGCTCGCACTCCATCGCGTGCTTCCAGTGCTTCACCGTCAGCTCCGTCTCCCCCGAGCTCAGCGCGCAGAGCCTGGCGATGGTCAGCCACCTGTGAAACTCCAACTCCGTCGCCTTCCGTTCACCCTGCCGAGCGGCGACCATCGCGGATTCAATCTCCGAACTCGCCTCGTCGCCAATGGAGTGGTCGCTGCCCCACGCCCTGGCCACGAACGCCCGCATCGTCTTCGCCAACACCGGGTCCAGAGGGTCGGCGGCGCGCGTGTCCTTGACCATGCGCAGCGGCACCCTGCAGTCACAGCCCTGGACCACGGAATCCCCGTGCTTGGCGGATGACGTCACGACGCTCGGGAGATCCGCGGGCATTCGCATCTGGTGATACTGGAAGTCGTACTCGAGCTCCTGCAGCTGCACGAGCTGCTTGAGCGCGTGCACGTTCCGCACGCCCGTCTCCTTGAGCTGCCCCGAGGTGAGCGCGGTCTCGTCGAGGACGCACACCGTTCCGGGCGCCAGCTGGAGGGGCCCGGAACGAAGCCGGTTAACTCCGTAATCCTTCTTGGGCGTCCACGACCGAGCGTTGAGACCCGCGATGGACAGCGGTAAGTGCGCGACGCACGGCGCGATGTCCGCGATGGCCGCCGCGAGGTTACGCGGTAAGTCGCCGCCCTCCGGGACGCCCATCAGCGTCAACGACAGTTTACCGAGCGCCAACGAGTCGGTCCTGGTATGAACGCGGCTGACGACGACGGCGAGGACGTACTCGGCGGCTAAGACGTCGCCGCCCAACGGCCCCGATAGGTGCCGGATGAGCGCAGCCTGGATCCCGGCCGGGTCCTCGATCGCGGGTCCCGGGTCCGCGTGCGTCGGGCGCGGGTCAGGCCGCGCGGGGAGGACCGCGAACGTCCGCGCGCTCGTCTGCCTCGCCATCATGCAGTGGAAGCGGGGAACCACGGACGTCGGAGGGTTGTGCGCTCGATCTTCGTCCATCATGAAGTCGGCGAAGGCCGCCGCGAGACCGGCCGCGCCGCCCGTCGCCGGCGCGCCGCCGTTGGCCGCGGCGGCCGCCGCCGCGATCGCCGCCTGCTGCTGGTCGCTGTTCGCGACGTCGATCTCGGGCTCGATCTGCAGCACGCCGACGAGCTCGAGGACGTCGTTGAGCTTCACCGGCGCGGACTCCTCGTTCTCGTAAAACTTGACGATGGCGGGACACGCGCGCGGGAGCCCGTCGGACGTATCCGCGGCGCCTAACGGGAGGTTGAGGGACTCGTCCATGCTCTCGGAAGCCTCCGAGACGACCGACACCGGGGCGCCGGCGCCGCTCACGGCCGCCGCGTCTTCGGCCCTCGGTTGCTTCGCCGCGGGGTTGGAAGCGGGATTCGACTCGGTGTTGGCGTTGGACTCGGCTTTGGACTTGGACTCGATGTTGGACCCGTCCATTGGACTCGGCGTCACTCCTTTGTTCTCCCCCGCGGCGGCGAGGATCTTGGCGACCCTGTCCTCGTCGTCCTTGGCGACCTCCTCGTCGTCGTAGCCGTCGAGAGCGATCGCCGATGAGGGCTCGGAGTTTTCGGGTTGGTCATTCTCCGATCGGGGTCGTTTGGTGGAGGTGCCGGTGGGTCCCTCGTGGCTCTTGACTGGGGTGGGCGGCGGCACGCTGGCGACCGCGCCGTCGAGTCGGCGGACCCATGAGCTCTCGCCCGGGATCGGCACGCAGTAGAGCACGCGTCGTTCCCAGATCTTGCGCTCGGCGGAGTCGTCTGGCTCGGAGCCCGCGCCGATCTTCTCGGTGAACTTGGTGGTCCTCCACCTGCCGCCCGTGCTCTTGTCCTTGTACGCGCCGACGTAGTACTCCGGGTTGTACATGTCCTGCACCATGCACCGGAAGCGGACCAGCTGACCCGGGCGCACGTTGTCGACGCCCACCGCGTTGATCTCGGGTATCGCCTCCATCACCTCGGGCTGATCGAGGGCATCCTGGAGCGTCGCCTTGACCCCCCAGTCGCCGTCGTGCTCGGGAACGGCGTCGCCGGAGCCGAACGCGGCGTCGAACGCGGACGCCACGGCGCCCAGAGGGTCGGTCACGCAGCTGGGAAGGGTCGATCCAGACATGGTCCAGTGCGATCAGATGGTGAGGCGCGATCTGTCCAGTCTGTCGCTTGGTTTTTTGGTTTTGGTTTCGAACGAATTTTTCGCCTTGTTAGTGGCCCCCGCACCGTTCGAGGGGTCAGACGAACCTCCGAACTCGTACCGCGCGATGCCGAAGCCGAGGTCCCGATCGTCCTCCGATGCGCGGCGGCGACCGTCGGTCCCTCGGGACTCGACCACGGTGGTGAAACGGATGACAACCTTCCCGACCCACGCGTGCTGGTCGGAGATACTGAAGCGGGCGGACGGCAAGGATCGGGTCGTCGGTCTGCTGCAGTACGTGGCGATGGTCATCTCCGGAGGGCGCCCGGGCAGCGTGCTCACGTCCATCGGATTCGCCCTGAACGATGCGCGGCGACCGTTCAGGCTGTACACGCCGGTCGCGGTGCTCATCGACACCTTCCTGACCAAAGGTGCGCGCGCCACGCCTCCCCGACCCGAATCCATATCAATCCCTTTTCCCGCGGGTACTTTATCCAATCCGAGCTGACCATCCCATCCCGGTTCCCCCATCGACCCCGCAGGTAAACCCAAGGCGAGCGGCGCGATGCGAACGCTGGAGTACATCAAGGCCATCAGCACGGCGGTGTACGTCACGTGCGACCACGTGGTCTGGGCGGGCGGCGCGGGGGCGGTGGACAAGCGATCGACGCTTTACAAGGTGTGCGACAAACTGTCGCTGGCGGGGTGGGCCGCCGGGTCGGCGTGCTTCGCCGCGGGGCACATGCCCAACCTGCTCGCGTACACGAAGCAGCTACGCGACGATGACCTCGCGCCGCAGAGCGACAAGCGGGACGACGATGAAGACGAGTGGGAGGCGAGGGAGAGGCTCGAGGAGAAAACGGTGGCATCCGCGCTGGACGTGGCGTCAGGGTTGACGCAGGCGCTCTTCGCGCTGTCGCTGCTGGGCGCCGTGCCGCTCAAGGGACGGAAGATGCAGTGCGTGGGTCTGGCGATGGGGATCGTGGGTGTGATGCGGCAGCTCGTGTCGGTGCCGCTGCCGGCGGATACGAAGGGGAGGTGGATCGGGGGGAGGCTGCCTTTATCGCCCTCGATGCCGATGCTCCGATAGAACGTTTATCGAATCGTCGCCCGCGTGTGTACTATCCGTGTACTATCCGTCACAAGTCGTTCGCTAAGTCGTCGTCGCCATCACCATCTCCTGTCGCAGTAGGGCGTCTGCCAGCAGAGCGACCCCACGACCAAGATGGTCGCAAGAGAAAACGCGGATCCGAGCCCGAACCCGCCAAACGCCCTATCCGGCTCGCCCCCCTTCATCGCCCGCTCCCCCCGCTTCCTCGCCACCGGCAGCACCAACTTGACCGCCGCCGCCGCTAACATCGACCCCGCGAACGCCTCGAACCCCGCACTCATGAAAGGGTCCAAGAACGCCACGCCGCTGCCGCCGGTACCGTCCTGAACGTCACCGAAGAAAGCCGCCGCGAACATGGCGACGGGCTCGAGCGCCGCGGCGGCGAACACCGACCACGCCACCGACCACCTTCCCTGGCCCGACGCGGCCGCGGCGCACGCCGCGCTCATCGCGCGTGGTGCCCCGCGGATGGCCGCTGGGAGCGCCACGTGGCCACCCAGCGCCGACGTGGCAGCCGCCAGCGCCTGGCCCTCGGCGGCGGCGAATACGGCGAGCGCGACGATGAGCACGCCGGCGGCGGCTCGAACCGTGTCGTCTGAGCCCGGGTCTGAACCGAGCCCGCGGCCGTGGCCGTTACCGTTGAGCACGCGAAGGTCCTCGTCGCGGTGCCCGTCGGCGTCGTCCATAGCGGTGGAGTTGGACTCCGGTCCTTCGGCCCAACCGTTTTGCCTTTCCCGCCGTTTCCTATCCTCTCTCCCCCGTCTCCCGCCCGATCGCTTACCCTGGACGGCGATGAACTTGTCAGCCGCGAGGACGTAGGCGAGGTACCCGAGTACCGCGCCGACGATCGCGGGCATCCACGGAGCCTGCCCCTGGCGGCACCTGCGAACCACCCCCGCGAGTCGACCGGTGGCTGACATGGCGGCGGAGCCCGCGGCCACCGCCATGAGCTCGGCGACGTCCAGCACCGACGAATCCCTCCCGTTGTCCAGCAGCCCGCCGTTTAGTCCACCGCCGTTCAATCCCGCTCCACCGCGGCCGTACCGCCGTCGGTGACGGGGCGTGAACGCGCCGGGGCTGAAGATTTTCGGCAGGAGAAACGCGGCGAGGAGGACGACTACGGGCACAGCCATGCACGCGAGCGCCGCGCCGAACAGCGCATCCGCGTTGGACCCGGCTGCGGCCACGGCGTCGATGGGCACCGCCGGTAACGGGCTCGGGCTCGCGTCAACCAACCCGGGCGACGGGACCACAGTGTCCACAACCCCGGTGTTAACGACCGCGGGGTCGGGTAGGAGCGTAGCGGCCACGTTGGTGGGGTCGAGCGCCACGTCCGGCTCGTTGGCTGGCGCGATGGGCTTGAACGGCGAGTTGAAGCTCCCGTCATCGTTCTCCAGGTAGGACATGAACATCCTGAAGCCCTCCAGGGAGGCGGCCGCGACGGTCGCCCAGGTGGCCACCTCGCCGCCCCCCGCGTGCTCCAAGGCGTCTGGCAACAACTCCGCGAGGGTGATCCACACCATGCACCCGGCGGCGAAGCCCATCGCGAAAGGGAGGAGCGCCTGGAAGGTCTCCACGAAGATGAAGGCGGGGACGGCGACAAGGGGCTGGGGCATGGACGTCAGCACGGACCACGCCGCGCACTTCCACGCGGGCACGCCCCTCGCCGCGAGCACCGTCGCCACCGCCATGCCCTCCGGGATGTTGTGGACGCCGATGGCCAGGGTGATGAGCTGACCCTGCGCCCATCCCTTGGCGCCGCTGAACGATACCCCGACCCCGGACCCCTCGCCCAGCGCGTGTGCGGCCATGATTCCGACCATGAGTAAGGTTTTGCGAGCGTCCGCGCCGCGGAGCATCTCGAACTTGACATCCTCGTAGCGGTGCAGCCGACCCTGCATGAACGAGATGAACGCCGCCCCCGCGCACACCCCGCACACGACGTAGAATCCGCCGTAGGGTTCACCCTCATGGATCATGTCGAAGCTCGCGGCGAGCATGACCCCGCAGGCCACCGCGTTGCCCAGCGACGCGATCCGCGGCGAGAGGCGACCGACGAAGAAGAACGGGATCGCCCCGATGCCGCTCATGGCTGCCATGATCGTGGTGAGCAGGAAGACCGCACCCACGCTCACCCCGGCGCCATCCGGGGCCGCCATCTCAGCCATGACTCGTCTACGACACCGCGCAGACCGCCCGAGCCGACTTTCTCCCCAAAAGTCGCCGCCGCCTACCGCGACCTCTGCGGGTTCGATGTGACGCGGAATCTGATTTTGCCCGCGGCCTCAATCTGTCGAAAAGTGCATTTTTCACCGCGCGTGACCGCGTGCGGGTGTGGGGTTGACAGATCCGGATCGCGGTGGTCTGTGGAACCATGGGTTCGTCCCCGGACTACAGCCATACGCTGGCCGTGAGGTACGCGGAGTGCGATCAGCAAGGAGTGGTATTCAACGCCCACTACCAGGCGTTGTGCGACTGCGTCATGGACCAGTGGTTGCGAGACCGGATGGGCACCGCCTGGTGCCGGCGGGTGGTCATCGAGGGAGGCGGCTTCACCATGGTGGTGGCGAGCGAGTTCAAGTACATCTCACCCGCG
>Ga0222716_10004653_pt1 | contig 10747 bp, 6 predicted proteins | sample C33_13DmetaG_FD_165044 | JGI IMG/M metagenome (GOLD analysis project Ga0222716, IMG submission 165044) | Estuarine water microbial communities from San Francisco Bay, California, United States - C33_13D | ecosystem: Environmental > Aquatic > Marine > Unclassified | place: USA: California... | reverse complement strand
AGATTACTACAAATTTTAGCATCTCCATAACTGACATTTAATCTATAGTTATTATCAACTGTTCCAATACCAATATTACTATTAAATAATGAGCTTCCGCCTGTTACTTCTAATTTATGATTTGTTATTATACCATCATCTAAATCACCAATACTTATACTTCTATCAACAAATAAATTATTGTTAAATTTAACATCATCTTTTACATGTAAATTAAATTCTGTTTCATTATCTATACCAATACCAACATTACCATTATTAAAAACTGTGACAACAATATTATTACTAGTATCAATATTGTTATATAATTCTAATATACTTTCAGTTCCATTTTGATATATTGTAAGACCAGGACCATCAATAGCTTCTGTATAAACTACTAAATTTTCTGTTTTATATTGAACAGTTGTTAATTCAACAGTATCACCATAAACAATTAAATTAGACGAATATATAGTATCAGAAATACGAACACTACCACGAACATCTAAATCAAATGTTTCATCAGCAACTTTATTTATTCCAATTTTCCCATTTTTTCTTATATTAAAAATAGGTTTATCATCTTCGTTAATAGATACTATATCAATATGTTCGTTATGATGATTAATATTTAAAGTAGTTGCATAATTACTATTATTAATATCGATAAAATTTGAACTATAAATAGGAGTATTAAAACTTGTAAAACCACTATCACCACCATCAATAACTAAATTTGGCGAAATAACATTTTCATCTGAATTAATAGTTCCATTAACATCTAATGCATAATTACCAACAGCTTTATTAATACTGATAATACCTTCTTTTTGTATATTTAATCTTGTATATTTATTAATAGTATCATTATCATAAACTGTAAAAATATTATAATTATCATTAAAATCATTTTGAAGATTATTAATTACAAATCCTTTAACTCCTGTAGGTGCAAATTCCATATTACATGATTGAAGACGATAATTACAAGCACGTATGTCTTGATAATATAATATATTTGAAGTGTTAAAATTGTTAATAATATTTACAAGATCATTTCCAAGTTTGTCATATATTTTATTTTGTATATATATATTTTCAGTATTAATAGAATTTTTAAAGTTTGCATCGCCGTATTTTGATAGTTTAAAAATATTATTTTCTTCGTTGTCAGAAAAAATATTAATTTTAAAATCTCCATCATGACTGTATATTTTGTGTATGTTATCTTTTGGAACAATACCAGCATCAGAGAAATCAATAATATTATCTAAAACTATATGAGGTTCATATCGCAAGTAATTAATACCAATATAATATTTATTATCATCTGGAACATATACTTTATAATTATCAAAAATATTAATTTTACAAGGAAATGTAATTCCAAATTCTGTAAAATCATCATTAATACTATATTTATTAATAGTTGCATTACTTGTAATATTAGAGGTGAGTAGACTATTTACAACATCAAGACCATCTGGTCGTTCATTAAGGAAATCAACATTTTTATAAATATTAATATTAGAAACATTATTAATAAGAGAAATATCAGATGATATAGAAATATTGTTATTATCATCAATAATTTTAATAGGGGCTTTGATATTTGTGTTTAAATATACATTATTATCTCTTAAAATTTCAAATTTAGCATTATTTATAATATTTTTAGAATAATAATGTATAATATTACTTGTATTCGTATTTATATAAATATTTTTATATATACCATCATCTCCGATAATATTTTTAGTATTTGTAACAAAAACATTAGACGCATCACATAAATTAGAATTATATAAATATATGTTAGCTAAATTATCAACATTAATATCTATATTATTGTCTAAATCACTATTAATTAAAAATTTTGTGTTAAATAAATTATAATATTGTTCATAATTACTATTAATATACAAGGGTCCTAAGTAGTTATTATTATAATTATAATTTATATTATAATTGCTACTAAATATAGTATTTTCAAAACGTTCAGCATTATCAGTATCTAATGATAAACTTTCAAATTTTTGATAATTAATTTTAAGATCTTCTGGAATATATATAGTATTTTCAGTATTTGATGATATTAATATTGGATTAATATCATAAAAAATATCATTATTAATAATAATATTATCAGAATCTTTATTTGTAATAGTATTAGATGATATTAATTTTAATGATACATCAGAAGTTTCATAAGGTGTTGTAAAATTATATTTTATTTTATAATTAACAAAATTATCAAATACAATATTTCTAGTAGCAATAAAATTAGGACTATTTTTATAATTATCAATAATAATTTTGTTATTATTATCTATAGAAGGTATATTTTCAGGATCAATCTTATATTTTAGACCAAAATAATAAGTATTATTTTCTTTATAAATATCATTAGGAATAAAATAAAGATGCTTATTTACAATAGTAATATCATCAGTATTATTTTCTAATCTTATTTCATTATAATTATTTGTAATTTGAGTACATGGTTCATTAACAATACCATTAACATCAATAGTTGTAATTGGTGTTTGTTTATTAAAACCAACTCTTGCACCTTCTCTTATTTCACCATTTTCATCAATACCACTAATTGTAAAAACACTAGTAATATTTTCAGGATTATAAGTATTATTAGAAGAAACAGCTGCATTTATAGTAAAATTATTATTATCATCGCCTCCATTTATAATATAATAAACACTTTTAACTCCATTTTTTTTATGTAAGTTTATCATAGGTGATTTTTCATGAGATGTAATAAGAAGACTATATTTAGAATCATCTTCAATATGAACACATACATCTTCTACTGTTGAAACACCTGAAACAACATCATATGCTGGATATTTACTTCCTCCTAGATGAGTATAACATGATGAAGAACTATTTATTTGTTTATGATAAAAGGAAATAAATGGAACAAATGTATTATCGTATACTTTATTATAAGAACCAATATTTAAAATTGTATTATTTTCATAACCACAAACATTAAATTGAACCATATTTTTAATATCACCATTATTGTTATTGGTAATATCATATGTTCCTAATTCAATAGAAGCTGTAGCATTTCTTTCAATACCATTTGCTGCAAATCTTGTAATTGGTGCATTTATATTTTTTTGATATACAATTAAAGGTGTTTTAATATTTGGTTGTTCTTGTAGATTGTTAGCATAATTTAAAAACCAACTGTCTGTATAACCAATTAGTGTAGTTTTATTTGGTATAATAGTAATTTTTTCAGCATTAATAATTATATCATTTTTGTCAGTATTATTAGCAATTGTTCCATCATTTTGATTATTATTTGTAACAGATGGTATTTGATTAATAAAATTTGTAATAGCGTTAGAAGAATATTGTATACCATTTATTTTATATGTATAATTGCAATTATTTGTATCAATAATGTTTATATTTCCATAAACTTCTAAATCTCCATAAATAGACATAGCTGCATTTTTATTATATTGATAAATTGTTTCTTTAGCATTAATATCTATATGATATGATTTATCACTATTATTATAATACATTATCATGCCTTTTTTATTATTTATATCAGGTGTAATAGAATTGTCGGTATATCCAAATTGGAGTGGTCCTACTAAAATTTCATTATTTGTTCCGACAACATCAAGATGATGTTTATACATATACCATTTAAAATTATTTTTATCAGTTCCTGGTAAAGATTCAAAATCACATATATCAACACCACTATAAGAGGCATCATTAAAAAATCCACCTCCCTTTTTTCCTCTATAAAACCTTAATATTGAATTATTATTATCGGTAATAGCCATATTTCTTACTTGTAGAGGAACAACAGAAGACTCATTTAACCAACCAATAGAAACATTCTTATTTGTATAAATACCTGATGCATCTGGTTTATTTTTAAGACTTTCAATAGAAATATTATTTTCATAATAAAGAGAAGCATTAATACTACCATTTACGTTAAATGTTTTTAAATTAGGATTATTATTAATATTAAATTCAAGATAATTAACACAATAGGTAGTGACATCCTTGTCATATAAATTATATATTTTACTATTATTTGCAATATTATAGCTGAAATTATTTGATTTATATATAGAAGTATTATTTTTTCTAATATACATATCGTTTGCTATAATTGTTCCATTAACATCCAATTCATATAATGGGCGTATAGTATTAATGCCAACTTTTTTATTTTGATTTATTGCAAGTGTAATATTATCATCCAAGTTTCTACTACTTCTATTACTAATATCTATACCCGGCATAAAATAAATATTATTATATCTGGAAGCAGTTTTATTAGTATTTATGATAAGACTATTATCTCTATCAATACTTCTAGGGTCATTATCAATATAATTTATAAGATGACCAATATATGCTGATGATGTTTCGTCTTCATCAGTATTATCGTGTAAAGCTAATTCAAATTTTTCACTTTCTCTTTTAATAATATTAAGTTGTTCAGACATACTATCACCTGATTGAATACCTACGCCTAATTTTTCAGGAATTATAAGATTTGAACCTGAAAAATCAATAACACCTTGTGTAGCAAAGAAAAGAATACTATTTGATGTATTAGGTGTATTAGTAATATTACACGTTGAAAGTATTGAAGGATCTAAATAGATAGGTTTAATATCTAAAATATTAATTCTTTTGTCATTAATAAACAAATTATTAGCATCAGTAAGATGTAATTCGTTATTAATAGTAAGTTTACTATTAATATCTAAATTTGCAGTTGCTAAAAATATAGCACTTTCATTAAAAGTAGCATTATTTATAGTAATATTACAAGTAGAAATATTTTTAGAATATAAACTTTCATCAATTACAATATTTCCTACTTGTAAATTATTATTAATCTTAACATTATTAAAAAATTCATAATAATCACCATAAAAAATACCTTCTCTGATTTGAGTAGCATCTAATGAATATCCTGATGCTCTAATGTATAAATCGTCTAAATGTTTATAAGAATTTGTAAAATAATCATATAGAAGTAGATTTTCAATAGCTGCTATTCCTTTTACTTCTATTTTTGCATATTCTGATATATTATAATTAATAATTGAATTTTGTGTTCTTCTATATTTTGTAAAATCGTAAAAACTTGTTGATGTTGTTCCTATACCTATATTTTTACGACCATCTATTGTCATAGAAGGTATTAATAATGGATTATTATTATAATCAGGAAATGCTTCACCAGATTCATATAATTTATTAATATCTGATGATTTTGTCCCTACATGAAATTCTAAAGGCATGTTTTCTGTTGTTGTAATTATTGACGGTGAAATATAGTTACCACCGACAATTCCCATTCGCATTTTACCTCCATTAATTTCTGTTAGATCTTCAGAAGTAGAAGAATTTCTAATAGAAACTTGAATATTTTCAATAGTATTGTTGGGTGTTTCAACAATATTCAATATATGTTTATTATTTGCTGTAACAGAATCACCGCCTAATGTTAAATATGATGGTAAATAAATATTATCAACTTTTGATACAGTAGAACCATCTGTTCCTACAATATTAGTTGTATATGAACTTCTATATAAAATATCCTGTCTATCATTAATTGTTTTAATAAGATTTGTAAGAGTTTCAGCGTTTAAATTTTCACCAAGTGTAATATTATCAAATTGTAACCCTTTTGCAATAATATTACCTGAACATACAATATTGTTATCTACATATAAACCAGCATTGTATAAATTATTATTAATATTAAATTTGCTTCTACTTGTATTAATAGCAACCCCTTGATTATTAACAATCATATTGTATCGTCTATCAAGACTGTTTGTAGAAGAACTTTCTCTCTCACCAACAACCAAATATTCATCATATTTTAAATCTAAGTTATAAAGATTAGAATATGATGAAAACCCTATTCCTAGTGAATTAACTTCAAGTGTTGTTGGAATAAATGGGCTATTATTAATACTCATATTACTCTATAATATAACAAATAATACTTATTATAATAATATAAGAATATCTTTATATTATATTTATTTTTGGTTATAAAAATATATAAAAAATGATTAATGTTTATAATATAATTTATAATAATGAAGAAGATTGATAATATTCACAATAAAACAAAAGAAATTGACCTTGAAAACGCACCATATAATAATAAAAATGTAATATTAACTGAAAATAATTTATTAGATATATTTAAAAAAAATGGTTTAGAAAATATTAAATTTAAAAATATTAATCTATATCGTGTTGCTTTTGTTCATAAATCATATTGTACTATGAAGAATCATGATTTTGAAAAAAGTAATATTAATTGTCCTACCGATTGTTTACCACTACAGGATATGTCTTATGAAAGACTTGAATTTTTAGGTGATGCGTTACTTGGAATGGTTGTAGCAAGTTATTTATATAACAGATTTCCAGATCAAAACGAAGGGTTTTTATCTAAAATTAGAACTAAACTAGTTAATGGTAAGATGTTAGGATACCTTTCAGAAAAAATTGGTTTTCCAAAATTTGCTATTATTTCAAAACAAGTAGAAGATTCTGGAGGAAGAAATAATTATAAAATTATGGAAGATATTTTTGAAGCATTTATTGGTGCTTTATATATGGATTATCAATCTGATAATGATAATCCTGTTATGCCAGAACATATTAGAATAGAACCTTTATCAGGAGCAGGTTTTTATATTATTGAACAATGGATTATTTATATTATAGAAAATTATCTTGATATGTGCGAATTAATTACAACAAAAACTAATTATAAGGATATGTTAGTATCTTATATGCAACATCAATTACAAGATTCTCCTAAATTTTATGAATTAAATGTTACAACACGAGATAATAATAAGATATTTACATATTGTGTTAAAGATCGTAATAATGCAGTTATTGCAACATCAACTGGATTAACAAAAAAAGAAGCTGAAAACAATAGTGCTAAAGAAGCTTTAAAACATTATGGTATTGATACTAATTAATACTATTACATCTACTGTATTTAATTTTAAGGATATTATTTGTTAAATTTGTATTTTGATTATCATAATAAGAAGAGTTTCTTAATACAGGTTTTGTATAATTTTTTTTAACATAATTACATGAACAAAAATTATCAGAACTATAATATACTTGATTAATATTATTAACAATTATTCTATTTTTACAAGCTTCCTTATAATCTAATGAATTTTTTAGAGGGACTGTTTCTACTATTTTTAGATTCATAGTAATATATGATATATAAGATATTAAAAGAATTGCGTATTTATTCATTTTTATTATTATATAATATAATATTTATATATAAATAATAATATTTATATAACTATAAAATGAAAATAACTCATCTTGTATTATCTGGTGGGGCATTAAAAGCCTTGTGTTTTGTTGGAGTAATACAGTATTTATATTTAGAAAATATGGATAAAAATATTAAAAATATTGCTTCATGTTCCATGGGTTCTATTATTGGAATGATGTTTGGATTTAAAATACCTATCGAAGATATGGAAAAAATATTTTTAAAAATTTTAAATGATGATAAAACTTCTTATGTAGATAAGAAAGAATATATTAATATTTTTTATAAATCTGGAATTGTTTCATCGTATATTTATATGGAAGAAATTAAAGCATATATTAAACAACGTGATGGTATTGATGATATTACTTTTATCGAATTTAGTAAAAAATATGGCGTCAATCTATTTATGAGTGCAACAAATATATATACTTGTAAAAATGAAATATTTAGTGTTGATACAACGCCTAATGTTTCCGTATTTAAAGCTTGTTCGGCATCAATTTGTATACCTTTATTATATCAACCTGTTAAAATAAATGGTTATTATTATATAGATGGCGGTCTAACAAATAATTTTCCAATTGATATTTTTAAAGATGTTCCAAGGGAAAATATTTTAGCAGTTGCTATAGATAGTAATAAAAATGTTGATTCTGATTCACCTATAGAAAAAAATACAAAAATCTCATTATTAATTGTTATACAACAAGTATTTTTATTATTAAATATGACAAGACATAAATCAGTATTATTAAATAAGATAGATGATAAATGTTCTTTAATTATAACAAATTCGCCTTTAAAAGGATGGATGAAATTTAATATAGGAATTAAGGGAAGTAGAGTTAGTATGTCAGAAGAAGATTTTTATAATATGATTTTTATAGGATTTGATAATGTTTTTAATTATATAAATGAAAGAAAAGAAAAATATAATAAAAAAACAGAAGAATTATTAAATAATCTAGTATAATAGTAAATGATAGATGATAATACTATACCTTATATATTTATTTTAGATTTAGATGGTACTATTATAGGAGATTGTTTATATCAATGTGAAATTTTTAATATTCAAAACATATTAATAAAAAATAATGGAAAAGACACTTGTAATAAATCGTTAAAAGAATGTTATAAATCGTGTTCTAAATTAATTAGACCTGATTTTAAATATTTTATGGATAAGATGAAAACATTTTATCCTAATAGTTCATTTTATATATATACTGCTTCAGAAAAAACATGGGCTTTTAAAGAGATTGCTATAATTGAAAAAGAGAATAATATAAAATTTAATCGTCCTATTTTTACTCGTAATGATTGTATTAAATCAAGTGATGGTAATTTAAGAAAATCTGTTGAAAAAATATTACCTGTTATACTTAAAAAAAATAAGTTATCTAAAATACAAAATATAAAAACATTAATAAAACCTAATATATTTATAATAGATAATAACCCCATATTCATAGACTATACTGATAATCTATTAATATGCCCAACATACGATTATATAAAATTTAATAATTTATGGGATATAATTCCTGATAATTATTTTAAAATAAAGGAATTAAAGAATTATATAAGTCAATTAATTACTGAGAAAAAAATGCATAATAAAAATGATAATAAAGATACGATATTAGAAAAAGTTCACAGATGGTTATATAAGAAATATAAGATTATAAACAAGAATAATTCTAAATATATTAATGATACTTTTTGGAAAGATTTAACTAATATAATCATAAAAAATAATATTAAAGTTTTCAATAGAAAAAATATAGTATTGATACAGAAGTTACTATAAATTTTCTTTTTTTTGTTTTTTTGTTTTTACTCGTTATCATTATCATTTGATACCGTATTCTTGGGACGCCTTCCCTTCTTAGCAGGCTTCTTGATTCCAAAGACAGGGACATCGTCGTCTTTTTCTACAACAACAACCTCAGCAACCTCAGCAACTTCTTCGGCAACCTCAGCGACTTCAGAATCTTCTTCAGCAACTTCAGCGACTTCAGCGACTTCAGCGACTTCAGCGACTTCAGCGACTTCGGCAACCTCTTCGGCAACTTCAGCGACTTCAGCGACTTCAGCGACTTCAGCATTTTCTTCAGCAATCTCAGCGACTTCAGCGACTTCTTCTGAGTCACATGACTTCTTGTCTTCCTTTGACTTATTCCAAGCAGCAATAGCCATCTTAAAGATTTCCTTTGTATCAACGAGCTCAGAATTGTTAGCACGAATCTCAGCATTCTTCTCCTTAACAAAGATGTTGTATGCAGAGGGAGGACGCAACTTGCGGATATTACCATCAGCGTCACGCTCACGCTTTACACGAGTCTTCTTTGGCTTCTCATTACCATTAGAATCAATCTTCTTCTCCTTCTTAACCTTAACAGGAGCATTTTCAGCCTTGATAGCCTTGAAAGAGTCAGAAAAGATTTTCTTAATCTCTGCAAGTCCATATTCAAGGTCAGGATTAAGGCTGTTCTGGAACTTAGTAAGGATTGCCGAAGTCGTCATATTGACTTGATAGAGTTGAATTTTAGATGCGATTGAGTTTCTATGTGTTTTACCTATTGAGGTGATAGATTATTTACATATTTTAATCAGTTTTTATTTATTTGGTAATTTTTTAGGACAAATTTATTCTTATTAAAAATGTCCTAAAAAAAAGTCTTTTTAAAAAAAACTGATTAAATTTAATAAATATTATTTTGATAATGACTTTGAATAATTGTCCAATTTGCTTTGAAGATATCTTTTTTCCTAAAAAATTACTTTGTGGACATAACTTTCATATGTCTTGTATTGATAAATGGGTTAAAAAATACGATACTTGCCCTTGTTGTAGGTCTCGTATTGACACAACACTTATACCAAGCGATGGAATTTTTATAACACAAACTGATATAGAAAATGCTAAAAGGGTTTCAAATATGAAGATGTCCTAAACTTGTTATGTTTATAAATAGAAGAAATTATTTTTTCTGTTACATATATAGGATCAGGGGTTATAGGATTTTAATTGATTTTTTATTTTTTATTTGAGAATATATGAATATAAATATTCCTGAAATAAAATATGCAAATGGCATAGTTTTACACCACATTCTACCAGCTGATGATGTTCTATAATAATTATCATATGCTATTATAAAAAATCCTATAAATAATATTGCAAATCCTATATTATATGGATATATAACGTGATTATAGGTAAGAAGTGATATTGTTAGAATATAAAAAAATCCCCAATAATTTCTTCCTAATTTTTCATGTGATGTCCATTCCCAATAAAGACCTGGATAAGATATTTCATTAACAAGAGTATAATTTATATCGTTCCAATGATATATAATAAATGATATAGCTATAAAGAGATATATTACTAATAAT
>Ga0222716_10004652_pt1 | contig 10749 bp, 9 predicted proteins | sample C33_13DmetaG_FD_165044 | JGI IMG/M metagenome (GOLD analysis project Ga0222716, IMG submission 165044) | Estuarine water microbial communities from San Francisco Bay, California, United States - C33_13D | ecosystem: Environmental > Aquatic > Marine > Unclassified | place: USA: California... | reverse complement strand
GGCGGTGAGCCGGGGTTCTTCAAGAAGATCGACATCTTCCGGCAGACCGACCCCGGACTCTTCTACGGTGGAATCGCGATGACTGGTCTGGTCCTGTTCGCCGGCACAGCCATCTTCCTCAATGAGAGCGGACGCATCCCGTCCACGGCTGCGCCGAAGAAGCGCAAGTCCAAGAAGCGTCGCAAGTCTCGGAAGGGACGTCGTAAGTGAGTCGAACAGCGCGCGAATACACTCGATGGACATGGGGCCTTCCGCATCACGACGTTGAGAAGTGGTCAGACCCGGTGCTGGACAAGCACTTGGGGAAGGGCCATGAGTACGTCGCGTGCGGTCGGCTGTGTGAACTCTACATCACAGAGCCTGGAAAGAAGAAGCAGACCATCATTCGGCTCAACACAAAGCAGGCCAACAACAGCCTGCTCATGTTCGACCCGAAGCACAAGAATCAACGCCTCTACTTCAAGCTCGACCCGAGTGTGCGTGCCCTGTTGAAGAAGCGGTATGCAGACAAGTCCAAGTACCAGTTCATGCAGGCGTCAAAGGCGGCATCACTGGTTGGGGGTCGTCACGGGCGCAAGTCGAGTCCCGGCAAGGACTACCCGAAGGTTGAAGTCATGCCGATCGGAATGTGGGATGCCGTCGTCTACGCAGTCGAGAAAAACGGAGACGGCTTCTCCAAGTACATTCACAAGATGGGCGAGGAATCAGGCGTCAAGCCCGCTCTCGGTGTCGATCGAAAAGGTAATCTGTACGTTCTGGGCGGGAACTACACTTGCCCCTCGCCTGGTATTACGGACTGAGGAGACAAAGTGGTCTTGTCGAGCATGGTCCATCAGGTACGCCCGAATCGCGTACCGAACGATGTCGCTGACATAGATTCTTCGGTTGCACTCCGCACTACGGCGAAGAGCGTGTGCTTCGAGTTCATCGAACATCTTGGTTCGCACGCGCACGCGCATCAGTCGGTACATGCCACCTCCGCGAGCGCCACCCTATCACGAGATAGCACTCGGAGTGCTCTCAAACCACCGTCTGCCCCTTGCGCAGTGGTTATCCCGCGTGAGAAGTTGACCACCACTGGAGTCTGACCCATGGACATCCCACTTAGCGGTGCCCTGTTCATCACGAACCCGCGCCGACGCACCAAGCGTCGCGTCCCGACTCGTGACAACGGAGCCAAGGACCGCTTCATCGCGCGTACTTTGGGCAAGACTCTGAAGTCTGTTCAAGGGCTGAAAAAGCGCAACTACGCGGCCTACAAAAAGCTCTTCACGGAGGCGGGTGGAGCTTCGGCCTTCCGCAAGTACAAGGCCAAGGGTGTGCGGACTCGCAAGGCGGTCAAGTCTGGAACCTACTCTCATTCTACTTGGGGCGGAAGTTCCTCCTCGAAGTCAAAGTCTACAAGGAAGAACCCCATGAAGAAGAACCCGGCTAAAGGCGGACAGATTGTCTACAACAAGTTTCGGAAGATCCTTGCCAACAAGGGCTGGGCTCGGTTCGAGATTTCTGCTGCCTGGAAGACTTTGAAGAAGAAGTCCGGCCCGGCTCCCAAGTACCGGGGCATTCTCAGTGCTGCTCGGAATCTGAAGTCCAAGAGCGTTGCGGCTGCAACCAAGGGGCAAAGGAAGACAGCCAAGATGGCTGTCAAGTCCAAGCGCGGAAAAGACGGGAAGATGCGCTACTGGGGATACCTCAACGGCCACTACGGGTTGATTTCCCGAGAAGATGCCATGAGCCGCAGGAAGCTCGGCAAGAAGCTCCGCAAGCCGGCGACGAAGAAGAAGAAGGCGACGAAGAAGAAGGCGCAGCCTGCAAGCCGCCGCAAGGCCGTGAGCCGCAAGACTGCGCGTCGTCGTTCTGCGAAGCGCGTGACCATTCCGTTCACAGGTGGAGAGGAAACTACGACTTGGAGTGCTCTCGTCAAGGACCACGGCGTCAGGAAGGCATCCAAGATTTACCGCAGCTACGGTGGCCTGAGTGCCAACCCGAAGCGTGGTCGCAAGGCTGTCCGTCGTCGCAACCCCAAGAGCAGCTTCGGCGCTCTCGCTCTGCGGAAGAACCCCGGATTGCTTGGGATTCTTGACAAGGGCGGCTCGGCTGTCTCCAATGTCCCTGTGGTCGGCGGGTTCCTCGGCCCCAAGGTCGCTCCTGTGGGTCTCGGTCTTGCGGTTGGCGTAGTCCACTACTACGCGCTCCGCTACCTCGGTCCGAAGCTGCCCGATATGGGCGCGATGGTCGGTAGCTACCTCGGCCGTGAAGAGCAAGGCTACGACCTCGGAGTGAGGGCGCAGAAGTTCGGCTACTCCATCGGTGGTGCCCTCGTCGCGACCGCACTCCAGATCGGCCGCCGCGCTGCTCCCCAGATGTTCCCTGCTGCCACTGTCAACGTGTTGTCCACCGCTGCCCTTATGGTAGGCCCCGCTGTGGACTTCATCGACTACATGCGTGGCGGAGACTCCTCCGAGGCCAGCATGGACGAAGAGTTCAGCGGCCTTGCATACGAAGGCGGTCAACTCAATGGCCTTGCATACGAAGGCGGTCAACTGAACGGTGCCCATCTCAATGGGATGCACTCCCTCAACGAAGCCTACATGCGCGCTCCTTTCGAGGATGCTGCCTACTCCGGTCCTGACTTCCATGCGGCAGAAGGACAGGCATTCATGCACGGTCCTGCTGCCTACATGTCCAAGTTCGGTCTTCCTGCCATGCGCGCCGGTCGTCGGAGTGGCATGTCTCCCATGGCGGGCAAGGCTGGCCATCGCTGGGCCTGGCTCGTGCGTCTGATCGGATTCGACCGGGCTGCTCAACTGGCTTCGATGCCTGCGGACAAGCGTGTGCGCGTCATCGCCAAGATGCGTCACGAAGCCAAGCTCCTCGTGGACCGCACCTCGGCATACAGCGGTCTCGCCTACGAAGGCGGTCAACTGAATGGTCTCGCCTACAAAGGTGGAGCACTGAACGGTCTCGCCTACGAAGGCGGTCAACTGAACGGTCTCGCCTACACCGGTGGCCGCGTCTGACCCTTCAACCCTTTTTCCAAGCCTGCCCCTCGTTGTGAGGGGCTCACCTACCCAATCGGAGACTCACCATGTCCTATGGTTTTCCCGCAACTGCTTCTGTCAGCCCCGGCGCTGGTCCCGTCCCCCAGGTCAGCTTCCAACAGCCTACGAACCTTTTCCGCTTTGGCGAGCAGACCATTTGGTCGACCCAACTCTACCAGGGTGGCGCTGGTGGCGCGGCAATCGCCAACACCACCAACCGCATCTTCACCACTCCGCAGGGTCAGCAGGGCCAGGGTTTCACCCGCGCTCTCTCCATCGCTGAGACCAACCTGAAGCAAGGCGGACAGGTGCCCGCAGGCATCGCCTATGACGTGTTCGGCATCGCTACCGAAATCGCGCTTCTGTCCAACGGCACCGACGCTGCCGGTGGCAACTTCAACGTGCCCATCGACACCCAGGCTCAGATCGCTCAGTTGCTGAACGTCGTTCACAACACGATCATCCAGTGGGACTTCACCCAGACTCAAATTGACGTGTGCCCCGTGCTTCTTGCCGGTGCAGGCGGTGGTGCCTTCGGTGCCGTGTCGCAGAACGCGGCTGCTGCCAACAGCGGCCACATGAACAACGGCAACGGCAACATCTGGATGTACCAGAAGCACCCGGTCGCCCTTCCCGGCCAGACCACCTTCGCCATCCAGCTTCGCGTCGGTAGCCGTGCTGCCAACGTGACCGCGAACACCTCGATCTCCACTCGCGTTGTGCTTCTCGGCTACTACAAGAACGTCATCGAGATCGGCTGACCTCGGAAACGCTCTCCATCGCCTTGTTCTGGCGCACTGCCCTCGGCCTTCGGGTCGGGGGTTTTTCGTTTTTTGTAGCCTCTTGTATGAGGGAAAGCTACGCACGCGGCGAGAGGTAGAATGCCGCACGCCATCACGAATCGTTTGCTCAACCGACTGCGCGTCATCCCTGCAATGCGCATCTCAGAACAAGAAACGCTGATCCATCAAGGAGAGTTGGTCGATTTGCATCGCACAGGCCAGAGCAATCTGGTGGAACAAGAGATTCTGCCTCATCTGGTCGATGTGGTGGCTGCTCATGTCCTGCATCATGGTTGGTTTCAGCCTCTTCCGACCCAGAATGTGTCCGAGTGCTTGTGGTCAATTCAAGCAGCACTTGAGCGTGCGCACGGATCAGTGGCTGCTCCTGGCACCTACAACAGCCGCAGTCGAGCAGGAGTTGAGTTCATCCGGAGCGCATTTCCTTCGTACTGGCGCGCAGCGAAGGGTCCTGCTGTTCAAGTCCACAACAAGGGAATTTTGGAGAAGATTCTGCGCTATCGAGTGGGCCTGAACGCTTCCAAAGAGACCTTTTCCATCACACTGAGCGCAATTCGCCGAGGGTTCATTTCAGGCCGACGGACTGTGAGCATGTTCAAGCCTGCGGTGGCTGCGGCCATCTATCAACGGTGGCTTCCTGCGGGAAAGCCAGTGCGGGTCTGGGACCCATCAGCAGGGTTCGGAGCCCGTATGCTCGGATTTTTTGCTATCCATCCTGCGGAGAGTCACTACATCGCAAATGAGCCTGCTTCGATGACCCATCGAGACTTGAAGCAGGTCGCATCTTGTCTGCTGGATAGTCTGCCTCATGCGCAGATCACTTTGATGCCCGAAGGGTCTGAAGTCAAAAGCCCTCAGATGCCCGTCGACATGATCTTCACATCACCTCCTTACTTCGATACTGAGCGGTATTTCGACGAGCCTGGTCAATGCTGGCGGGACTATCCAACACGCGAGCGTTGGGTCTCAGAATACCTTCAGCCGACCATCGATCGGGCATATGAATGCCTGACTGACGGCGGTGTTCTTGTCCTGAACGTCAGCAAAGGCTTGCAGGAGGCCGTGATGGAAACGGCCCATAGTGCTGGATTTTCCTTGAAAGCCAGCGATCGGCTAACGCTTCCCGCAGACCATTTCCGCAAATCTCAGGGAGACAATCAAGAGCGTTGGGAGCCTGTCCTCGTGTTTTCTCCTACCTCACGTCGGAATGAGTCGGAGCGATGGAAAATGGTGAAGGATACGAATAGTCGCTACATGGTGAGCAACCATGGGCGCATCAAGAGCTTCACGAAGTCCCCGTCAGGTCGGTTCATTCTGGGCCACGTCCTTTCGTCGGGCTACCGAGCGGTAGGCATCACCGCAAAGGCTGGGGGGAAGTCCACTACGTGTTTGGTCCATAGGCTGGTCGCAGCAGCGTTTTTGGGTCCGCCCCCTACCCCACTGCACACGGACGTTTGCCACAAGGATGGCACCAAGGCAAACAACGCGGTGACCAATCTGAAGTGGGGTACTCGAAGTGAGAACATGCTTGACGTCATCAAGCATCGCCAGGAGGGCAAGTCCGAGGACACCGTTCATCCGGCGCAACGCGAGTGGTATGGGGGCCGCACTATTGATGTCGAGTTGGTTCAGGTCTGCGCAGAGCTTCATGCGGCCGGGAAGATCACAGGCGCTGATGTAGGTCGGCTGCTCAACTGCTCCGCCGATGTGGCCGGAAACATCCTGCGGAAGAGGACTCACAAGCAATTTGAGATTGCTCGGTCTCCCATCAAAAAGTACCGAAACAAGGCTCACAAGGAAGAGATCAAACGGCTCATTCGAGCCGGTAATTCCCGAGCAGAAGTGAACGCAGCGTTGAACGAGGTCTTGACTGCGCAAGACTTCTATTACTACAAGACTGTGGCCCACAAAGTGTGAGCACTCAGAAAGACACAAGGGATGAATCTTTCCCCGCGTAGTATAGAGTGGTCGTGTCTTCGGAGGCTTCCACTATGTCCAACAACCCCTACGACCGTGGCTACGGCTACGCAAACCCCAATCACATGCGCCCCGCAGGGCAGCAGAACAGTGCGGTTGTGTCGCAGCCCAGTATTGGACAGATGGGAGGCCGAAACCCGAATCAGCCCTCTTGGTTCCGGTTCCCGTTCTTTCCAACAGCGCCGTTCTACTCGACCAACCCGAACGTCTCCACGCAGGTTCGGTACTACTCGACGGGCATCACCAGTGCCGATGCCGATGTGACGCTGGGTCAGGAAACCATTCGGACCACCACGTTCGACATCCCGGCTCGGGTCATCGCCATCAACGCAGCGTTCGCGTACACCGCAGTTCCTGCGGCGGCGAACAACCCGTTTGCTCGCGGTATCACCAACCCGCTGGATCTCTTCCTGTTCCGCATGGAGTACACGACGGGTGACCGTCTGCACATCAACTCCCGTCTCGCTTCGACGGTGTGTGGATCTGCCGAGAATCCTTCTGAGATTGGCGGCGTTGGCTACACCGTGGACCAGGGCGCGTCCTTGATCACTGGCATCACTCCGCTCGCTACCATCAACGACGGCGTTCCTACCGCATGGCGCATCGACGTGACTTTCCACTGCCTTGAAATGCGTGGTAGCGCCAACTTCGTGGGTGGTCGGTGAGCGATCGGCAGCTTCCATACCCCCTTCCGGGGAAATGGGACCCATCAGGACCTTTTCGGAATCCTGGTGGAACCAACCCTCTCCCGGCCCCTGCCAACCTGCCGTCTACGGTGTGGTTCGGTGGCCGTGTTCCTTTGACTTGGACTGCGGGGACGGGGAATGTGCTGGTGCGGGCAACGTGGGCTTCTCCGACCTACGACCTGTGCCCTTGGTTGCGTGGCATTTCGCCTGACTCCGAAAACTCTCTATTGGCGGGGGCTACTCCCATCTGGACGGGAATGGCGACACGCTTCCGCTTCCAGGTCTCGTCTCCCGCCGCCAACGGTCTGGGGGGCTTGGACCTTCGGGGTCTGCGAGTGAGCTACCGCGAGTTCGGGCACATCTCGCAAGTCACACAGGTCAACGCCATTGACGCCCGACAAGATGTGACGGCTCAGTTCACGTCAAGTCAAGCATCCAGCATCGTCATTCTCGACCCCAAGCCCATTCGGTACTACCGAGTTGGAGTCGTGTTTGAAATACTGGATGGCTTCGGCGCTCCTGCTGTACGTCCCGTCATGGCCATTCAAGGAGCGATGTACTGATGTCTGTCACCAGCGGAAAAGCAGTAGGCTCTCAGAATGTAGCCAAGGCGGGCGTCAACTCAGAGCAGAAGCTCGCGACGCTCGTTGCGGGGAACGCCATCATAGCGGACCAGTTGATCACAGCCGGGATGCCCAAGCTCACTTGGTTGATCACATGCGGCAACGCCAACAGCTTGATCGTGCGGCCTGAAGTAGCATTCCGTCGTGGTGCTGCTGGCGTGGACAACTATGAGTTTCAGCCTGCGGCCCCCTCGGGGTTGGTGTCCAGTGCTTCTCCCTACACGCTGGAAGTCAACATGCCCGCGCAGGCCATGCGTGTGACGGTGACGGCTACCGGTGGATTCCCGAACGGGACAGGCATCACGATGGTCTTGATGGCGTCTGGCTGATGTCTCTCGTTGGCAAACTTCAGTTTGAACTGACCCCTGCTCAGCTTGAAAACGCGAAGATCATCGAGCGCGAGTTCTACTGGGCGGGTCTTCCTGCGGGTCTTGCTGCGGGTGCCATTGCCAATGCGTGGCACGAGAGCAAGCTGAACGAGAGAGCCTACAACCCGTCTGGGGAAGACTCCGCAGGTCTGTTTCAGTTGAACGCTCGGGGAGGGCTGGGAAGCGGGATGTCGCTCGAAGACCGCATGGACCCGGTGATCAACACCCAGCGGGTCATTCAAGAGATCAAGCGACTGAAGCTCGACGAACTGGCTGCTCAGAATCCCAGCGTGCCCTACTTGGCACAGGTTTTCGCCAAGGAAATCGAACGGTGCGCAGCTTGCGGATACCAGGGTGGAAGCTCCGAGCTTCACAAACGGGCAGAGACCGCGTTGAAGTTCTTCCCGATGTACGTCGGCTACGGATTTCAGACTTGGATGATTCCGGCCACCATTGGAGTCGGGACGGTCGTAGCACTCGGCGTGTACTCCTACGCACGGGTCTATCGACGGGCGTGATACCCTCGCGCATGGAGAAGTGCGCCTATGGTCCACCCCGCAATCGGAACTCGTGTCAGCGTTGATGGCTTACAGGGCGTCATTGTCGGTCACCGTCCGCAGGGGATGGTCGATATTCGCGTGGAGGGCGAAGACTTCATCGCTCGGAAGCGTGCCTCTGCGTTGCACCTCTTGAATCCACAGAGAGGCGCTCCTTCGGACCGTGTGCGTCGTGAAGTGGAGAAGATGCTCCACAACCCACCGTCGTCATGGAAGGCGCTCTACCGACGCGCTGGGCTGCCTGCGCGGCCTTCGGCAGATGACTTCATTGACATCGTGCGGAGCAAGACGCCTTCCGGACGCAGCGCGGAAGCCCACTACGGACAGGAGATGGGGGAAGGGCGTCACGTTCCCCCCAAGGCTGTCCGAGAAGCGGCTCTCCATGGCTTGCGTCTGTCCTACGACAACAACTACACGTCTCAGAGCGGTGTGGGCCTTGCCCGTGCCGTTCAGCTTGCCTTGGACCCCAGTATCGACGACCTGGCCAAGACTCGGATGCGGGCCTACCTCACCCGCCACGAGAGGGACAAGCAAGGCAAGAACTTCGGCAACGATCGGAACCCCAGCAACGGCTACATGGCTTGGCTGAACTGGGGTGGAGATCCCGCAAAGGAATGGCTCAACATGCGAAACAACCCTCTTTTCGGTTTCGGCTCCAAGAAGAAGACGCGCAAATCTGCCCCGAAAACAGCAGGGGTTGATCCAAAGGAATCATTCCAAAAAGCCATCGAACTCTACCACAGTTTAGGCGAGAAATATGATGAGGTGCTTGTTCTCGCCCTCAACAAAAAGGGGGACGGCCATGCGTGGTACTGGCTTCCGTCTCGCTATGGCCTTGGAATACAGGCGTTCAAATCCGCAGGGAGGTCTCGTGTCCCCAAGCGGTACATCACTGCCAAAGACCCGACCCAAGACGTCATCAAGAACTTGATGTCCTACCGTAACGCAGGCAGCCTCACCTACGTCACCATCGACACCTTCACTGGCAAGGTGACGGGGCCGTTCAAGGGCAGTGAAGTGCTTCCGGCTGTGGTCAACCCCGCTGGCTCCAAGCTGGACGTGAAGGAAAAGCAGGACGAGCAGTTCCGTGCTGTCGTGCAGGGCATCTACGAGAGTCTGATGGCCAAGCGCCTTGGCGTGAAGTCCATCTACACGCCTACAGGCCGTCGTCGCGATGTGGCTGCGCTGCGCATGGGCACACTCTCTAAGGCTGAGCAACGCGCCATCCTGAGCCGGGCGTTTGCCATCGCGACCCGCCAAGGACAGAAGCATGGCTACCTGATTCCGGGCACCCAACAGCCCACAGCGAAGGGTCGGCGGCGCGCATACAAGCGCCACGATGACAGGCAGTCTCTCTCCCAGAACGAGCAGGACCGTGAGATCACCTTGTCCATGGCCCGCAAGGGAAGCGCCCTGCGTATCGTCGCCAAGGGGCGTGGCAAGTCTCGCCGCTTCCACGTCCAGCCCTTGATGCCGGGGCTCAACCCCAAGGGGTACAAGACACAAGGCGCAGCAAAGGCTGCCATCACTCGCCTTCGCCGCAACCCCGAACCGCCAGAATCCCTCAAAAAAATGTGGTCCAAGTTCGATGATTGGGTAGCAACTACACCTGTTGCCCGTTTGAAGTATGCGCCGCGTGAGCACGAGGCTCTCATGCGAACATTGGTGGAGGATAATCGCCGGAGGGGAAAAGAGGAAGAAACTTGGCCGGTGAACACACGGGCAAAGGCTGCGGAGCAGTTTCTCGAACACGCCCGAAGGTACGAAATCCAAGCTGAAGCTGGTGGACAAGTAGCAAAGCGGTACGCTGAACGGATGAAAGTAGCAGTGGAAGCGGTTGTTCTGCGTCTGGCACCTGAAAAGCTGCGAGGCACTCAGCAAGTCACTAAGGAGCAGTGGGCACGAGAGAGTCGAGTACAGCGCGGTATTCGGGGCGGGGCACGCGGAGTCCCTTCTCCTGTGGGGCAGTCCGATGTTGGTGGCCGCGAGTTTGTCTCGGGTCAGCGTCAGGGCAAGCAAGAAGCAGATCGGCGCAAGGCAGGCAAGGCCAAAGGAAAGGTCAAGGCAGCCATTGGGCGTGTGGGAGACGGCATTGGTGAACTGAGCCGCATGGGGCGTGCCGCCGATGACACCACCTTCACCGCGCCCCTCGGAAGTGAAGGGTCAAACTTCCCTGTGGTCTTGGAAACAGACAAGGCGGGAAACACGGTCGAAGCCCGAGGATTCATCACCTACGACGTCCTTCCGACTGGCACTATGTCGATTCGGTTCGGGGAAGGCGATCTGGTCTACGAACTCTACCTGAGCATCCCTGATGGTGAAGGTAGAGCCTATGTATTCGAGGCGTCCTCCGCGACGGAAGCCAACCGGCGAATGGCAGAACTGGGACGCACTCCTCTCAACACGAAGCCGATGTACGAAGATGACGATGGGAACATCCGATTCCAAGCTCCTACCCCTGAAAAAATCCAAGCCCTCCTGAACCAAGACGCCAAGAACCGATTTCCTGCGCTTGCCCGCTACATCGTGAGTCATGGAAATCAGAAGAGGGGGGTCAGGGAAACTTGGGACCGTCCCGTGGTTGCCTTCGCCAATGTCAAGACGTTTGACGAGCAGGGGAAGCCCGCAGAGTTCGAGACCTACGTGGTCTACGGCTTTGGCGGAAACTCCGGAAAGGTATCAAGCGCACTGAGACGG
>Ga0222716_10004644_pt1 | contig 10765 bp, 21 predicted proteins | sample C33_13DmetaG_FD_165044 | JGI IMG/M metagenome (GOLD analysis project Ga0222716, IMG submission 165044) | Estuarine water microbial communities from San Francisco Bay, California, United States - C33_13D | ecosystem: Environmental > Aquatic > Marine > Unclassified | place: USA: California... | reverse complement strand
ATCACCGCATTGAACATATAATCAATCGAGAATGACACCAATTCATTGTTGTGATACATTTCCCTAACCTCAGGGTTAAACTCGTTTGTTGTTATCTCTATTGTCATTATTTATTACGTATTTGTGGTTCAGCAATCATGGATTCCTCATCATCAGGTACGATTCTCCATCTATACATCATATTTGGACTAACCATTCTCTTTTTAATTTCAACGTGAGGGTCCTCATTATCATTGATTTCAATAATATATTCAGGACATTGCTCCAAAGGATAATTTTGAAAACCTATTCTCATAATTAATTACTTAATGGTGCTTTTATGGTTGGGTGACATTGGTAATCTTTAATCTCATAATCAAACTCACCGTTTAATATATCAACATTGGATAACTCAATCGTTGGTAAATCGTAAGACTGTCTTCCGCATTGTTCGTTCGCTTGTTCAATGTGATTCTTATATAAGTGAGTATCACCTAAGTTCCCAACCAACTCACCTGGTTGATAACCTGTCTCCTCACATAACAACAATAGTAATGTTCCGTATGATGCAATATTAAATGGTAATCCTAAGAAGGTATCAACTGAACGTTGATTCCACATTAGGGATAGTTTACCTTCAGACACATAACATTGAAACCCATAATGACATGGAGGAAGTACAACCTTATCTAACTCACCAACATTCCAAGCAGATACCATCAAACGTCTTGAGTCTGGGTTTGTTTTAAGGTCGTTGATTAGATTTTTGATTTGGTCAATATACTTAGTACCATTCACATATGTATCTTCACCCGATAATGGGTCTTTGAGAGTAGTTTTAATAATCGATTCAGTTTTCCATTCTCTCCATTGTTTTCCATAGATAGGACCTAACTCACCCCACATCTCAGCAAATCTATCCTGAGTCTTAATCTTCTGAATGAATGACTTAGGACCCATACCCAATGTTCCCTTATCTTCTTTGTATCTTTTATACGCATCTCCATTCCAAATGTTACATCCGTTGTCTACCAAATACTTAATGTTGGTATCTCCTTTTAAGAACCACTTCAATTCGGTCATCATAGTTTTGACTGCCATCTTCTTTGTGGTTAATAAAGGAAACCCTTTACTCATGTCGTGACGTATCTGACGACCAAACACTGAAATAGTACCAGTACCTGTACGGTCATCTTTCTCAACACCATTGGTCATGATGTCTTTTAATAATTCTAAGTAGTCTTTGTCTAATTTATTCATCAGTGGAAATATCTTACTACAGTGTTATGAATTGGGAATCTATAGATTGGTGCGTTCTTACCATTCTCCTGTCTTTGAAGGACTTCGTAAAAACCTTCACCCTCTCTGATTGTTGTAACGTCTGCAAGGTCATTTACCCCAATAGTACCGTCAATGAAGATTACTGTTAATGTGTGTTTTTTTGTGTTAAACTTAATGTAGTTTTGCATAATATATTTGTTATTGTAATTGTTAATCGGGCATTAAAAAACCCCTTCGTTTATTATAACAAAGGGGTCTCAATAATCAATTATTTTTTGACTTATTTTCCGATAACTAAATCGGAATAGTCTAGTTTTCCCATACCTGTTAATTCTTCCTCAACCTCGTCGTACATGTAAGCTTTCACTACGGCAACTACGCCTTGTTCTGCTTGGGCTAATTTACTTTCCATCCAATCTTCGATTTGTTCTCCGTCTTCCATCATTTCCCACATCTTATACGCTAAGGTGGCGATGGTGAATAGTTGTTGTTTAGCCATATACGACCCGTCATGTTTTCCTTCAGTCAAGGAAGCTTTCAACCTTTCCAATTGTGCTTCTGTAAGAATAATCTGTGCCATACTTTATCTGTGTTTTATTATAAATATAATCCAATTGCGGATTAGGCTTAATTATACGTATACGGATTTGTTGGTACACCATTTACCGTAAATGACCAGTGCATGTGAGGACCCGTACTTGTTCCTGCACCTGGTTCATCTTTTTTCCCGCCAGTATATCCAATTATATCACCTTTACTCACAGAGCAAGGAGGTGTGGTACATTCGTCAAAAACTTCTTGATATCGTAAATGACAGAAAGTAGAAACTATTTTTTTACCATTATCATCACCAGTAAGTTGAATACCATTACCACATTTAGAATTAGTAAAGTCAGTCACCTCTCCGTCATAGGGTGCCCTTAAAGAACTCCCTCTATTCACTGATACATCACAAGCATTATGAACATATTCCTCAGGACAACCTGAATATCTTATTTGTGCAAAGTTGTCACACTTACCACTATCCTTAAGGGGTGATTCAAATTTTGTGTTGGACCAAGAATGTGAAGGGACCGTCTCCCAAGGACATGGACTTTGTGAAATGGACGCTGCGGTATTAGCACCTTGCACTAAACCTGCAGAAACATTAAGCTGTTCAGTTATCACATCACTAAGTATCTTTATAAAATCCATACTCATAAATATCTAACAAATAAAAAAGGTGAGAATAAATCCCACCTTTTTAGGACCGACAAGGTTAAGGTCGGCAACTCCACCACCCTATTTAATCTAACAGGGAAATCTATTCCTCAATGGGTGAATTAATCCACTCCATAACTTCTTCATCCAAAAGACTCTCATCAGAGTATGATAACCCCCATGTGTTACCATCACTTTCAATTAAATACTTAAAGAAGTTCCATTTGGCTTCAAAATCAAAACCATATTGTGTTGACCCCTCATTGGTATACTGCAACCAATGCCACATCTCAGATAGTTTAAGTTCTGTTTTCGGCATCAGATATACGTTGGGATGGTCTAAGACACCATAACTATCACAGAAGGATTTAATTTCTTCCATTGTACCAGGTTCCTGACTTCCAAAGTCGTTTGATGGATACAACCATACCGTTACTTTATCCTCATCAACAGTCTCTAAGAATTGTTTTAGGTCTTTATAGTTAGTATCAGTATACCCACACTCAGAAGCAACATTGATGACAATATGTTTCGTGTTTAGTATTTTAGGGTTAACAAACCCATCATTTTGAGTGATGAGAATTTTATCGTAAAAGTTAGTTATACCTTCCATTTCTTCAATAAGTTATTTATTTCATTAGAGTACGCTTGGTGTACTGTATTACATTCTCTAATACCATAAGCATTTCCATCCGTAGTGTAAATAACAACATCGTTATCAAACCTCTCTATCTCCTGAATTTCTTTGATTTCTTTCGTTTCAGATATCACCACCATGTCACCAACCTTATACATAACTTATTCCTCCATTTTAGATTTACGGATAGCGTATTCACCCAACGTCAACTCCTCTTGAGGTTTCGCATTACCCAAAATGATTGATTGACGAAGCAACTCATAAGGAATGTGAACCAAGAAATCACGACCATTGAAGAAGGATAAGTCTTGCTTCAACTCCACACATGAATGAACCATCTGCAAGAATAACTTAAACTGAACCTCGTCAGAATAAAAGTCGTTAAGAAGGTTTCCGAATTGTGGGTGGATGATTTTGATGTTTCTTTCTAATACCATAGTTCTCTTTATTTGTTATACAAAGATAAGAAATATATTTGATACCGACAACTATGGGCATAAAAAAACCTCGGTGGGTTAACACCGAGGTCAAGGAAGGTATATGAGGTATAGAACGCTGAGACTACACGTTTATGTGACCTGTCTTTCGTGAGATTACCCTAATAGTCGGTTGCTCACATTGTCCACGATAGTTGCCCATCGTATCAAGTCAGTGTCGGTTACTTACGTTAACCAATCGTATTCGTTAATAACTACTCAACAACTACTTAACTCTGTTGAACCTTGCGAGTTCATGAAGGGATGGCCGTCCCAACAGGTCTTTTGTTATTGACATCGAAAGACTTGCGGTCTTATCAACGACTCCGTTAGTGTTTACTCGGAGTATTAGACACCTTTCGTTATCAACGCCCGAAGACTCTTGCTTTTAATTTAATTGTATTACCCTGATTACGGGATTGTTATTAAACTAGCAATTGTGGAAGAAGGAAAGATGTGCTTCGGGAGAAGGTCCGTTCCTTTGGAGAACAGAATGCTTCACACCTCTCTGTAAGTCTGCAAACTTACGGTCAGTCAGGACTTCGTAGACTTCTACGTCTCGGAAACCCTTCAGACTGGTACCCAGCCCTACGACACCTTGCAGGGTGTGTCGAACCGTCACCTGTAGCTTTTCCTCTTGATGTCTCCATCTCAACTCTGATATTCCACGGACTCAGAGTGACCTCTTCCCCCCAGCAGTTGCCCTCGGGGAATCGGCCGTAGCCACTTTGTTTAGTTGTCAACCTCACGATTGCGAATATTCACGGTGTACTAATCCCGTTTCAATCCCTATAGTCCCATTGCTGGGGTTATCTAACGACGCTAAACCGCCGTGTCTGTTTATAATCTCCTTTTGGAAAGGATTACACCCGAAGATGTAATTCAAAGTCGACATATAAACACGACCAATATTTCAAAGAACTCTGACAAAATTAAAACAAATATTTCAATTAGTCAAACACTTTTAACAAAATTTCTGATTTCTCAGTAGGGTAAAGTATAAATATTACCTTATCTGTCAAAAGTTATACGAAGATAAGAAAAAAAACCTTTCGGTCAAGTAGTTTTCTTATTTTTTTTAGTTATTTCCTTAAAAAGTAAGGACATTGGGTTGTAGGATAACTTAAAGTATCCACTGTATCTGTCTTTTGGTCCATCAACGGGCCATACCCTTTTCATCAAAGTTAGATTTAAGTGCTTCCAATTTATCACTCGCTGAAGCCATCTTATCAACTAACCCATCCATCTCTTCTAAGTGTTGAGGGTGTTCACCAATTCCAACGGAATTATTAAAGTAAACTTCCAATGTTGCTTTTGCTTCCAACAGTTCTGCTTCGTATTTCGCTACGAGGGCTTTGTACATTAAACTCATTTTAGTATAATATTTAGTAATTTATTAAATTGTTCTGTCATTGGAGAAGGTAACTCATTTTTACCGAAATATCCACACTCTGTGTGTTCATCACCATCCTTAGCACTATCTAAGTCAGGATAAATCTCTTCGTCACAATCATAAAGGAAACAATACATCTCACCTTTAATCTTACTACCGTCTCTATTTGTTCGTTTAATTATACCACAAAATTCTGGTACATTCAACAGTTGGATGTCAGTTTCTTCATAAAACTCTCTCATCGCACCTCTTAATGGGTCCTCACCTTCTTCAACACTTCCCGCAGGACACGACCAATGACCAGGTAATGACCCCTCAGCATTTCTTTTACAAAGTAAAACCTTATTGTTACATCTAACAATTACTCCTCCGTATTTGTTCATATTATACTCTTTTAGATATTTATAAATATGACTATAACTATAGGTGAAAATAAAATAAGTGTCAAACTTTGTGTAACAAAGGAAGCAATTACTAAAGGAATGCAAGGTCAACGTTTCAACGAGGACTTCCAAGGTATGTATTTCCTTATGCCAACCAAAGGTGAGCAATCGTTTTGGATGTACGACTGTATCATTCCGTTAGACATTATTTTTATCAATAATGATGAGGTTGATACCATCCACGAAAACTGTCCTATTTGTATAGATGAATTGGAATGTGAATCCTATAAAGGTTATGGTGACAAAGTATTGGAACTACCAGCTGGCATGTCGAAACAGTTGGACATAAAAAAAGGAGACATCGTCTCCTTCTCTTTATTCTGATTTACTTCCGTCAATCTTTTCTCTCAACTTTCTGTAGAACTCCTGTCCTATCATCTTTGAGAACTTAACATATGGTGCATCACCACTGTCTTTATTGTATTTGTATTTTCCTTGAGGTGGTCTCTTACTTCTACCAAAATAATTCAACGCTGAAATGTTTGTGATACATTTGTGTCCACCTGAGTTTGCTTGAATCATCTCCCAAGCAGGTACACCCAACTTATCCAACAACGCCATTTCATCTTCACTCAATTCACTGAAAGACTTATCCATAACCTGTTTTAGGTTTTCCATATATGCATCACCACCTTCCATACTTCTAATCTTATCACCATAGAACGCTTCCAAATCTGCATTTGTAAAACCTACGGATTCTGAACCAAAGTCTTTAGCCGATTCTGAAATCCATTTAATAGTTGATAAAGGAATGATTTTTTCTCTTAAACTCGCTTCCCACTTACCCAATACTTCCTGAGCAATCTCACCCAAGTTTACACCTTTGAGTTCTCTCTCTTTCTTAAATGGGTTACACGATGCTTGAACCAATCCCATCGGCCAAACAGTAATTAAGAAGTCAGCGTCAGGATGTAACTTAAATGGTGTGTATCTATCGTATGAACCTGGTTTGAACATTCTACCACCACCGTATTGATAAATGATACCATCTTGGTAGTTTAGATTCGGGTCCTCACTTCTTTGTTGTACGTAATCTTCTTGATTACCCGCCATCATCGCAGCAGATGCATAATTTTCTCTGTCAGCAATTCTTCTAATGTTTTGGAAGATATTCAATAATGATGGTTTTGATGTCATCACCAACTCTTCCATGAAACCTGGTTTGTTCTTATACGCCAACATCAATTTGTTTGTCGCCAATCCCAAAGCCATTCTGTTTTTCTGTAAAGACTTATCCTTATCCAAACGGAAGATGAAATTCATAATATCTTGTGGTTCTAAACCATACTTAGCAAAGTCAGCAGAATCCACAGTAGAAATCAATGTGATATCCTCAGAAGGGAAGATATCCTTTGGTGACATAACATCTGATATAGTTGCAACATTAGAACGTGACGGTCTGAATGAAGTTGCTGTATCACCCTCAACACCACTTTGAGAATCATGGTGGTCAGTATGAATAACGAACATCGGTTTACCGTGAGCAAAGTCAACCAACACAGGCATCGTATCACCTGTAGCATCTTGCTTCTTAACTGCAAACTCCTTATCACCGTATTGAATAATCTCAGCATCAACCACTTTGATACCGTTATCTTCCAAATAGTTCTTCATCGCTAAGGCTGTAGTCACACCATCTAAATCTTGGTGGAAGTAAATTTTTGCCTTTGGGTATCTCTTGGCTAACTCACCAATATTACGTAAACCCGATTCTTTAATTAATTGTTTCATCTGTCTATCTTTTAACATCCTCCGTCTCTACAGAACATCTCATAGTCTTTTTTCAATCTATCTGGGTGACCCCAAATACCTTTACCATTCAATATTTCCTGTGCGGCTTGTTTATAATTTCCATTTGTGATTTGTTTCAATACCCCACTTTGTCTGAAGTTACCCTCACCTCTATTATAAGCCATATCAATCAAAGCAATATACATACCCTTAGTGAGTTTTCTATTTTCAGGGTCCTCACTTTGCCACTCTCTAACAGTTTCAGCAGCCCCATTAATGTCTTCAGCAGATAATCTATCTGCTTCTTCCTGACTAATTTTGTTAAGATATTTTTTAATAATTTCAGGATTGGTAGTACCATAACCAATAGTTAATTTACCCTTTGGTGAACCTGAATTTGGGTCATAAGGTTTTGGAGGATATCCGGCTTTGTCATCATATACAAATGGTACAAATTCTTCCAATCCCCTAACATGGTCAAATACTTCTTGACCCGCAGGTTTACCTTCATACCCATACCCGAAATCAACTTCACTACTCTGCTCACTCAAATACACATTTTTTGTGGCAGTTTCATGAAGATTTAATATTCTTCTCTTCTCTGACTCATTAATCCTATATGGTCTCATATTCAAATTCTTTACTAATAAATATCCATATAAAGAAAAAACCCCTTATTTAGGGGTTTTACTTAAAAGTGATATGGAACAGGCCAAAATATTATCAAACCAAGCCCTTTCAGGTCCTTCTAATTTGTCTTTCTCGAACCACACAACTTCATTGTCTGTGGTGGTAATAATTAATGTTTCTTTATCTATTACCTTAATGTTTTGAATGCTCATCTACTACGATTTCTAATTGCTGTTGGTTTAGTTTATACTCTTTGAGTCTTTCCTTAGCAACCTTTACATAGTTTGATGAGATGTCACAACCCAACCACGGTCTTCCCAACATCTCGGCAGCTAAACATGTAGTACCAGAACCGTTGAATGGGTCAAAGACCACATCCTCTTTGTATGATAATATCTTAATTGCTCGATAAGGAATGTCTAATGAGAATGTCGCCTTAGTCTTTTGTTGTGTATCTGCAAAATAATTCCATTGTCCAAATACCAATGACATAAAGTCTTTCTTATCCTTCTCATCGTAGACCAACTTTTTTCTGAACTCCCCTTCAATCTTTTCGTTGGGTACCATCTGATACTCACCTTCCCATTGAGGTGTTCCCTTAACCTGTTTCTTAGAAACGTTCTTATACGCTAAGATAACACACTCCTTTGGATTGTAGATGTATGGTGCAGATGGACTCATCCAGCTTCCCCACGCTGTAGTCTTACTTCTATGTGGTGAACTCTCCTCCAAATCTACGATTCCAAAGAACCCAAAACCCAGCTGTTTCATCACCTGCCAAACCTCTGAAGAGAAATAAATACGACCACCTTTCTTCTGACGGTTAATTTCATAAGGAATGTTCACCGCAATACGACCATCATCTCTTAGGACTCTGTACGCAGCACTCAACCACTCACGAGTAAATCTCATATACTCATCAAAGTATTTATCATCGTCCCAACTGTCATAGTCGATACCAACACCATAAGGTGGTGAGGTAACAATCAAGTCAACCGACTTCTCCGGCATTTCATTCATAAACTTCACCGTATCTGAACAGTGAATATCCCCAATTAATTCTTTCATTTCTTTCATTCTCCTTTGTTAAAAAACCCAATCAAAAATACTACCAATGATAAAGGCCATAATACAATGACAAACAATCGTTCACCACCAGTAAATCTTTGGTCCGTCACCTTATCAACCAATGTCTCTAACACAAGTCCAGTGACTGCACCTATTAAAAGATATTTCATTAAAAACGACAACATTATTCCATCGTTTTAATTCTTCTCTCCAAATACCATAACGCTTTTTTCATGTCTTGTAAAGGTGGATTACCATCTTTCTTACCACTTCTAACGATATATTTTAGTACGTTGAACAGATAGGCATCTTTATCCAATCCTGTTGCCTCAGCAATCTTAACAACCTCATAAGGGTTCTCTTCCCCACCGTAATGGTCGGGGTGATTTACCATCTCCTTATTCATCTTAATCTTGGTTTTTTAGTTTGTAATAGCCATCGAATTTTACTTCTTCGAATAACCCTTGTTCAATACCTCTATCGATAACTTCCTGAGTTTCCTCAATACTCTTTTTGAGGACATATTTAGCTAAATAACTAATATGGATTGGTTGTCTTAATTTACCTTCTAATAGTTCTAAGTCAGTTTTGTTTCTACGCATTGTTCAGTTGTTTAATAATTTCGTCTTTAGTTTTACCCTGTTGATATAACTCAATAAACTTTGAAGACCACATATCTGTAATCAACCCATCCGCACTGAATAGTTGTTCTAATCTTTCGTTAGATGTTCTTAAGATACTTTCTTTTGTTACAAATCTTTTGTTGAAACCCATTTATGTTCTGAATTAAGTCTTACTGAAGTTATATGTTCCATGTTCCACTCTTGTGGACCAATCAAAGATAAGAAATATTTACCATTATTTCTAATATATAGGTGATAAATTTCACCAATAACAGGCTCGAAAGAATAATTTGAATTGTATATCATATCATTTAGAGTGACTTCATCTACTAAGTGATTGTATTCATCAACCAACTCTTGGTATTTTGCATTGAAAGTCTTCTGTACCCTATTAACTCCTCTTTCTTTGAATGCTCCCACGTCATCTAATTTGATAACAGGTCCACTTAAACTGGTGGCATAAGGTAATAGTGATGCGTTATACTTTTGATTGTCTTCGTCCCAAACTATATTATCAGGCTTCTTCGACTTCATAAATGTAGGCTCTGATTTTTCCACCCAACTCTAAATCATTCGGTGTTTCTTTTACTAATTGATAGATGTGATTTGTGTCAATTTTTGTAGGTACGTTCATTTTAATTGTCTTTTAAATCTTTAATTTTAATAGTTTGAAATACGTAATTCATAACTTTTCTTTTACCTAATGATAGTAAAGAACCATCTAATGGAAAAGTTTGGTCGAAAGAAATTTCAAAGATTGGATATATAATATCAAATTCTTCAGACCCTTCTAATTGAACCACACCGTAACTACCTTCATTTTTAATTATTTCATGAATATCTTTTGGTTCCCCGTTATATATTAATTTAGATTCACATTTATTTTGGTCTGAGTTTGGTACAATTAATTTTATCTTATATTCATATACATAAAATTTATCTCCATACTCAAAATAAAAATATCCTGTACCTCCAATCGCGTTATTCATATGATTTATCAACCTAAGACTAATACTCTCATTAACTATTGACCAAAGAGACTTCGCTATCATGAATAAGTCTTTGAATTTTTCAGAAGCATACTCAGCACACTTGACTATCTCTTTACCTTCTTCATCATCTTTAACTCTGATGGTGTTATAAATCAAATCAATTATTAATATTTCATCATCAATTTCCTCAGGTTCTCTCTTGAGAGTAATAAACTGTCCGTGGTCTACAACCCTCTGAGCACTACTATACAGCAAAGACAATTCTTGAAAAGTTGGATAGAGTTCAAATCTCTCTAACTTCTCTTCAGCCTT
>Ga0222716_10004640_pt1 | contig 10774 bp, 4 predicted proteins | sample C33_13DmetaG_FD_165044 | JGI IMG/M metagenome (GOLD analysis project Ga0222716, IMG submission 165044) | Estuarine water microbial communities from San Francisco Bay, California, United States - C33_13D | ecosystem: Environmental > Aquatic > Marine > Unclassified | place: USA: California... | reverse complement strand
TGACCGATAAGGTTGCGACGACGAGCGCGTCGGTCGGGTCGTCGGTGGCGTCGAACGCGGGGTCTCCCGCGGCGGCGGCGGTGGATGCGGTCGCGAGTGGGGTACAAAAGCCAACGTTTAAGGCGGCGAAGGCGGCGGCGAAGGCGGCGGTGAAGGCGGTGGATGGGGTGACGAGCGCGAAGGAGGCGTTGCCGGATGTCCCGGGCGGCGTCGTGGACGCGTTCGCGGGTGTGTATAATGCGATTTTGCACCCGGCGTACGACGCGATCGCGCCTGATTTCGTCAAGACGATCGTTGCGAACCAGTGGGCGATTGAGAGCGCGAATGGGTACGCGTATTACGTGAAGAGCTACGGATACGGCGCCGAAGCCGAGCTCGCGTTTTACGTCTTTTGCGCGTATTATTTAGTCGCCAAGCCCGGTGTGTTGAGCTGGTTATTCGATCAAACGTTCGCTCGCGCGGCTGGAACGGCACTGGAGAAGAAGTTTGACGTGCAGAACATCGTGCGCGGGCGTAGACTCGGCGCGGGGAGCTTTGGGACGGTGTTTGCGGCGACGGATTCGTCCACCGGGAAGGAGTTGGTGATAAAAATTGCCAAGGGTGTACAAGGTTCGAGCGAACTGCAAAACGCCGAGGCGTACATTAATAGACGCATCGCACGTGCGCCTCTCGTAGCCGCGGGGTGTGCGCCGTTCTTGGGGACGTATGTCGAGGTGGAGGGCGCGCGCACGCCGTGTTTGGTGTGGGCGTACCAACCGGGCGAGACGTCGTTGGAAGAGTATTTAGGCGATAGAAATTTCCCGCTTGGGCTAGAAGACGCGCTCGGGATTAACGCACGCGATAGCGACGATGACGCCAAGCGTGTGAATAGAGTGGCGAAGAAAATTATGCGAGATTTATTGAGCACGACGGCGGCGCTGCACGACATCGGCATCGTCCACCGCGACTTGAAGCCGGCGAATTTGGTACTCATGGGGAACAAGTTCAAGCTCGTGGATTTTGGAGCGGCGTGCGATTTACGCACGGGAGAAAACTACGACCCCGAACAAGGGTTGCTGGATCCAAACTACTCACCGCCCGAGCAGTTTATCATGCCCGAGAAGACGCCGGCGGCGCCGCCATTCGTGGCGGGATTTTTATCCCCGTTCCTTTGGACGCTCGGCCAGCCGCAGTTGTTCGATTCGTACTCTGCGGGATTGATTTTGCTACAACTCGGCGTCCCGCAACTTCGTGGGAAGAACGTCATGGCGCCCAACGGTGCGTTCCAACAACGCTTAGAAGACAACAACTACGACTTACGCAAATGGCGTCGCGAAGTTGAAGACCAGCTGCGTTGGGACTTCTCCGCCCTTGATGTCAACGGTGGCGTCGCGTGGGATTTAGCGTGTCGATTAGTTGCCAAGCGAAACATCATCCGTCGCGGTCGTCTCGATTGCGGTGCGGCTTTGGCGCATCCGTTTATTAGCACGCCTTTATAACAACAGCGACTCACGTCGCAACCGACGACGCAACTGACGTCACAACCACACGCGCCCAAAGCCATGAAACAACGACGTTACCCTTAAAACACACAGAAAACATCGACGCTCACCGAATGCGCGCGCCGCTTATTCGCGCCACGGACGTGCGCGGCGCCCGCGTCGCTGTCTCGCTCGAGCCAAGCGACACCGTCGACGCGGCTCGCGCGCGGCTCGCGGCAGCCTACGGCCACGATGACGCGCGCGCCGTGATTGGTTCCATTAAAACCCATCCGAACGCCTCGAGCGCGGACATCAAAGGCGCACACGCCTGGGTCGAGCGCTTTGGCAGCGAGGACGCGGAGGTTGTCGTCGTTGGCTTTGTCAAGGTGAAGGCCAAGCCGCGACGTCGTCAGCCACGACCGAGCGCCGCTGCCGCCGTCGACGCGCGCGCAGCGACGACGGAGGATCCGTGTACATCACTTGTATCGATAGAACGCGCGAGCACGGGCGCGAACGCGAGCACGGCGAGAGAAACAACGGATGACGCCCGCGCCGAGCTCGCGCTCGTGGCGGCAGCCGACGCCGCAGCTCGCGCCCAATTTCCACTTCCCGCCGCGCTGGAGACGTTACACGTCGCGTACGTCGCGCTGTGCAAGGCGTGTTTGTTTCTCTCGCGACAAGGTCAGCAACCGTCGTGGCGCGTGGCGTCGCAGGCGGTGCATGCATCGTTGCGGTTGACGCTCGAGGACGCTCGAGCGATGGAGACGTTGTGTCCTTCGTCGATTCGGCTCATCAATCGACGCCGTCGGCGTCTCTCCATGGATGATGCCGGCGACGCCACCGCGAATGCTCACGATGATGATGAAACGATCGTGGACGTGACGGCGCCAGAAGACGCAGATGGCTCGGGATTTCACACGCCGGCGTACCTCAACGCCGCGTTTGATGCCAAGGAAAACGCGAGCGCGTTGGCAGTGCACGGCGCGCGCCGAAGCGCGCGTTCAATCGGAACATACGCGCGCGATGCCGCTGAAATGACGGATCGGTATGGTGTAAACTTTCATCGCATCACGGATCGGTATGCGCGCGCGTTTCGTCGAGGATTGCTCGATGCGGTGGAACGCGCTGGATTTAGCGACGAGGACGCGAGCGCGCGGCCATTGCGAGATTTCGTCGACGCCGTGCGCGATATTCGCGAGCGCGAGCGCGTCGAGCGACAGTCGTCAATTGGCGATGCATCGCGTCTCGATGATCGTCCTCCGGCGCCGCCGAGAACGGCGAGAGCGGTGAAAAAAGCAAAGATGAATGAGCCGAATGACTCGAGTCATTCGGCCTGTCGTAGCCGAGAGCCGATGACCGTCGATGCATTCATCGAGCATCTCAAATCCACGCTCGCCTCCCGCGGGCAAATTGTGCACACGGAGTACACCCCGAACCGGCCCGCTACGCGCGAGGCGCTCGCAGACGATGTCCCACTCAGCGCGGCGACGGTTGCCGCGTTTGCGTCGGTGGGATTGGACATCAAGCGCCGTTTGTTTAGTCACCAAGCGCGCGCGGTATCGACGCTTTTACGTCCAAATCCCGCGCACGTCGTCGTATCTACTGGCACAGCGAGCGGTAAATCTGTGTGCTACAACATACCAGTCGTGAACACGTTGCTTGACGACCCGAGGGCGACGGCATTGTACATTTTCCCAACCAAGGCGTTGGCTCGAGATCAACTTCGAGCGTTGCGTGGCATTCTCGCCGGCGCGCGCGAGGAAGACACCGCGTTCGACGTCGATGTTTTCGATGGCGACACGCCAGATGTAGAAAGAAATGAAATACGCCTTCGCGCGCGGTGCGTGGTGACGAATCCAGACATGTTACACGTGAGCATCCTACCGTCGCACAAGGCGTGGACGCAGTTTTTATCCGGATTACGTTTCGTCGTCGTCGACGAAGCGCACGCGTACGGCGGTGTGTTCGGATCAAACGTAGCGATGATTCTTCGTCGGCTGCGAAGAATATGTCTAGATGAATACGGTTCTGCGCCGAAATTCATCATTAGTAGCGCGACGGTGGCCAATCCGCGCGAGCACGCGCGGGACTTGATTGGCGTCGCGGGAGACGTCGGCGATTGGAGCGGCGCCAAAGGCGACGGCGACGATGCCATTGACGTCATTACCGAGGACGGTGCTCCGCGAGGGGCGAAAACCTTCTTACTGTGGAATCCTGCGTTGAAACCTGGCGGCGGAGTCGGGACAGAAGCGATGACGAACACCGCGAGAAAATTTGAGCGACGCTTGACACCCGTCGAACGCGGCAAGGCGGCGTTGGCGAAACGATTAAAAGCACTCACGGATGCGCAAATAGAACCTGCCACAGATGCTGCCACAGGTGCTGGCAACGACGACGAAGAACTCATCGAGCGCGACGCCGCCCGAACGAGCCCAGTCGTCGACATCGCGCAGCTCCTCGCCGAATGCGTCCAGCACAATCTCCGCTGCATCGCATTTTGCAAAACCAGAAAACTCTGTGAGCTCGTCCTGGTGTACACTCGAGAAATTCTACGCGCCTCGGCGCCAGAACTTGCGGATAAGATTGCGAGTTATCGCGCCGGTTACGACGCCGCGGAGCGCCGAGGCATTGAAAATTCCCTCTTCGCCGGGAACCTTCTCGGCGTCGCTTCGACAAACGCCCTCGAGCTCGGCATTGACGTCGGCTCACTCGACGTCACGCTTCATCTGGGCTTTCCTGGATCCGTCGCGAGTCTGCGCCAGCAATCTGGACGGGCGGGACGGAGAGAAGACGCGCGCGCGCTGTCCATTTACGTCGCCTTTGACGGACCGCTGGACCAACATTTCATGCGACATCCGCGCGCGCTCTTCGACGCTCCGCTGGAGCGCGCGTACGTGGATGTTGACAATCCCATTGTGTTAGAGCGGCATTTGGCGTGCGCAGCGTACGAGCGGGTGTTATTTGGGAATCCAGGGGCTGACGAGGCGACGTTTGGCCCGCGGGCGCGGGACGTCGCGGCTCAAATGGAACGCAAAGGAAAGCTCTTTCGCGCGCCGTGTGAGACGCCGACGAGAGATGGACAACATTACATGCACCCGTTGTTGTCGGGCGCGGCGTCGTCACCGGCGAGCGATGTGCGCGTGCGTATGATTGAAGATGAACGGTTTGACGTCGTGGACGCGAGCGCCGGCGGAAAGACGATTGCGTCCATCGAAGCCTCAAAGGTGAATTTTGAAGTCTACCCGGGCGCGGTGTACATGCATCAAGGCAAATCAATGCTTTGTACGCATTTAGATGTCGCGCGACGCCGAGCGACGGTGAGGCACGCAGATGTCAAGTATTTTACGCGCGTGAAGCATCAGACGACGTGTTCGACGCCCGGCGGCGACCGCGCGTACGAGGCGTTCGACCGTTCGATGTCCATGCGTGACGCCATTCGATGCGACGACGTGAATATCACGACGGTGTTTACGGGATTTTCGCGCGTCGCGCGCGGTTCACAGGCTAAATTCGACAGCGAATCATTCCCGTGTCCGCGGTCGGCTGAATTGCGCACGGTCGGCGCCTGGCTTCGCGTCCCGGACCACATTGTGGCGTCCGCAAAAGATCAAGGCGTGGATGTTCGCGCAGGCATTCACGCGGCATCGCACGCGATATTAAACGTCCTGCCCTTGCGCGTGCCGGCGGGCGAAAATGACGTCGGGTGCGAATGTTTTGCGGCGGATTTGCACACAAACGCCGCCGTCGGGCGGTACAAGCCGCATCGCGTGCTCATCTACGACAAGCACTCTGGCGGCGTCGGCATCGCCTCGCGCGCGCGCGAGCACTTACCAGAGCTCATATCACTCGCATTGACGCTCGTGAATGATTGCGCGTGCGTTGGGCGCGTGGATGGATGTCCGCTATGCGTGCAACGATTGACGTGCGACGCGCACAACGCTCGATGCGACAAATCTGCCGCCAAATTCGTGCTCGACGCGTTACTCGGTGCGTTCGATGGCGACGCAAGAGAGCGATGACGGCTCACTAAACGTAGAGCACGCACTCACTCGTCTGGGGATCGACGAACGGCGACGAGACGATGTAGGCATTCGCGGAACGAAAACGTAGCCAAAAAGTAGCGTGTACATAGACACAACTCCGCAGTGTACAACGCGCGTGCGCGCATCCACGCCCTCTCGCCGCGCCGCCGCGATGGCGTCAACGCCTGATGCTGACCTCGGCGCGTCGCCTCTCGCGTCGCCGCGAAAGCTCGAACCGACGGACGACGTCCCTGAGCTCAAGCGACGGCTGGAGCGCGCGAAGAGCGCGCTCATCGAACAAAAACGTCTCATGTCGCGCGCCGCTGACGAATACGGCACGGCAAAGGATTTAGACGTGCAGCGTTTACGACAATCTCGCGCTCGAGCGCAGTTTTGGCTCAAGGTGGCGTTGGTGGCGTTGGTGGCGACGAGCGCGGTGTCGCGGCGTCGCGGGTCGCGGGCGACGGCGCTCAGGAAAAATTTAGCGACGTGAGAGAGCGACAGCAAGGCGCTCGAGCGCGTGAACGCGCGCTTGAAACTCGCCGTGGGGTCATCCAAGGTGAACTTGTCGGGGAAGAGTGCGTCTGCGGGGGATGTGATTGATGTCACGGCGCCGAAGACGTTTGCGACGTGCATGTCGACGCTCGCCGAAGTCGGCGGCGCGTTAGACGCCGCCACCTCCACAGGCGCCGCGTGCGCGCGCGCGCTCGCCGCCGTGAAGAAAGGCGACACCGCGTACTTTGACGACGCCGTGCGATTGCGCGCGTTATTGGATGACGTGAAGCAGACGCTTGAGTTCAAGGAACGGGCTTTACAAGTGGCTGCGAAATCAGCCCAAACACTCCGCGCCGTCGTCGCCTTGATCGTGATCGCCGTCACCGCGTTAGCCAGCCAATCCAACGTGCGCGAGAGTTTTAGAAACTTGCTCGCCAGCACGTCTGACGACGGCGCGTCACGCGCGGCGCCAGATGAATGTGCAAACGCTCGTTCGGCTGACATTGTCGCTCGGGACGCTTCGCCGCCGAAACGCGCGCCCATCGTCCCTAGTGCGATCGCGTCGCCGTCAAAATTCACGCGCACGAATTCAAAAACAACATTTTAATCGTACGGCGGCGGCAAACGCCGCGCGTACGATCCACACGCGCCAACGCGCGACGTAGCGTAGCGTCGACTCGACGCGGTAGTTAGCTCTGTAACTCCTTTTCAGAAAACCTCACATCATGGCGCGTGCGACGCCGCCACCGCCGCGCCACGCCGCGCACTTATTCACCACCCCATTCGCGCTCTGTCTCGCGTTCCGCGCGTGCAACGCCGCCGTCGTGCGCACGTTTTTCAACGCGGATGAGTTTTGGCAAGGTCCTGAAGTCGCCCACTTTCTCGCCTATGGCTACGGCGAGCGCACGTGGGAATGGCGCGCCGATGTCAAGCTGCGAGGATACGCCCATCCATTACTCTACGCCGCGATGTACAGACTGGGCGACGCCCTCGGCGCGCGTTCGGCGTGGTTTACACGGAACGCGCCCAGAGCCGCGCACGCGACGCTCGCGGCGCTCCACGACGTCGGCTGCGCCCGGCTCGCTCGGCGTCTCTACGGCGCCGACGCCGCGGCGTGGACGTTGGCGTTGCGACTGATAAATTGGTTTGTATTTTTCTGCGAGACGCGGAGCTTTGTAAATTGCGTGGAGGCGGTGTGCGTGACGTGGGCGTTGACGACGTGGCCGTTTGAGCGCCTGGGCTCTGGTCCCGGCGGCGCCGCGAGACGCGTGAAATCGTTGTGTTTCGCCGCGCTCGCGTGCGTGATGCGACCGACGAGTGCGATGGTGTTTGCACCGCTAGCGTTGCGCACGCTGTGGATTGCGAAAGAGGGCAGGATGGCAAAGATGAGGTACGCGTTCGGGGAGGCGCTCGGCGTGGGATGCGTGGCGGCGGCGGCGAGCGCGAGCGTCGATCGCTACTTTTATGGCGAATGGACGTGCGTGGTGTGTAATTTTGTCAAGTTTAATGTGTTGAGTAATGGGAGTGCGCTATATGGCTCGCATCCGTGGCATTGGTACGTCACACAGGGGTATCCGGCGGTGATGGGGACGATGACGCCGCTCGCGTTGGTTGGATTTTGGCGACATCGAGCGACGCGTCCAGAGGCGTTCATCGTGACGTTTTGGACAATTGTAGGGTATTCTATCGCCGCGCACAAGGAGTTTAGATTTTTATTACCGTGTATGAGTGCGTCGCTGGCGAGCGCCGGGGCGGTATTGGCGACGATGCAGCCGCGAAGGCGCCGCGTCGTCGTCGCGGGTATAGCGCTCACGAATGTCGTCGCGGCGGCGTACACGAGCATCTGGCACCAAGCAGGCACGATTGCGGTGATGCCATACATCACCAACCTCGCAGACCGAGGAGAAATCACCGCTGGTGGCGTACTTTTTGCCACGCCGTGCCATCAAACGCCGTATTATTCGCACGTGCACCGGGAAATTGCCATGCACTATTTGGAATGCGCGCCGCGGGACGACGGCTCCATCGACGCATCCGATCGATTCGGCCTCGATCCAGACGCGTATTTGAGCGACGCATATGGAGCATCACCCCGCACGCACGACGCGCACGCGTGCGCCATCGCCAGCGCGCTCGCGCCATCGCACGTCGTCGTATTCGACGGGGACGCCGAACGCGCCTCCGCGTGGCTCGCGCGCTGGAATTTCACCCTGCAAACCTCCTTCCACCACGCCCACGTCGCCGTCGATCGCGACATTCAGCGCAGGCTCAATGTCTACGCGCGATTGGCGTCTGACACCGACGCGTGCGACGCGACGACATAAGAACACTAGGAATGTACAATATCACGCAAGTCATAGCCGACGCGTACTCGAGTCCTCAGAGCACGCCGCCGCGGGCGTCGCCGCCGCCATGGCTGCCAAGAAACAGAAAACCCACGTCGTATCCGACGACGCATACAAGCGCGCGTTGCTCAAAAAGGTCCGCATCGCGTCCGCAGTCTTAGAGGAGCTCGACCGCCGAGTTGCGCTGGGTCAAAAAGCGCGCGACGCCGACGCCGGGGACACCGAGCGCAAGGCACGCGCTCAAGCGACGATTGCGAGCGCCTTGGAGAAACTCAAAGCGTTAGGCGTGCGCGATGACGAGTGCGAGTCAGCGCGCGCGGCGGCGAACGCGGTGCTCGAGCAAAAGTTGAAGAAGAGAGCCGCGCGAGAGCGCGAAGCGGCGAAAGACGCCGCCAAGCGCCAGCGACGCGGCGACGGTGCGAGCGCGATGGGCACGGTGAAAAGCGACGCCGCGTGGGCGCTCCATGCGATCGCCAAGACTGCGAGCGGCGGTGCGGACGCGAGGGCGATGGATACGAAGGAGATTGAGACGCGGGCGCGGGCGACGGCTGCGGACGCCGAGCGCGTCAATCTCAAGACGTGTAACGCCGCGCTTTGGTCGATTGCGAAAATAGCGTCGCGCGTAAACGACGAACACGCATGTGCTCAAGCGCTCGGTAAGGCGTTTGAGGCGTTATTGCGCCGTTCGGCGGCGTTTAGTGCTGCGGAGACAGATGCGAGAGCCGCGAGCACGACGTTGTGGGCGGCGGCGTCGACGCAACGGACGACGGTCGGCGCATTCACGGACGATGGCGCGATGCGGCGCGCGGTAAATGTTGCCGCAGAGGCTCTGGCGGCGAATGCGGACAAGGCGAACGCGCAAGATGCGGCGAATGCGCTTTGGGGCGCGGCGAAGCTCCGTCGGTCGTTGGATCCGGCGTGCGCGCGCGCGCTCATAGCGACGCTCACGACGACGCCCGTCGTCACCGACGGCACAGTCGGCGTAAAATTAGAAGAACTCACCATCGCGTTGTGGGCTATGGCGACGTTTGCGGGAGATGGCATGCGAAATGTGCGTGCATGCGCGGCGCCGTTGATGAAGCGCGCCAAAGAGGCGACGAAAAAGCCAAAGACGTGGAGTCCGCAAGCCATCGCCAACGCCGCGTGGGCCGCGGGTAAGCTCGCGACAACAAGCGGCGACGACACCGAAGATGATGCCACGCACAGCGAGGCGTGCGTAAAGGATGCCAAACAGCTCGTCACGTCGTTGATTCCAGCGGCGAAATTAGCCGCGCTCACTGCGCAAGGATTCGCGCACGTGCTCGCCGCCGCAGCCGCCGTCGACGTCGACGCCCGTCTCGTCGGTGATTTGGCGAAATTCACCGTCATTGGATTGAAGACGCACGCATCGACGTTGACATCGACAGATTTAGCATCTGTAGTCGAGGCGGTGCGGGATTTAAAATTGTGCTCGAGCATGTCAGACGGGACAAAGCTCGCGGAGGATATCGCGCGCGCCATCGAACGAGGCGTCGACACATTCGATTGGCAAGCGTGCGGGCGTTTAGATTTGGCTATTGAAGACGTGGTGAGTGCGCAAGACGTCGAACGGTTGCGAGAGTCGTTGAGTGCGCGAGGGAAGGAGGTGTGCGACGCCGTGGATGCGAAACGATTGGACGTCGAGCGCGGCGCCGCCGACGCGCTATTGTCGCTTCCCGGTGACTATTCCGCGCTCACCGCCCCGTTTGACGCCAACGCTGCCACAATGCTCGTAGTTGATGATAGATACAGATTAGTGACCAAGAAACTTCGCCGCGTGGGATGGCAAACGACAATGTGGCAGAGATTTAGTTGCGGCGAACACGCAAAAGGCGCGTCCTGGCTCGAGCGCGATGATGGCAACCTCGAGCCATTCGCCACCGCTGTCGTGCGCATGCCGCCAACAAAGGCTTCATTAGATATGGTTCTTAACGCCGTTGCCGCGAATGTACGTTTTGGTGGACGTGTATGGATTTATGGCGCCGCTGCAGAGGGCGTCGGCGCCGTCGTCGCGGATTTGCCAAAGGTGCGTTTTTCGTCCCGTCTTCTTTATTTTCTTTTTCTTTTATTTTCCTCGCACTGGCATACTCTGGCGCACACAGTTCATGCGTGCGTCAGAGCGTTTACGTACACAGTGCTACATCAATGCCGGGTCGCAGCTGCCGCTGCTCACTCATAGGGCCATCCAACCCTGAGCGCCAGCTGTCCGTCTGGCGAATAATAATGAGCCTCGATTGAACGCCCCCGAGCGCCTTTCGAGTTCGTAACGTTCGCTACATTCCTCGCGTTCTCGTACTTTCTACTCGTCACTCACCACGTCCAATGTATTTTCTTTCACAGGGAATGTTCAAAGACGCCAAGCTTAAGATGCTCAACGCCGAATTCGGCGTCGTGCGATGCGTGCGAACACAAGACGCCGCTGGAAAACGCGGCA
>Ga0222716_10004639_pt1 | contig 10775 bp, 14 predicted proteins | sample C33_13DmetaG_FD_165044 | JGI IMG/M metagenome (GOLD analysis project Ga0222716, IMG submission 165044) | Estuarine water microbial communities from San Francisco Bay, California, United States - C33_13D | ecosystem: Environmental > Aquatic > Marine > Unclassified | place: USA: California... | reverse complement strand
AAAATCGTGTTCACTCACATTGGTATACATATATTCTCCTTTGTTTATATTACTCTAATGCTTTAAATCTATAAAGGTTCCCAACTTTATTTAATATTCTTCGTCTTCTTCCCATATTGTATCAATCTATAAAAACTAAAATATCTTCTAATCTTACATTTTCAAAACTTATATAATTTTTATTGTTATGACATTCCAATAAATAATTATAATCATCTTTATCAATTAATTTCTTTAATTCTTTTTCATAAAATTCTATATATATATAATCTTCTTTATAAAACCATTTTTTAATATTTAGATTTTTAAGGTTGTAAATACTTTTATCTATTCCTGTATCTATATAGATTAATAAATCTCTTGAAATTTTCATTTTTAAACCTTCCTTTGTTTTTTAAAGGCTCATAGTCATTATTGCTTATAGTTTATATGTCATAATTTTTCTATTATGTTTACTCTTATATTCAAGTAAAAACTCCTGCTACATATAAGTTCACAAGTGTTCTCCCACTAAAAGCCTTTGTTTATTGTGCTATAAAACTTTTTTTTGTTGTAAGAAACTACACAATATTTAGTTTTTTGTTGTTTATCTATTAGTTATATGCATTAACCTAATTAAAGTTCCCAATTATTTTTTAATTCTTATTGGCTGTATTCTGGATAACTGAACCATTTAACTCGCCACTCGGGGAGCACCAATTATTAAGTTATATGTTGGGAACTAATTAAAGTTCCCAACTTTTTTATTTATATATTGGTTCGTATTCCCAATAAATATTTACTGCTTCGTCAATGGCTTCTAATATTGCTTGTTCATCTGAACAATTATAATATTTACCACTTTCAAGAGGGAATTTTTGCCCTCTCAATCTTACAAATTTACCATTGTCATTGGATAAGTATTTTGCCCTCTCTACTTTTACTTGTTTGGCTTTACTTATACCTAATAACAAAAGTTTATTTTTCAAAGTCATCAAAACTCCTTGTTAAATTGTATACTTCTTTAATGCTTAGTAATTAATAAAGTTCCCAACTTTTTTTATTTTTTTTGGCTTTCTTTATTATTGCCTTGCACATTATACCTACTATATAAACTTAATTAAGTTCCCAACTTTATAAAAAAAATGTATTTCTACGACGATAAAAAAAATAATTGGGAACTTTTTTTAATTAGATATATATAATAGATGTATTAAAAAAAACATAAGGAAAAAAAACAATGCAATTAATAAAACAATATGAAAAAAATTTAAAAGCAATAAATAGAAAAAAAATGCTAATATTATTAAAAGATTATAAAGAAGCATTTAATGAAGTTTCAAGTATTCAAAAATTATTATTATTAAATAAAGCATTTGAAGAAGAATTAAATGAAATATTACCAAAGGGCTTTAAAGTCAAAGATTTAACAACATTAATACAAGTATTTTAAATAATTGGGAACAAAATATAATTATAGTAGTATATTGAGTAAGTAAACCGCAACATGTTCTTAAACTAACAGAAGGTGAGTTATTATTATTTTGGTTCGGTTTAGCCTAAGAAATAATATTTTAAAGCCTTCTAAAAAGGATAAAAAAAAAATGACTAGAAAACACTATATAAAATTAGCGGAAATGATTAATAATAATACTAGATATGGGAATATAAGAGATGAGATAAAAAGCGTTATTGATTTAGATAATTTTTATAATGATTTAGTAGTATTTTTAAAACAAGATAACCCAAATTTTAATGCAAATAAATTCTGGGAAGCGGTACATAAAAATGCGATAGTATCAGAATAAAAAAAGTTGGGAACTATTATTATTTATATGCGTGTAAGTAATAGAAATAAAAATATTAATTAAATAAGGAATAAAAAAAAATGGATAATTTAAAAAGTAAAATATTAAGTTTAGATGTATCATCAAGCGTTAAAGCTATGTTATTAAATAGAGTAGCTAAAATAAAGGGTTGTAAAGTACTTATAAGCGGTAATAGTATAGAAATAGTACCAAAGTATTATAAGGAGTATGCTAAGGGCTTAAATGGTCGTTTTTATGCTACTAATGTACATAATATGAAATGGCTTAACCTTGATAACAAATATACTGAAAACATTATAATTTGTTAATAACTTGTGGATAAGTTGGGGGTTGAAATAAACCTATAATATGTGGGAACTTTTACCCCCTCTTGTCATATATATAGTATGAATACAATATTAATAAATATAGGAAACAATAAAATGGAAAATATAACTACAATTAAAGATGTAAAAGAAAATGGTTGGATAACATTAAAAGAAATAGAAGAACCGAAAGAAAATCAAGTGTGGGTGCGTAATCATTATGACAAAGCAACTAAGACATATTCAATTACTAATTGGAGTACGGGAAGAGAAAGATTTTTAAAAGGTGATAGAATAGTATTTGTAAACTTTACATTTTAATTATCATTGGTTGGGTTGGGGTTTTCAAAATTTCAACCTAATTCCAAATTTTCAACCTTGCTTTCGGGCGGGGGGTATGTGTAATAAAACGAGCTCACACAAAATCGGCTAATTTTTTTTGGGAATTTTTCCAGCATTAGGGTACCCTAATATTTGGGTACCCTAATACGTAGTGTGTGTGTTGGGTACCCTAAGTAGGTTACCCGAATAGGGATACCCTAATATGGGTACCCTAATAGGGTAATACCCTAATACAACAACCTCAAAGAAGGTTCTTTAAGATAAGGTATTTTTTGTTATTTTCCTAATACTATTTTTACTTTTTTTAATTTTTATCTCTTTTTGAGAGTTTACGTAGATATTTATTGTAAACACTTGACAAAAGATTGTAAGTTTGAACAAACATAAGGAGACATCTACATTATGAAAGATAAAGTAAAAACACAAATACAACAATACCAACAACAGTTTGATGACTTGTTGAAGGAAAGAGAGCAGTTGGTTTCTCGATTAAATGAGGTAGCAACCGCTTTAGAGCAGGTACGTGGTGCCTTTGCAGCATTAAAAGGTCTTGAAACAACAGACGAACCTAAAGAGAAGAAAGATAAAAAATAAATGGAACTTAACGAAAGCATAGAACGTATGAAGTTTTTAGTCGAACGATTACGTGATGCTGAGATATTTGCAGAAGAACCCTATGTATTAGAACGCCTCATTGAATTATTTCAGGTAGTGGAAATGATGGAAACACCTGAACTAGTAGGGCAGGATAATATATGGGGAAGTGCAATAAGTGAAGATGGCAAAAAAATTAAAGCTTAAAAGAGCAATCGTCTTTCCTGACGTGCACTTTCCGTTGCACGATGAGAAAGCATTGTCTTGTGCCTTACAAGCAATCAAGATTGTCAAGCCAGACATCTATGTCAATATAGGTGATGTGGGAGAGTGGCATAACTTTTCAGCTTGGAAATACAAAGGAAAGAAACTTCCTTCCTTAGAATATCAGATACCGCATTGTGAGCAAGACATCGCAGATGTCAATGCTGGTTTAGATATTATTGATTACGAATTAAAAAAGCACAAGGTAACTGAGAAGTATATGCTTCAAGGAAATCACGAACTCTGGTTGGATAATTTTGTTGAGAAGTATCCCTATATGACTGAATACACATTTCCGATTGCGTGTAGATTAAAAGAGAGAGGGTATAAATACTATGAATACAATGTTCCTTTAAAACTAGGAAAGATTAATTTTATTCACGGTACCTATGCTACTACCTATCACGCTAAAAAACATCTCGAGACATATGGAGCTAACATTATGTACGGACATACTCACGATATTCAACGACATACCTTGACTAAATTAGATGCAGGAACCATTGGAGCTTGGGGGATTGGATGTCTTAAGGATATGTCTCGAGAAAAAAACAAATGGTTACGTGGGCGATTACATAATTGGAATCACGCATTCAGTATCATTACCTTTTTCCCAAATGGGAACTTCCAAGTAGAAGTCATTGAGATAGTCAAGGGCAAGTGCGTGGTATGGGGTAATGTTGTTGAAGGCTAATGCATAGAAGAGTTATCAAAGGTGTTCCTCGTTATGTGTTTAATAATGAGGAAGAGTTCAGAGAATCATTTCCTGATGCTGAATTAGTAAAGGATTGGAGAGAAGGACAGCCAAATGATTGGGTATTGACAGATGACGGTAAGGTCACACAGATACTCAGACGTAAGACAATGAAGAATACTACCATTAAGGCTATGGATGATTACTTCATTACCTTGCTTGGTCCTTGCTTTGGTTCTGGTAAGTTAGAAGGCAACCCTAAAAAAGATTACAACTCTTTTAAAAAGAGAACCAACATTGAAGAAAAGCCTTTGTCTTGGAGAGAGATTCGTTTTGTGAAGATGATAGCACACGGCGAAGTTCCTGTTCAAGCATACTTAGAATGCTTTGAAACAAATAATAAAGATACAGCATCTGTTAAATCATCTATGCTGTTGAAACAAACTAGGATAAAAGAAGAAGTGGAAAAAGAAATAGAAGAACTACTAACCGATATTGGTGTTGATAAGAAATGGACTTTGGAAAAAGCCAGAGACATTGTTGATAACCCAGATACATCTGACGCTGTCAAGCTAAGAGCCTTAGAAAACTTTATGAAGATACAAAGTATGTATCCAAAAGAAAAGAAATCAGAGCAGCTTTTACTTGGTCAAGCCTTTACTGGATTTAGTAAAGATGAAATATTACAACTAAGCGGAGTAAAGCAAATTGAAAGTGGAGAACAAGAAGATTAATATAATCCCGTCTGCTTCAGAACTATCTGATAGAGATGAGATATTAGCTAAAGCTTACAAAGACCTAATCTTTTTTGGGCGTGTATTCTTGCCTCAAGACTTCTTACACAAATCTGAAAGCCCTCAGTTCCACCACGACTTAGCCAAAAAACTAATTCAACATAAACCAGGAGCACGTATTTGCAATGTGATTCCTCGTGGTATGGGTAAAAGTATTTTATCTAAAGCTGCAATTATGCACAAGTTTTTATTTGCCCAAGAAGACAAACAAAACTTTGTAGCTTGGGTATCAGAAGAACAAGGTCAGTCTGTAGACCATTTGAAATATATACGACATCACTTTGAAGAAAATGAAATCATTCGTTACTACTTTGGTAATATGGATGGTGGTTCTGTAGGTAAGCGATGGACTGAAAAAGATATTGTAACTCCTAAAGGAGATAGAATTATAGCAAAAGGTTCTGCACAGAGACTTCGTGGTAGAGCAGAAGTAGGTGTAAGATATACTGGTATTATTCTTGATGACTTTGAATCAGAGTTAAATACCAAGACTCCAGATAGAAGAGCAGAGTTAAAGAAGTGGATTGTGTCTACTGTATTCCCGTCGCTTGAAGAAACGCCAGGCAATGAAGGTTGGATATGGCTAACTGGTACGATTGTACACTATGACGCATTCTTGCAAAACATTGTAGATGGATGGAATGAAGCAAAAAATAATAATAGAGATTATCCTTGGGACTTAACCTTTCATAGAGCTGTTGAAGATGGAAAGCCATTATGGAAAGACCAGTTCCCTTTATCTAAATTAGAAAATAAAAGAAAAGAATTTATTGAAGCAGGACTGGTAAACAAGTTTGCTCAAGAATATATGAATGATGCAAGAGACTCTGCATCTGCTGCATTCAAGGTAGATAGATTACAATACTACAATCATAGGTTTGAAGTACGTAATAGGTTTTGTTATTTAGTAGATAACAATGAGGCTATACCAATCAATGTATATATTGGAGTAGACCTTGCTGCTACCGCAACAAAGACATCAGACTATCAAGTGATTATGGTTATGGGCATTGATGCAAATAAAAACAGATATATTCTTGATTACTTTAGAGAAAAGATACCAGCGTTTGATATGGCTGAAGAGATTGTGAAGATGGCAAAGAAGTATTCACCAGTTAGAAGAGTGAGTATTGAAACAGTAGCTGCACAAGAAATGGTAAGAGATATGACTAGTAGAATATCTGTGGCTGACAAAAGATTAATGCCTGGTATATTTAAGGGAGTAAAACCTCCATATGGTATCAAGAAAGAAGATAGACTAGAAACAACACTTGGTCCTATAGTAAATTCAAAGAAGTTATATATCAAAAAACATATGACTGAAATAGTAGATGAGTTGTTTGAACATCCAAAACCAAAGAATGATGACCTTATGGATGCGTTATACTATGCAGATTACTTTGCAAAAGCTCCAAGTAGCACTGCGATAGATGCTAAAAATTTTAAAGATAAGTTAGAAAAACAAGTTAATATAAAGAAAAACAAGGTTTATAACTGGATAACAGGTAGTATTGACTGATAGTTCTTGCCGAAACTTCATCAAAATTTGTAAATTCTAACACGACAAATTACATCTTTTTCTAGGAAAATATATGGAATATGATAAAAGAGCATTAACCAACAGAGAACTATTTGACAGATATAAGAATGATAGGAAGGCTTGGGAGACAGATGCTAGACAAGATTTAGATTTTTATTTAGGAAATCATTTCACAGAAACAGAATCGCACGAATTATCAGCGAGAAACCAGGCAGATGTTCCTATGGATAGAATATCTCCTGCTGTTGAAAGATTAAAAAGTATGCTGACATCTAGACCACCAGTGTTTACAGTGGTACCTAGAGAGGATTCAGACACATCATTAGCCTATCTTTGGAGAGAGGTAATGGGATTTGCCTGGCAGAACTCAGAAGGAGACGCACAGGTAAAACAAGCGATACACGATTACTGTGTAGTTGGGCTTGGATTTTTATATGCTTACATTGACTATGACTCTGACTTTGGTAAAGGGGATGTAAAGTTTTCATACCTTGACCCATTCAGAGTGTATGTCCCAGCTTCATCCAGAGATAGATTTTTTACAGATGCAGATAACATCATCTTATCTACAATACTTACAGAGACACAGGTATTGAATTTGTATCCAGAGCTTGGTTCAAGCGTAGACCCAGAAACAGGAGAAGAGATAGACCCACTGATTGAGAGTATATCTACTTACTCTAACGAACAGGACTACCCTGACAACATCAATAAAAACTCTTTAAACACATATACTCCTGATACGGTAAGAGGATACACAGAACAAAACTATAAACGCTTTCAAATCTTAGAAAGATTTACAAAAGTTAAAGTTCCTTTTTATCGTTTGATGGATAATCAAAATGGTAAAGAGTTTATTGTAGATGAAGCAGACTTCAGAATATTTTTAGAACAAAATAAAAAATTAGTTGAAGAGGGTAAGGTAGATATAATACAAGTCTATCAAAATAGAATTAAAGTTATTGCAAGTATAGGTGAGGTAGTGTTGTATGAAACTATTTTAAACACTGATGTATACCCAATAGTGCCTATTGCAAACGTTTGGACTCAAACCCCTTATCCTCGTTCTGATGTCTCCAGAGCAAGACCAATGCAACGTTTGCTAAATAAGCTATGGTCATTAGCACTATCTCACGCCCAAGCTTCTGCTGGTTTAAAACTTATGGTTCCGCTTGGAAGTGTAGAAGATGTTTCACAATTAGAAAAAGATTGGGCAAATCCAAATGCAGTTATTGAAGTAGACTCATCACAAGGTGAGCCACACTATCCAGCACCACAACCTTTGACAGGAGAGTTTTATAGATTGATACAGCAATGTGAGTTCTATATAAACTTCATCTTTGGTATTCCAGAGATAATGCAAGGAGTTGGAGACCAACCACAGACTGCAAGAGGAACTGAAAGAATTATAGCATTAGGTAGTGAAAGACCTAAATCTAAACTTAGAGATGTAGAATTTAGCATCAAAAGATTAGGTAAGGTAATGTATAACTATGCTAAAACACATTATGACGTGCAAAAATTAATGAGATTGGTACAACCTAATAATGATATTACAGAGCAAATGGCTCAAATATATACAGATAAAACAAGAGTTGTGTTTGATTTGAAGAAAGATAAACACAATTTAGAACAGCACGATGTTGGTATTGAATCAGGTTCTACTTTACCTACAAGCAAGTATGCTGAGTTAGCTGTATATATGGAAGCATTCCAAATGGGATTAGTAGACCAAGTAGAAGTATTAAAGAAAAACCCAGACATCTTTGATAAAGAAGGTATTTTAAGTCGTATGAATCAAAGACAAGCAATGGAGCAACAAATGGCAAGTATGTCAGAAACAATAAAGAATTTACAGGGAGACCTGCAAACGGCTACAAGAGAATCTATATCTGATAGAAAACGAACTGAAGTTGAGAAATTTAAGACTCGTTTACGTGATATAGAATCTAACGCCACTGCCGATAGGCGTATAAATAAAAATAAACTAAACGATAAGGTGTTGCTAGAACTCGAGAAATTACGTGGAGAGCTGAAAGTCGTAGAGGCTGAAGTCAAACGTGGTTCTGCTCAGCAAGAGAACTAGACATCGAAGGAGTTAAAATGAATAATGAAACATCAACAACCGATACTCAAGCTGTAGAATCTATGGATACGGTTCAAGCTGAGTCTCAACAAGAAGGTACTTTAGAAGGACAAGAAGCAATGGATTGGCAAAAAGAAGCAAAGAAGTTTCAGTCTATGTATGACAAAGCTGAAGCAGATAAAAAGCATATGGACCAATACAAACCACTTGTAAACCTACTAGAGCAGAGACCTGATTTAGTAGAGACTTTAAGAGATAGTATTGTCGGTAATACTGGTGAGGAAAAGAAAACTGAAGCATTACAGTTAAGTGAAGACGAGTTCAATCCGTGGGATGCGTACAATAAACCTGGCTCTCCATCATACCAATTTCGTGTGAAAGAGGAAGAAGCTAGAATAAATAATGCGGTAAACAATGCTATGAGAGGACAAGAGCAAAAGCAATTCATTACAAAAACAGTTGATAAACTAGAAAGAGATTTTGGTATGAGTAAAAACGAAGTGCAAGAATTTATGCAGTTCGCCCAACAACCAAAAGACAATGTTCCTCTTGATAACTTAGTTAGGCTATTTAAAATGAATAAAGGTGATTATAAAGAACCTGTAATTCAAAAGCCTGACACAAGTAATCAAGCAAGAACAGCTGGTGTATTACAAGGTGGAAGTGTTCCAACAAAGAATGAACAAGATTCTATGTGGGATACTATAATGAGTGCAGCAACTTCTGGTAGTATTGGTAGAGGAATCAAACGATAAACATACTAGGAGAATAGTAAAATGGCAATAAGCGGACAAATCAAATCAACAAACTTGACTTCTGCTACTACATCTGCTGATTACGGTGTTGCTCCAGATAGAAGAAGATTATATAATTTCTCAGACAGAATCGCTGAATTAGCACCTGAGGAATCACCATTCTTTGTATATCTAAGCAAGACAGCTAAACTTCCTACTGATGATTCATTGTTCCGTTATTTAGAAGACAGAACAAAAATTAATTATACAAGTAGAGAGTTCTTGCTAAAAGGTAACCAAGATAGTAGTGCAGTACAAGTTGCAAACGATACAGTAAGTTTTACTGTAGACACCCCAGAAGGTGGAGCAGTAGACTTCCTTGTTAAAGGTATGGTATTTGCTGTAAGAACATTAGGTGACACAGCTGCTGACGCAACATATTCAAATATTGTTGTAAGAGTAGAAGATGCACCTGTTCAGAATGCAAGTGACACAACCTTCACAGGTAAAGTTATTTCTGTATCATCAACAGCAACCAATGCAGACAAACTTTTAGATAATAAAAGATGTCAAATCATTGGTACAGCATATGGAGAAGGTACTGGTTCACCAGACGTTTTCTCAGACTCAATGGAAGATAATTATGGGTACACCCAGATTTTCAAAACAGCAGCTGAGATTTCAAACACTGCATATGCAACTCAGTTAAGAGGAGTCTCTAACGAGTTTGAAAGAGTGTTAGCTCAAAAAATGAGAGAGCACAAAATCGATATGGAAAGAGCATTTCTTTTCAATCAAAAAGCAAGAGATAACCAAGGAATCCAGTATTCTGAAGGTCTTGTTGGACATATTATCAAAAACAGCACAGTTGTTTCTGACGATTCTAACTTATCTTACTCATCAGGTAAAGCATACTTTAGAACTGCAGCTCAATCTGAACTTACATATGACAGATTGTTAGCAGACTTTGAAGTATTGTTTGACCCTGCAAGAGGTGGTTCAAATGAAAGATTAGCATTAGCTTCTCTTCCTGCAATCACATTCTTTAACAAGATGGGTAATGGTGGATTCGCAGACAACGCAACTGTAAACTCACAATATCAAATCAATATGGATGAACTATCAGGACAGTTCGGTCACCAGTTAATGGAGATTAACACTGTTCACGGTTCTGTTTACTTAGTAAAAGAGCCACTATTTAGAGGTCATTCATCTGGTTTAATGTGTATGGCTGATATGAGCAAACTATACTACAGACCATTAGTTGGTAACGGAATCAATCGTGATACTCAGGTTATGACAAATGTACAAAGTGCAGATGAAGACCTAAGAAAAGATATGATTCTTACTGAAGCAGGTCTTGAAGTATGTCTACCAGAATCACATTACTTAATTAACATAGAAGGAGTGTAAAATGGCTAGAGCATCATATTTAGAAGTTAACAGTGGTGTTAGTGACTTAAAACTAAAATACGAAGAAATTAGTGCAGCTAGAACTTTAACTGCAGCTGATTCAGGAAAAGTATTCGGAGTTAATCAGGCTTCTGCCTACGAGATTACTTTACCTTTAGCAGCTACAGCAGGCGCTGGTTGGAATGCTAAATTCGTTTTATC
>Ga0222716_10004637_pt1 | contig 10777 bp, 9 predicted proteins | sample C33_13DmetaG_FD_165044 | JGI IMG/M metagenome (GOLD analysis project Ga0222716, IMG submission 165044) | Estuarine water microbial communities from San Francisco Bay, California, United States - C33_13D | ecosystem: Environmental > Aquatic > Marine > Unclassified | place: USA: California... | reverse complement strand
AGGGCCGTGGTGGCGAGTTTGACGGCGATCGGTTTCGATGCGTGTATCCGCGCGTGTGCATCTGATGTGGTGGTGGTGGTCGTCGTCGTCGTCGCGCGTCGCCGTAGTAGCGATCGGGGTGTCGTGTTAAAAAGGCCGCTTGAAGCGCCCGTGCGAGCTCTTTTCCCGTTCGCCTCCCGTGCCGCCCACCTCTTCCACATCCACCGGGGCCTGGACTGGGTCGTCATCGTGGCGTGCATGCCGAGACCCACGCGTGCACGAAAGAATGCGCGAGCGAATTGCTTACAAAATCAAAGTAGCGAGTCCGCTGCTCGACAGGAAGTCTTCCGTCGATTCCAAGTGCCCCTCGAACTCCTCGTCCTTGGCCATCAGTGCCGCGATGTCGAGTCCAGCGACGGCTTCGACCATGGCCTGCTCGCCGTGCGCGGCCTTGACCTGGTTCAGCGCCGCGGCCAGCAGCCCCCGGCGGGCCTCAGCACCCTCGATGGCATCCGGGGAGGCCAGCGCGCCCAGGACGGCGGCCTGGAGCAGTCCCTTGGCGAGCGCGCCGCCAATGATGTCTCCGAGGATCTTCGGGGCGGCGGGGACGTCGAGCATCGTGTCGTCGAGGGACTTGGCCTGCGTCTCTGTCGTGGACAGCACGTCGTCGACGGTGACGACCTTGTTGGCCACGAGCTCGACAATGAGGCCGCATATCTTGGCCTGTTCTGCCGCCTGCGGCGTGTCGTAGGCTCTGTTGATACCAATCTCCACGAGAACGGGTCCGAATCCGGGGATGACGAGCTCCCGTGCCGCCGAGACGGCGTCAGAGACGCTGTCGGAGGACAGGAAGTCGGTGAAGACCGACTGGCTGTACGAGGCGCGGTCGTCGTCGCTGAGGTCGGTCCGCACGTTCGATGTCGCCGCCCTGTTGTATCATACATTATGCGTGGCGCGTGCGTGTGAGAACGTGAACGAGTGAACGAGCAGATGTGGTGTCCCGCGCTTGCTACTTGCACCATCGCCATTGACGGGCCATGGTATCGGACTTAATGCACGGGATTGCTCTACGCATAATGTAGACCGCGGCGCCCCACCTTCGCGGGCGCGCGGAGAGTAATCTGCGAGAGAGTGTGAGGGATGGGACGAGCACGCACCTGTCTGCCTCGGTCGTCTCTGAGATCGGCACAAACTGTCCGAGCAACGACGTGAACTTCTCGCTGGCGGCATCCTCTGCACTCGCCGCCTTGAGGTTGCCCTTGAACTTGGGGAACAGCTCCACGTCCTCGGTCTTCTTCCCGACGCCGCCGGCGCCGCCGACCCCGCCGCTGCTGCCGCCCATGCCCAGGGGCGTCAGCCCCGGGATCTCCACGTCGACGATGCCCAGCTCGGCCTGCGCCTCCGTGCGAATCTCGTCGAGCTTCTTCGCAGTGTACGTCTCCCTCCTGGCCACCCAGTTCTGCGACCTGAGGTCCACCACGTCCTTGACCACGAAACGGATACGCGGCGCGTAGGACGAGCTGTTGGCCAGCCGCTTGAAGTGCTCGAAGATCGCATCCAACCTCGTCTTGGAGCGCGGAGACGCCTCCAGCTTCTCTCCGGCGATCGCCACCAGCTCGCACGCGGCCTCCAGCCAGTCCTCCGCCGGGTTGTTCTCCGCCGGCCCGAGCAGATCCGACAGGATCAGCAGCATGATCCTGTCGTTCACCAGCGCCTTCTTGAACAGCTCGGCGATCAACCTCACGTTACCAATCAGCCTGTTCTTCGCCCTGGCCTGCACCTCCTTGTTCTCCACCGCCCCAGACGCCCTCTCTGCGTTCTTCATCTCGAACTCAGTCGACTCGTACTCCTCCTGGCACGTGTTCGCCAGCATCTTCCTGAAGGACTCCGGCTTGCCGTCCTTTCCTGCAAACTCGGGCAGGATGGAGTCCAGCTCCGCGCACAGGTTGGCGTACATGGCCACAAACGTCGGCTGCACCACCGCATTCTCGAAAACCATCATGATCGTCCCCTCGAGAACCTCGTGACTGGTGATCAGCGGAATCAACTGCCCCAACAGCCGCTCAAACTTCTCCGGCGTCAGTTTGTTCAGGATTCCCTTCATCTTACGCAGCCCCTGCTGCTTGCTCCCCTCCTCGGCACCCGCCGCCCACGCCGTGCGTCCGAGATCCGACGCCCGCTGGATCTTGTGCGCCGAGTCCTTGTCGTCCCCCTTGTTGCCGCTGTTCCCGTTGTTGCCGCTGTTCCCGTTGCTGCCGCTGTCCCCCCTCTTGCCCGCCCCCTTGCCTTTGCCTCCCTTCTTCTCGTCCTTGTTGTGTGTCCAGTTGTCGCCGTCGATGCCGGCGACTTTCTGGAGCAGCTTCCGCTGCGCGTCCCGCTGGTTCTCGTCCTTCTCATCGATGATGATCTCCAGGTTACCGGACGTGAACTGCAGCTCCGTCGGCAGGCGGTTATACCTCTCCGCGAATTTCATCAGGAACTCGCTCGTGTACTTCTTTATCTCGTCCCTGTTGGCCCGCTCGGCGTTCGATGCCTGGGACCTGGCTCCCTTCTTCTCGCCGGAAGCCGCGGCCGCCGAAGAAGCCTCCTGCGTCTTCTTCAGGGCGACGCCAGCGCCTTGAGCGAATGCACCAAACGCCGCCTCGCCGGCCTGGCTGGCCCCGAACGGACGCAGCGACAGCGATCCAATATCCAAGGAAATGGACGTCATCGGATGGACAGAAAGAACGAAGTGAAAAGAAGTGGAAAGGAAGAAGAAGTGGAAAGCAACTGGCGTTACAGAAGAGGGAGCCGTCAGTCAGTCACCCCTTGAGGGCTTTGTCAAAAAGAGCCTGGTTCTCGTGATAGGCGCTACCGGCACCGAATCCAGCTCCAAACGCAGTGACGGCGGCGCGGGCCGATCCGCCGCGGCAAAGGATGAGACCGGCAGCGGCACCGGCGAGCGTCCCGTAGACGAGCTTCCGGAGCGAAGTGTCGATCGCGGCGTCCCAGGTTTCGCTGATATACGCATGCGAGGGCGACGTCGCTGTCGCTGTCGCTGTCGCCGTGGACGGCGTCGAGTCTGCCATTGTTCCGTGCGCGTCGTGTGGGGGTGAAATTACGGTCGTCTTTGAGATGAAGTCGCTCGGAGAAGCGTGCGTGCGTGCACTGGCTTGACGAGGTCTCCGTGTAGCCCTACGTTGTCTTCGTCTCCGTCTCCGTGTCTCGCGTTGAGATGGAGAGAGAAAACCGAGTGCGGAGGAGATGACAAGAATATGAACACACAGAGCCCCCCCCGATCACCCGCTACCGCTTCGAGTAGTTCATCCACCGGAGGCTGAGCACGCCGGCGAGGAAGAAGACGATGACGAAGCAGAACTCGTACAACAAGTAGATCCAGGCGGAGGCACCGTTGTCCAAGCTAAAGTACTCGAGAACGGGGACGCCGGCAAACGTGTCGTCTTCTGAGAACTGATTCTTCATGCATGCGCCCCAGCCATAGTGGAGGTGGTTGATATCGACCAGCCACTTCCAGTAGGACGGAATGTCATCGATGCGGATGAGCAGACCGGCGAAGAAGAGCAGCACGATGTTGATGGCCGACGCGCCGATGATGGCTAGTTCCGTGTTTGGCGCGAGGCTCGCAAAGAGGTACGACAGGGTCACGCCGACCAGGCCGGTGACGAAGTAGACGAGCCAAAATACGGCAAACTGGCCCGTGAGACCCAATGCGAACCAGACGGCCGTCGAGAGGACGGCCGACGTGACGACATTGACGCAGGCCTCCTCGAAGACCTTGGCCGACAGATAGCTTCCGCTGTTGTAATATCCGGCCTGCTTCTCCCTGTTGAACAGGACCCGCTCTTCAAATATGGACGGGATAACGGCCACCGAGCCAAAAACGGGAAGAAGGCTCCACATGAACAGTGCGGTGGTGATTTGGATGGGGCGCGCCAGGGCGGCGATGTCGTCGCCGTCGTCGCCGAGCGGCTTGCCGATGCCCCAGTACAGCGTGAGGATGATGACGCCGAATAACAACTTCTCGACGACCCTCGGGAGCATGAAGTCGAGCCGTTTGTAGTCGGGGAGCACGCGGTGCTTGATAATGACCCAGGTCGGGTGGATGCCGGTCTTCTGGAGGAAGGTCTGCGTTGGCGGGGTCGGCAGCGCCGACGGGGACGACGATGGGGAGGACGAAACGCTCGAGTCCTTCTCGACGATCTCATCGATGTGTGCGTCCACGATCCGCTTCTGATCGGACGACGCGTAGTAGTCGGCCAGCTTGTCGGACTGCTTCAGGCGGGAGGTCTGCACGACGACGGCAGTCAGCCAATCTGCCGTGTTGCCGCCGTCGATCCCGTCGTCCAGCGCGCCGCGTCCGACCTGGCCAACCACGTCGCAGCCCCGGAAGAACCCGTGAATTTGGTCCGACGACACGTCCCCGGCGTAGACCACGCGGCCGTCCAAGACCACCATCAGGCGATCAAACAGGTGGAACATCGAGGTCGAGGGCGCGTGAATCGTGCTCAGCACGGTAAGCCCGGCAACCGACAGGCTTTTCACCGCCAAGAGGACCTCGAACGCCGTGTAGGAATCCAGGCCGGACGTCGGCTCGTCCAGGACCAGCACGCTCGGGCGGCGCAGCAAGTTGATGGCTATGTTCAACCGCTTTCGCTGCCCACCGCTGATGCCCCGATGCAACGCACTCCCCACAGGCACGTCCTTGCACCCGTCGAGCAGCACGTGACGCAACACAGAGTCCACCCGCTCGTCCGCTTCCTCCTTCGACAAGCGTCGCCCGCCATTGATGAGGTCGAGGTTGTACCGCATCGTCTCGGCGACAGTGAGGTTTTCGATCAGCGAGTCCACCTGCTCCACGTACGATACCGCATGGCGCAGGAACGCCGCGTTGGGCTTCTGGCCGTCGTACAGAATGGTCCCCGAGCGCTTGCCCGTGTTTTTGCGGAAGGTGAGACAGTCGACAAGCGTCGTCTTGCCGGAACCAGAAGGGCCCTGGCGGTGTTGATCGTTGTCGGAGGGAGACGAGTGAGGAGTTCGACGAGAGGTTGGACGAGAGGTTCGAGGGCGACGTTGGCGACGACTACGCACCATCAACGCCGTGAGCGAGCCGCGGTGGACGTAGCCCGAGGCCCCGTCGAGGATGACCTTCTTACCCAGAGACACAGTGACGTCTCGGAACGTGATGTCGACGCCCTCATACCGCGTCGAGGCCGCGAAACTCCGGCTCTCCAGGTCGAGGTCTGTGTCGTCGAGGTCTTTGCCGAGCGACTTCGTGGACATTCTTGGTCTACCGGTAGAGAGAGTTGGGTTCTGGTCTCGCCGGCCTGTTGAAGTCGCCATGCGTTATTTAACAACATAAAGAACAACATAAAGAACACAGCAGAGAATTCACGGCGCCGGCGTTCTCGGGACAGTCGTGACTTTTCCGAGCAGTATAGACTGTCAAGCCTACCTGGGACGTCGAACAGACATGTCCATGGTATCTACATCAAAATCGAAATCTACCACCTACTGTCTATCGACTGTCCTCTACAATCCCCTGTCAATTCCCACTAGGCCTGGACCGTGTGCGTGGTGTGCCCACCCAAGGCCCCGACGCCGCCCGGCCCCACCCGCACCGCTCCCTCGGCGACCATCTTCCGATACAGCGGCTCCGTCTCCGCCATCACCTTCTTGTATCTCGCCATATCGCTCGACCAGACGCCGTGGGTGTACGGGTAGAATCCTTGATGGGTCGCTTGCGCCAGCATCTCGTCGCGCCTGGACGCTCGCTTGAGCCCGAGCACGTCCCGCTGTGGGAGGCCCTGGTAGAAGCGTTCGAACTGCTCGCGCACGGCCTCCAAACTCGTGCCGTCGCCGTTCCAGATCCCCTGGACGTCTTTGCGGGCTTCGAGCACGAGCGCACCAGCGTGCAGGTTGCTGCCGATCGCCATGAGCAAGACGCGGTCGCCCTTCTTGATCCCAGAGCTGCCCTCGCGATGCGCGAGCGCATACCAACATCCCGCCAAGCCCACATCGCCGTACCGATGGAACGCGTTGTACGAGCTGTCCCTCTGGTCTTCGAGGTGGTTCTCCAACCCGAGGGCTCGGTACCCTGGAGAACGAACGAGCGAGGGAGAGTCAGTCGGTCAGTCGGTCAGTCAGCCGGTCAGCCAATCAGCCGGCCAGTCAGCCGGTCAGCCGATCAACCAATCAGCCAATCAGCCGGCCAGTCAGCCGGCCGGTCAGCCAGTCGCAGGGCGGACGAGGTCGACACGAACCCAGCTTGATCACCTCGGGGTGCGACGGTTGCACGATCACGTGCGCGTGGCTGGCGACATCCACGCCGAGCATCGCGTTGACTGCCTTGACCTGTCCTATCAGGTTGTCCTCGTAGGCAAACTGCTCGTTTCTCCTGAACCCAAACACGCCGTCGGGATCCAGCCCGAACGACTCGACAATCTCTTCGGCGTCCAGCGTCTTGCTTATCACAGCCTCCTCGCGAAGCTTGTACTTTGCCAGCTTCTTATCGCTGCGGCGGGTCGACAGGATGATGCACGCGCATCCCAGCCTCTTGGACACGTTCGAAGAGAGGTACCTGTCGTCCCTGCCGCTGTACAAAAGCGTGCTCATGTTCTCCCCCAACGCGACCACGGCCACGCCTGGCGAACGGACGAGCGCATTTCGCGAGTGAGAACGCGAGCGGGAGCGCGCAAAAGAGACAACGAGAGAGAGAACGAGAGGGAGATCATCCACCCACCGGGCTCTGGACGGGCCCGCAGCATGGCCGCGGCCGTCGAGATCGCCCTGACCCCGAGCGACTCCCCCGTCCCCGTCAGATTGAGAGCGGTGACATCGCTGTTGCAGCCGAGCATGTTGCACAGCCTGGCAGACTGCGGAGGGACGGGAGTATAAATATTACTCGCCGTCACGACCACGGTAACGTCGGACCCCTGGTATCCGTGCTTCTCCAAGCACGGCTTGACGGCCCTTTCGAACGTGTCGCGAACTTCGTCGTTCGCCGAGTCGATCGACAGCTGGATCGGGAGTGCGTGGTATCCAGCCGGCAGGGACGTGCGGTCGGAGAGCGGCATGTCGGCGAGGAGCTTGCACGTCGTCTCGAGGCTCTCCTGGTCGAGCACGGTGGAGAGTATGTCCGCCGTGGTCTCCACAGACATCTCAAGCTCTCCCGGGGGCGTCCAAATTTCATTCGAGACCAGGTAGACCCCTTGGGTCTTGTTTGAGAAGAGCATGGGAGGTTGTCGTCGTTGTCCGTCGTTGTCCGTCGTTGTCCGTCGTTGTCCGTCGTTTTCCGGTGACGCCGTGAAGAATTGATTTGTATTGCAATGTATTGAAATGTATGGAGCCCCGGAGCGAGCGCCTCGGGCAATGGATGAGGAGACGGTAGGTGCACCTGGGACTTGTCAGTGAAAACCCAAGCTTGCGGCAAGCTTGGGTTTCTCCCGAATTTCGCACGCACCCTCTCGTGGGCCGGATGGTATTTCAATTTTAATCTTTCGATATCTCAAACCCAAGCAAACATGCCTACTTGGACGCGCAAATCTCGCGGCTCCGGGTCCGACGGTACCGGAATCACGCGAAGGCCCCGTAGCAAAGGCCCCGTAGCGAGGAGAAGAACCCCGGAGGTCCAGCTCGTGGATTTTGCCGCATCGTGGCCCGAGAAGGATGAATTGGTCGATGTCCAGGCAGTCGCGTCTTTTCTGACGGCTGGCGTCGAGGAGGACGTCGCGGCCTTCATCGCCGACGTCCTGGCCAAGGCGGTCATGAGTCCCTTGCAGTGGTTCCCAAAGTCCTTTCAGAATATCGCCCTCCTGATGCAGCCGGAGTACAAGGACTTTTGCCTCGACTACGAGGACGCACAGGAAGAATACAGGACGAATGCGGTCAGGGCCATCACCGACCTGTTCCAGCGCAGCGGGGTCGAGGCTTCCCAGGTCGACGTTGTCGTGTGCTCGTCGACGATGATGACGAAAGGCCACGAGGCTGTCATGCAGGGATTTGACTTCAGGGACGACGTGGAGGTGATGATGCACGGGGGGATGGGTTGTGCCGCGGGAGGGATGGCAATGGACTTTGCAAACAAGCTCCTCTCGCAGCGCACCGAGCCGACGACCATGCTGTTCTGTGTGTACTGAACTCGACACGCGCCCCATGCCCACACTCGCCCACTCGCCCGCTCGCCCGCTCGCTCCATCGCTCGTTCTCCCGCTCACTCCTTCGCCCGCTCTCTCGTTCGCCCGCTCACTCCTTCGCTCGTTCGCCAGTCACCTGCGAGAGCCTCATCCGAGGGTTCTACACGGCGAACGACCCGGGATCCATGGTCTCGAACGTACTGTTTCGAATGGTGGGTATTGGTACCTCGAACGCCGTTCTGCCGTTCGCCCGACGGTCTCACTCGCGCTACGCGCTTCGTTCGTTGGCCAGGGCGGCGTTGCCGTGCTGTGCTCCACCGACCCGGCGGTGGCGCGCAATGCCAAGTTCAGGATGGACTTCACCACCAGGACGTACCAGACCGACGATCTGAGCGTCAAGTCGATGGGATACAAGCTGGACGGGAAGGGCTACGGTGGCATGTTCTTGCCGAAGAAGGAAGACCTCGGGGCCATATCGGCTCGTGCCATCAGCCACACCATGGCGCGGATCGGACGGGAGGCGCTTCCGTTCAGCGAGAAGGTCAAGTACGTACTGCATGGCGGGAAGTACAAGCCAGACTTCTCGAAGGTCTTTGATCACATCTGCGTGCACCCGGGAGGTCCGGCGGTCATCGAGAAGGTCGGCAACGCACTGGGGTACGACGCGGCCGTGGTCTCTGCCAACAGCATCAACGCGTATCACCACTACGGCAACACCAGCTCGTCGGGCATTTTCTACTCCCTGGCACACACCGAGACGTTCGAAGGGATCAAGGCCGGTGAGAAGATCATGCTCATCGGCCTCGGCGCAGGCTTTGAGGCCAACGGTATGGTGCTGACTGCCCTGCGCGATTGCACGGACGTGCACCGCGCGTATCAGCACATGATTGACGATCCATCGCTGCAGCTGGCCGCCGTCGACGCGTTTGTCCGGGGCTTCCGCAACCGCGAGCGCGTGATTGCCGAGCTGGACTTGTCGGACGAGCAGATGGTGCGCAGCATGACTCAATACGCCCGGGACCTCGGCTTTGCCCCCTACCCTGACCCTGACGAGGAGGAGAGGGAGGATGATTCCTCGACTCCGAGGCGCCACGGCCGGAAGAACACGGTGATCTTCAACGACGACGACGACGACGAGTCCTCAAGCTCCTCTGCTGGCCTGGCCACGATGACGCCGGAGCCCTCCGCCAAGGGAATCGCAATTCGCGACTGACTGACTGATCAGTCAGTGTGGATCATGATCCATGACGACAATAAATTCTCAACGTAGCGTATCTTTTTCGTATCATCGTTTTCGTGTCAAATTCGTGTCACAGGCAAATCAACGCGGTGCATCATCATCAACTCCTAGGCCCCGCCGTCGGCTTCCATGCGCTCCTGTTCGGCGATGGCCGCCTGCTTGGCCATCTCGCGCTCCATCGCCTCGAGCTTCCGCTTCGACATTGCCGGGACCGGGTGCGATCGCCCCTCGTCCCGCTCGATCGCCTCGATCCGCTCGATCACCCGCCTCGCGAACGCCCGAAGCACCTCGGGCGTCATCCGCGTCTCCCGCAGCTCTTCCCGCATGTCGACAAACTCCGTCAGCCAGGGATTCAACAGCGAAAACGCGTGCCCCTTGATCATCCTTCCCGGCGTCTCGTACGTATCCACGAGATCGCAGTACTCCAGCAGCATTCGCGGCCCCTCTGCCGGCGTGTAGGGCGTGTCGAGTCGCCGCACCGAGAACAACGCGGGGTCCTCCAGCAGCCCTTCCGCCGACATCACGCCGTCCGCGCCCGTGGCCTCCAGGCAGATCTGCGCGTCCTGGATATTCCTCAGGTTGCCGTTGGCGAGAACAGGCACGTGGAGCGCCTTCTTCACCGCCGCGATAGTCTCCCAGCACGCCGCGCTCGACTTTGTCCGCTTCTCCTCCCTCGTCCGGCCGTGCACCGCCACAAGGCTCGCCCCGGCCCTCTCCAGTCGCGCCGCATAGTCAATCGTCTGTTGTACGTCCGGAAAGCGCCTGATTTTCACCGTGACCGGCACGGACAGGTTGTCGGCCAGGATCTTCACGAGCGACTCGACCAGGGGAATGTCGTTCATGAGGAAGGACCCGTAGCGGCCCTTGCGCGCGATCCGCTGCGGACATCCCAGGTTGATGTCCACCCCGTCGACGAATGGCTCGACGTATCGAGCCGCCGCCAGCAGAATCTCCGGGTCGTTGGCGCAAAACTGGGCCAGCAGCGGCCGGTCCATCGACGGCTGGTCGAACGTCGACGTAAAGTGCTCCTCCCTGTACGCCGCGTTCTCGTTGAATATCCGAGCGTGCAGCATCGGCGTATACGCCGCGTCGGCCCCGTGCTTCTTGCACAGCATCCGGAAGGCCAGCTCGCTCTGATCCACCATCGGCGCCACCCAGTATTTTGCCGACTTCATCGTCGTCTCGAACCACGCCCAGGCCGCGTCCGCATGCGGCACGTCCTCCTTCCGGTTCGCCTTGCCGACGTCGCTCACATCGATGCTCGCCAGGGCGCTGAGCGGATTGAACGCCTCGACGCCCGCCGGCTTGGTTGACTCGTTCTCCTCCTTGTGTGTGTCGTCCAAGGTGGTTCCGTAGGTGGTTCCGGTCGCGTCGGCCGCCGTGCGCAGCTCCCTCTCCGTGTTTGCGGCAGCGTGGTTGGCAGTCG
>Ga0222716_10004635_pt1 | contig 10780 bp, 2 predicted proteins | sample C33_13DmetaG_FD_165044 | JGI IMG/M metagenome (GOLD analysis project Ga0222716, IMG submission 165044) | Estuarine water microbial communities from San Francisco Bay, California, United States - C33_13D | ecosystem: Environmental > Aquatic > Marine > Unclassified | place: USA: California... | reverse complement strand
CTTGCCGAGTCCCAGGCGCTGGATACCCGCGGCGAAAATCTCGGCATCCGAGCTCGTCATCTCGTCCACCAGCACGGCAACCTTGCCCATGAACGCGTACTGCATGGTGGTGTCGCCCGGGCCGCTGCGTTCGGTGTTGAACATCCACGCCACCCTGCGGAGACGCTCGAGGATCCACGTGTCGATGTTTCCGCCCGCGTTGCGTCGCACGTCGATGATCAAACCGGCTTTGCGAATGGCTGGGTAAAACTGCGCGGCGAAATCGTCAAACGAGTTGGATTCCCCTTGGCCCATCTGCTCCATGTCCTCGAGGTAGATGTAGGAGATGTCGCCGTTGGACCTGGACGTGACGTGGTTCTTCCGTGCGTTCAGGGCGTCCGCCGCGCGCAGGGTGGAGCACTCGAAGTGGGACAGAGGGGTCACCACGAAGTTCTGAACGCCGCCAATCTTCTTCTCCTCCTCGGGAACCTCGGTGGCGTTCCCGCCGTCACGCTTCGGGGTGAGCTTGGGAGCCGCCGCGCCGGGAGCCGCCGCGGCTTGTGCGGCGCCGGGTTTGGAAGGAAGCGACGGCTTGGGTGCGCCCTTCGCGGCGGCACCGAGCTGCGCCATGCGACGAACCTCCTTCACCTTGTGCGTCACCGACGGTAAACCGTGGCCGTGGCCGTGACCGCCGCGAGTCATCCACTGGGGCGCCGACTGCTGGTGGGGGTTACCCTGGCCGTAGCCACCCTGACCGCCGTAGCCGCCGTAACCGCCCTGGCCGTAGCCGCCGCCGTATGACCCCGCGCCCATGGCACCCTGCCCCGAGGCACCGCCCGCGGCGCCGCCCTGGCCCCCGGCTCCGCCGCCGCCCGCCGCGCCCATCTGGAGCTGGTCCAAAATCATCTGCTCCTCGGCATCCGGCGGGTCCCTCGGCTTGACGTCCACCTCCAGTAAAACCTGCATGCCGGACTTACCGAGCAAGGACCTGGAGACCAGCGCGCCGGTGTCGTTCAGGGGCACGCCGTCCACGCGGGTGATGACGTCGCCGGGTCTCAGGTCGACAGCCATGGCGCTCAGGGGCGAGTCGGGCGCGCCGAGGATGCCGGACGTGTCAAAGACGCGGACAACCTCCATGCCCCGCTCCGTCTTGCGCAGGTTACCGCCGAGGCACGCGCTGGGTTCACCCACGGGCAACGTGGGCGCGTCCGATCGGATGGACACAAACACGTGCAGCACGGAGAGCTCGCCGAGCGCCTGCTGGAGGACGTCGCGGAGGTCGCTCTTGGTGCTGACGCGGTAGACGAGGGGTCGGTACATCTCGGTGATGCCCTCCCAGTCCAGGCCGTGCATGTTGGGGTCGTAGAACGCGTCCCTCATGTTGCGCATGGCGTCGTTGTACATCTGCATCCACTCGGCGCGAGGCGAGATGGTCACCGCCCAGGACTCGGGGGGTGCCCAGACGACGGCGGAGGCGAGGAGCTGATCCTGCGCGACGCCGGGGGTGGCGATAGCCTCGCTGCTGAACAACGCAAGGCCCTGTTCCACGGCGATCATGACCACGGAGCTGTCGCCGCTGACGTACACGCCGATGGGATCGGGGTAGATGGGCAGCACCGTGCCGGAGATGATGTCCATGGCGACGAGGTAGAACCCGACGCCGTCCCACATCTGCATGATGAACGTGTTACCTTGGCCGATGATGTGAAGGCCAAAGTACTGCTTCTTCTCCAGGAACGGCACCGGGACGGCGCGCTTCTCGATGTTGTTCATGGCGATCTTAGTGGCGATCTGCTTGCCCACCGCCGGGTCGAAGATCTGACCGGCGACGTTGAGCTCGTCGCCCATGAAGAAAGGGCACTTGAAACCCTCGCGAAGGGGCAGGCACATGAGCTGCTGGGTGCCCAGGTAGCTCGGCTCGCCTCCGCGCGCCCCGTACGGCGAACCAGCCTCGGACTCGATCTGCTGGTCGCTGAAGTAGTACAAAAAGAAGCCGTCGGGGGAGAACTTGGGCTCCACCGCGTTGTACGACGGGTGAGTTAAACGCTGCGTCTCGCCAGTCTCCACGTTCCACACGTGTACGCAGGAAAACTCAGAGGCGTCCGACGCGGAAAACGCGAGCCACTTACCGTCGGGGGACCAGGAGTAGTCCCCCGCCGCCTCGGGCCGGAGCCCCGACATGACGGTGCGCATGTTCGCCTGCCCAGACTTTTTCTTCCCGCCGCCTCCAGACCCGGAAGGCCTGGGCGGGGGCGCGGCGCCGAGGTGCGCTCCAAAGAGGGACGAATATCCACCCTCGGAAGGCATCTGCCCGTACCGCGAGTGGTGCATGTCCCTCGCGCGCGCACCCTGGTCGAACCCGCCGTCGAACCCGGAGAAGGTGAACCCACCCTTGGACTCGGTGCCCAGGTTGGCGGCGACGCGCCAGTCGCGGCGGAACTGCGACCGAGCCTCGCGGCGGAGACCCGCGCGGCGCTTACGCCTGAGCCGGCTTCGCTCGCGAGCCGCGTCGGTGTCTTTTCCACCCGCGGGAGCCTTGGGCTTCTGGCCCTGGGCGTCGTCGACGTCTTCATCGTCGACGTCGACGTCTTCATCGTCATCGCTGGGGTTGACGACGTTCGGCTTGTTACCACCCTTGCCTTTTTTCATCGCGATCCGGCGGCTCTGCGCGGTGGCATCCGCGCCGCCGCCGCCGCCCGCCATGCCGCCCGCGGCGCCCATGAGCTGGTTGATCATCATCTCCTGCATGGACGCCTGTTCCTCCGCGGTGGGACCGGAGTCGGTGCGGTACTTGGCGGTGTTGACCGCGGTGGAGGTGAGGTTCAGCACGTTGACCTCGCCGTAGGTGTCGTCGAAGACCAGCGCGGTGCCGTCGGGGGAGACGTCCGAGTAGGACATGACGCCGCGAATCTTGCCACCCTTGGTGAGCTGCGTCTCGGTCCACGCCGCGCCCATCTTGCCACCCTTCTGGCGCTCCAGGAGGACGTACTCGTACTCGCCGGAGGCGTCGGACATGGCGATGATCTTCGTGTTGTCCGTCGGTGAGTCCGATTTGACAAACTGCACGTGGCGATAGCGGACGGCGCCCTGGTGCTGAGTCACCTGCTCGAGACGTGTGCCGAGCTGCTCGAGGAGCGGGGTGAAGAAGATCTGTCCGCGAATCACCAGCGCGGCGTAGAATCCATCCTGGGACAGCGCGAGCTCCCTGAGCTCCTCGAGCGGCGCGAAGATCTTCTGCTCGGCGGCGTCCCTGAACTCGCTGGTGAGCGTGATGGGAATCTCGTGCGGCGCCTCGGTGAGGATGGCGCCGACGAGGCCCTTCTCGTTACCCGCGGGTGCGTCGTCGATGGCGAACTTGTGGAGGCCGCCGCCGATGCGCGCGATGCCGTCCTTTCCGTCGATGGTCATCTCCATGACGTCCATGCCGCACGAGTTGGTGAGCTGGCGCTTGTTCGTGCCATCCTTGTCCATCACCCACACGTTGGCCACGCCGCTGTGGTCGGAGATGAAAAAGATCTGGTCCGGAAACGCGGGGGAGGTGACGGGCGACCACGCGCCTCGTTTGCTCCACGATTCCGGGGTCAACAAGGTGGCCTCGTCGTCCCCGTCGCACCACCGCCACAGCCGGCTCTGCTCGCCGCCTTCGTAGCGCTTGGTAGCGGAGGTTTGGCGGAGCGGGTAAAACACGTAGCACCCGTCCGTCGCGTCCTGCGTACCGCCCGATGCCCTGGCGAAGGGGAGCACGGTCATCTCGCTCGTGTCCGGGTCCACCGTCGCGAGCTGCGCGAGGCCCGTCGGGGAGAAGAAGGAGGTGACGACGAGGATCTTGCCGTCGGCGGTCCACCCCTCCAGCTTCACCGCCGCGCTGCCGTAGCTCACGCGCTTCGCGACGCCCCCCGCGACGGGCAGCGTGAACACCTCGTACCCGTCCACGGACTGCGCCAGGAACGCGATCACGGTCCCGTTCTTGTTGAGCTTGGGCAGCGCCTCGACGGAATAGGACGCCGAGACTCGAGCCGCCGCGCCGCCGCTCTTCTTGGCGTACCAGACGTTCCCTTCCGACACAAACACCAACGCGTCGCCGCGGAGGTGCGGGTACCGAAAGTACCCCATCTCCTTCTCCCCGGCCATGTCCGGGATGGACCTGTCGAGGTGTTTGAGCAGTTCCGTGTTCTTGGCGCTGAGCTCGGCGGGCGGCGCGTGGATCTCGGTCCGCGAATCCATGGCGCCTTCAATCATGGAATTGATCATGTCCACCATGCTGCCGCCGCCGCCGTACGCGTCGTCGTACGCGCCGTACGCGGCGTCAGCGTAGGACTCGGCGTCTGTCCCGCCCTCGGTGGTTTCATCCGTGCCTTTCTTCTTGTCGGGCTTTGACGAAGGGTCCTTCTTTCCCGTCTTTTTCCCTCCGTCGTTTTTGGTGGCTTCGTCTTCGGACGTCGTCGACGCGGTCGAGTCCGTCTCGACGTTGTCGTCACCGTTGGCACCCTGGCCGGGCACCGGGTGATTCGGGGCGTCGGACGGGTCCGCGGGGAAGGACGGGACGCGCTTGGGCCCCGGGCGGGGCAGCGCGCCCGCGCCCGGGGTCGCCGCGGCTCCCAGCTGGGAATCCACCTGTCGCTCGAGCCTGTCGTGGAGACGAGCTTCTTTGCGCTCGGCGACGCGCTCGGCGACGCGAGCCGCGCGCGTCGTCTCGGCGTTCGCGTCGGGCGTTGCGCCGAGAGCCGGGAAGACCTTGGTGTCGGGCGTCTCGACGACGTCCGAGTCCGAGTCGTCCTCGTCGCGCGCGTCGCCGAGAGAGGCGAGCCGGATGTTGAGATTTTCCTCCGTCGTCTCGAGGCGCGCCTTTTCCTCGCGGATGGAGGAGGCGGACGCGCGCTCGAGCGGAGGGGCGACGACCCGCGGTGCGGCGTGGACGTCTCGCGCGATACCCTCACGTGCGGTCGCCATGGCCACCGGAGCGACTCCGATGCCACCCGCGCCGCCCCATCCGGTCGCCAGCGACGGCGACGCGAGCACGCCGACCGCGGCCCCGACGACCATGCACAACACCCCAATCCCAATCACCACCGGCACCGACGCCGACGAGCCGAACAGCTGGCCGACGACGCTCCTGGGCTTCTTGGGAACGTCATCGCGTGAGGACGTTCCCGCGGCGCCGTAGGACCCGGAGGATGGCGGAACGAACATCCCTGGCGCCTCCTCGACCCGAATGGGAGCGTACTCCATGACGAGTGATGTCTCTGCGATGTGCCGCCCCGCGAGTGTTGGGACTGCCGAGCGGTCACCGGTGCGACAGGCGCGCGTCGTATCCGAGCCTTGGTATCCGGGCGGGTGCGTTCCCTGGCGACTCACTGAGCACGAGTCGCGTGAACTTTCTACTCACTGCCGATCCGTCCACCACGGCGTCGAACAGAGTGGCGCGCGACCAACGCGGCGCGGGCGGTTCACGCACTCGGATCTCTCCAACGCCTGTTCGACGTCCGTCTGTAACACCTCCTCATCCTTCAGTCTAAAATGCCCATACGATGATTGACTCAAGAAGTATTGAGTTAACTGAGTCCCAAATTTCGGTCGAAAATTTGCAACCGGCCAAAAATGTCGTGAAAATGAGATCATATTTCAAGCCGTCAACCGGGGGCGAGCCTCCTCGTCGGACCTCCCCCTCTCAACACGTCAATTCGTCGTCATGCTACGCGTTCACCGTAGTCGGTACAGTCGCCCGCCCGTAAATGTTCATCGTGCCCATCTCCTCACTCATCATCGCGCCTCCTTCGCTCCGCCGCGTGACACATGTGGCGCGTCTTCACTGGGCTCCACCCTCGGGCTCCGCAGCGGGCTCGCCCTGAAGCGACACCGTCTCAATCGCCGGGGCGGTGGGTCCTCCCGGGGCCTTCTGGAAGAGCGCCGCCTTGGCCATGTTCGCAGCCTTGACCGCGTCCCGGGCAGCCTCCTTGGCGGCGCGGTCAGCCGCCGCCTTCTCCGCCTTGGTGGGCGTGTGCGGCGGCCGCATCGCCTCCGCCGCGTCGAACGCGATGTTCACCGCGGCCAACGCCTCGGGTTTGACCTCCCACCGCCTGCCCTTGTACTCGGCGAGCTCCGTGACCTTCCGCTGGACCGCAGCCTTGGTCAGGTCAGGGTGCGCGCCGTCCGCCTGGGAAACCTCCAGGAACTTTTCCCTCGCACCCTTGCTCTGGAGCTTGGGGTTGGTCAGGAGAAACTCCAACAGGGGCTTGACGAGTTCGTCGGGGAACTCGTTTCCTGTCTCGGGGCGCATCGCGTCCGCCTCCTGCGAGCTCAAGTTAACCGACGCGAACACCTGCGGTTTGATCTCCCACCGCTGCGGCTTGGTCAACCGATACTCGGCGCATTCGGCGATCTTCCGCTGCACCGCCTTCTTGGTCAAATCGGGATGAGCGCCGTTCACCTGGGAAACCTCCGTGAACTTTTCCCTCGCACCCTTGCTCTGCAACTTCGGGTTGGTGAGCAGAAACTCAACCAGAGGCCTGAGGAGTTCGTCGGGGAATTCGCTTTTGCCTTTTTTCGCAGTGTCGCCTTCGGAATTCGCGTCGGCGCAGAGGTCGGCGGCTGATCGCTTCCTACCGACAGCGCTTCCTCCCGGCGCGTCCCTGTCAATAGCGTTGAGGTCGTCGTTGTTCGTGGACACCGACGGGTCGTACATGCGAATGGCGGCGCGTGAGTACGTACCGGGACGGAACCGAACGGGCGCGAGAGCGCGGAGCACGTCGAGTTTCGCGCCGTCCGCCCCGCCCGACTCCTCGGTTTTAGCCTCGGGCGTGCCGGGGGGGGCCGCGCCGAAATCGGCGATGACCAGCGGCTGGTTCCTTCGCCTCGCCTGTTTCGTCCACTGCACGAGCTGCGATAGTGCGCGGTTTCTGAACCCGGATGAGCTCGAGTCGGTCGCACCTGTCTCGAGTTCGGCGCCCGCGAGATCCAAACCTTCGTCGTCCGAGCCGAGGTCGTCGAGGTCCATCGGGTCGTGCGCGAGTTCTCCTTCATCCTTGACCCCTTCACCCTCCGACAGCTCGCCGTCCTTCACCACGAAACCGTCCTCGTCCTCGTCCGAGATGGCCTCGCCGTCCTCGTCAGCATCCACGTCCTCGTCGGACAAGGACTCGCCCTCCTCCACCTCCTCCCACTCGTCCCCCGAGTCGAAATATTCGCCGTCGTCGGCGACGTACTCAACCTTTGAATCCTTACGAAAGGGAGTACGACCGGTGACGTGCGAGGAGACTCGCCCCGGGCGCTCGGGGAACACCCCGGACCCCCAGAACGCGGGCCGTCCCCCGTCCACCGGGAACGTCTTATCGAAGCTGCCGGAGTCGTCATCCTGGGGCCCGAGCTGGAACGCGTGCCTGTAGGACCCCTCCTGTCGACACACGCCGTCCACGACGACGTGCGAGGAGCACTGCACGCTGATGAGCCTGCGTCGCTTGGGGGCGATATCGACGGCGATGACGCTCGCGTCGACCGCGTCCTGGAGCGATTTATCGGGACCCAACAAACCTTCGTCGCGGCGGCGCTTGGGCACCCGCCTAGCGCCCCACCGGTCCCCGGCGCCGAACGAGCGGCTCTCGGCACGCCACCTGGCGCGCGCGTCCGAGAGGAGCGTCGCGGTCGCCACGTTCGAACCTCCGTTGACGGTCAATGCCACGAGTTCGTCAGCCTTCTTCGTGTCGAGTGCGGTGGAAAGAACGACGGGCGCGACGACTGCGGGTTCCGGGTCTGGCGTCTTGTTGGCCGCCTTTGCAAAAAACGACGCAAACTGGTTCTTCTGCTTGTTCTTCTTAGCCGACGCAGCCTCGATCGCGGCGCGTTTGTCAGCCTCAGCCTTGGCGCGCTCAGCCTCCTTCTGCGTCTTGGCGTCCTCGCGCTCCTTCTCGCGCTGGGCCTTCTCGGCGGCGAGTTTAGCCTCGCGCTCCGCCTTGGCCGCCTTGGCGGCGGCCTCCTTCTCAGCCTTGGCCTCCTTCTCGGCCGCTAGCTTAGCCTCCTTCTCAGCCTTCTCCCGCGCGAGCTTGGCGACCTTCTCAGCCTTCTCCGCTTCGAGCTTGGCAGCCTTCTCAGCCTTCTCGGCGGCGATCTTGGCGGCTTTTTCGGCTTTTTCAATCGCGGCTTGTTCCTTGGCGAGTTCCTTTTCCCGTTCGCGCAGAGCCCGCTCCTGATCCTTGGCCACCCGGGCCGCCTCCTTCTCCGCGGCCGCCTTGGCCCTGAGAGCCTCGTCGGCGACAGCCTTCTCGGCGCGCGCCCTCGCCCGCCTGGCCTTCTTGAGGAGCCGGCCGGGTTCGGTGGTTGCCTTGTCCTTGTCCGCGTCCGCAAAAGCCGCCTCTTTCTTGGCTGGGTCCTTCAGGCGGTCAATCTCGGCGTTCGCCTCCTTCTCCAGCTTGTCGGCGAGCTGAGCGAGTTCCTCCGGTGTCTGCGCCGCGGACCTCGCGACGGAGGACTTGGACGCGGACTGGCCGACCGTCCCGGGGGTTTTGACCGTCTCACTGTTTGCCCCTACGAAGCCCGGGGTTTTAGCCTTGGATGCGTCTGTTTGGTCGGCGCTCTGGGGCGCGGGGGCGGCCCGGGGGTCGATCGCCTGATGGTGTGATTGGTGATGGTGGGGATATAGCGTCAGGTGACGGGTTTAGGGACGTGGATGGATGGGCTGATCGACCCCCGGGTAGTGGTACGGGGCAAATGGACTCGGGTCGTGATTTTTGAAATGCGGTGACGGATCGATTGGGGGTGCCACGATTGAGCGGGCGATGCTCGACACGCACCGTCGCGGGTGTGTCTCCCGGTGTTGCGTCCTCGTCCTGAGGGCCCCTGAGTGCGTGCGCCGGGGTCATGAAATGCGCGTCCCCGACGCTCGCGCTCACCGGGCTTCCCTCGGCGGTCGCGGCGACGGGTGGATCTCGCGTCGACGTCTCCTCGGACGGTCCACCCTCGGCGTCCACCCTGCGACTGGCGCCGCTCGCGCTCTTGGGCTCGGTGGGTGGGGCGGACGGGAGGAGGGTCCGGAGGGGCGATCGCGAATCCTTGTTCGACGGCTCGTTCGCCGCGGGTCGCTCGAAGTTGAGCTTCACCCCGACGGTCGCCGCCTCCGCCATCGCCGCGCCCTTCGCGGCTTGGCCCGTGGTGGCTTGCTGCTGCGAGGGGGATGGCGCCTTGGTGAAGAAGGATGTGATTGGCGCGGCAGGTTTCTGCGGGGTGGCCTTCTTGGCGGACATCGTCGATACGACGATCGAACGCCTCTCTCTGTTCGTTCCGTGTGTCACCGCAGAACGTGGACGCGGTCAGTGGGCGTGCGTGCCTGCTGCCGCCGTCGGGCGCTCTCCGGCTGTGATGGCAAACAACGAGGAATCTATCGTTTCGCATTCAAAACAGGCCTGATGACTCGATTCAAATTTGACGGAAATGCAGACCGTCATTCTTGAGTCAATCAGACTGCGAGTGAACTCACGGGATTGCCGTGCTGACCCGCGCCCAGAATCGGGCACCACCACAATCAATTGGCACAATGAGTGGGATGGCGACGACGACCGGGGACGGGGGCCACCTCAGCTCCGGCTCGTTCTCCCAGACGCGCAGGGCCGAGCGCCGCGAGCGTCGTGAGCGTGACCGCCGTCGCAAGGGCGCCGCCGCCTCCGACGAAGCCTTCGGCGGCGACGACGTCGCGCTCGCCGAGGCGTACGCAGCCGCGAGACGCGACGACGTGCCGGAGCTGGAGGATGCGCTCCAGCGGGGGGTGATGCCGCGCGCCACGGACGAAGGCGGCAACACCCTGCTTCACGCGGCGTGCGCGAGGGGCGCGCTGCGGGCGGCGAAGCTCGTGGTGAGATGGGCCGTCTACAGCGCGCACCCGCCCGACCGCAACTTCCTCAACCTGCAATCCGCGGAAGGATTCACCGCCCTCGACCTCGCCCGGGCGGGCGGGTTCCGCAAGATGGAGGAATGGCTCGTGGCGCTCGGTGCGCTGGGGCGAGGCGGGACGGGCGCGGGATCCCTCGCGTACGACTCCACGGGGCCCGGTGGAACCCGCCCGGGCGGTGGGTACAGCAGTCACGGGGGGCCCCATCACGGGGGGCCCCATCAAGGGCATGCCAATCCTTACTTGAGCTCGGGATGGACGCACCCGGGCATGCCGCCACCGCCGCTCCCATACGGCAGCAGCGCGGGCGGCGCGTACCCAGGGAACCCAGGGTACCCACCACACGGAATGAACCCAGCCAGCGCACACGTCACACAGTATGGTGAACCGTACGTACGTTCCAACCAGTGGGGTGAAGATCGCGGCGTACTCGACAGAGCCGCCGCTCGAGCCGCCACCGGGTCGCCGCTCGATCCCCTTATGGGTCAGTCCACGGGAGGGGATACCTACCTGATGGGCGCGCTGGAGGCGGCGTTGGGCGGCGGGCCCGACGACGGGCGCGTGGGGGCCCACGCCGAGGAACGGAGACGCGCGCAGGCGGTGGTGCGTCAGGTGGCGGAGGCGATGGAGGAAAGAGACGACGCTCTGGACGAACTGGACGAGACGCTTGAACAGATGAACGAAATGCGTGAGAAACTCCGTGTGGCTGAGAGCACGGCGAGTTCCGCGGTTAAGGACGCCAAGGCTGACGTGGCATCACAACGCGAGGAGGAACAGCGCGCGGTGCTGTCCGCGCTCGGCCTCGCCGAGGAAAGGGCGGTGACGATGGCGGCGGAGTGCGAGACGCTTCGTGAGGAACGTGACGCCATCGCGAGTGCGCTGGACTTTGTCAACGACGAGATGGAAAACTTACGGGCGCGGGCGGAG
>Ga0222716_10004633_pt1 | contig 10782 bp, 9 predicted proteins | sample C33_13DmetaG_FD_165044 | JGI IMG/M metagenome (GOLD analysis project Ga0222716, IMG submission 165044) | Estuarine water microbial communities from San Francisco Bay, California, United States - C33_13D | ecosystem: Environmental > Aquatic > Marine > Unclassified | place: USA: California... | reverse complement strand
ACGTTATTTGACAAATTAAATGACTCTTCAAATGTTGTTGTTTCACTAGCAATTTTAAAAAGATTTTGATTTGGTACAACTATAACTGTGTCTAAGTGTTTTTTAAATTCTTCCAAACCTTCAACTGCTCTTCTCATTCGTTTAGGTCCTTCATAAGAAAAAGGAAGTGTTGTAACACCAACAGTTAAAAGATTTAATTCTCTAGCTGCCTTTGCAATTACATGTGAAGCACCTGTACCTGTCCCTCCACCCATTCCTGATGTGATAAAAACCATATTGGCACCTTGCATATAATTTATAATTTCATTTAAAGACTCGTCAGCAGCTGCTTGACCAATGTCATGTTTTGCTCCTGCTCCAAGCCCTTTCGTCAAATTCATTCCAATTTGAATTTTTGCATGAGCCTTGCTCATTTTTAAATCCTGTGCATCCGTATTAACTGCAACGAATTCAACACCTTCCATTCCAGCTTCAATCATTGCATTAATTGCATTGCCTCCAGCGCCTCCTACACCTAAAACAAGTATTCTAGGTTTTAATTCTTTTAATTCTCCTCCTCCAATGTTTATACTCATATTATTTCTCCCTTCTGTTTGTTTTCCCATTTAAGATTAGATCTATTTTGATATGCTTTTTTTCTAGCTACAATTTTAAATTTATTAAAGTTCTTGGGTTCCCATATTTGAAAAGTCTTTCCAAGACCTACGAATAAAACATTAGTTTTGATCATTGCGTGCTTTAATAATTTATCCGATAAGGAAATTCTTCCCTCTGTATCAAACTGTAAATTTTCACTTTCTGATAAAATTGAAGTTGCAAAAAAATCCCTTTTTTCTTCAAATGGATTTAAAGAGTCAATTGTATTTGAAAGTTTTTCTATTCTATCTTGAGAACAAGCTTCTAAAGCCGAATGGTTAAAAGAAGGGTAACCTATAAAACCGTTGTAACCCATTGAACTTAAATGAGATCTAAAGGTAGCTGGCACAGAAACCCGTCCTTTCTTGTCTATTTTGTTTTCGTAACTTGATAAAAACATATAATTTCAAAAATTTAATAACCTCTATTTTTTTCATTACACCCTCCATTATGGGATTATTTGGGATAGTATGGGTTTTTAAAAATTAGTCAATAAGTTTGTATTTAAATAAAAAGTACAAAAGAAGAACATTTAAGATTCAAATTATTTGCTAGATAATCTGTAAGCCGGGTTCTGTCATTGAAGATGTCATTTCTCTAGGCTTAAATTCTCACTTAAGCTCAAGCGGTTAACCCAGAAGACTAACTAAAGACGGTTTTTAGTGCCTAAACACAATGTCTTCTCTATTTAACCTTGCTCCCAGTGGGGTTTGCCGTGCGTTTTTTGTTACCAAAAAACCGGTGAGCTCTTACCTCGCCGTTTCACCCTTGCCTTGATAAGGCGGTTTATTTTCTGTGGCACTATCCCTGAAGTCACCTTCGCCAGTTATTAACTGGCACCGTGTCTTTATGGAGCCCGGACTTTCCTCTGCTAGCTAAACCAACAGCGACAATCCAATTATCTAGCAGATGATATTTAGTTTATTAATTTTGATTGATCAAGTAGTTTTAAGCTTATTTGCCAAAAAATGGCTTATTTTAAGGGTTTTTAGATCAATTTTACCAGTAACATTTTGAGGTAAATAACGATTTTGAAATGAGGTAATGATGAACTTATCTGCATTAGTTCTTTTTTTAATTTTGAAATATCTATAACCAATTTTATAAAGATTTTGAAAAAATAAATTTTCAATTTTTTTTTTACTGCTTAATTTAAAATTCTTATTATTATTTGGCCAATATCCTAAGTTGTATTTACTTAATTTCTTCCAAGGAAATTTTTCGCCTGGATCTAATTTCCTTAGTGGAGCGATATCAGAGTGACCTAAAATATTTTCAGTTTTTATAATATATTTTTTTTTCAAATTCTTGCACAAATTTATAAGATTTTTTATTTGAATTTCGGAAAAATTTTCATATCCAAATTCATGACCTTTATTTACTAATTCAATGCCTATCGAATTTTCATTTAAATTTTTAAATCTTTGCCATTTTGATTTACCAGCGTGCCAAGCAACTTTATTATCTTTAACTATTTGGGTAACTCGCCCTCTTTTATTGATCAAATAGTGGCAGCTAACTTTTGATCTTATGTTTTTTAATCTCTTGATAGATTCAATTTCAGATTGCATTCCTGTATAGTGAATAATAAGGAATTTAATGTCTTTTTTGGCTCTTTTTTTTATAGAGTAGTTTGGTGAGGGATTATAATTTATTTTCATAGTTAAACATGAATTTTTTCTAAATAAGTATAATTTTATGCTAAATTTTGTATAGATTAAATAATAAAATTATATATATACCATTACAGTGATGTTTAAAAATTTAAAAAAAATAACCTGTATTATATTAATCTATTCATTTTCAATCTTAAGTGCTGAAGCAACAGATGAATGCTTTGAAGGCACAAGTAGGACAATATTTAAATTCAATATGGCCTTTGATGATGTGGTTTTAGAGCCTTTAGCTAAAGGCTATAATCAGTTGCCTCAACCAATTAAAAATGGGACTAGTAACTTTACATCTAATATAGGAACACTTTTATCAATTCCAAACAATTTGCTTCAAGGAAATTTTATACAACTGGGTCATTCAGTTGGTAGTTTTGTCATCAATACTTCTGTTGGTATTTTAGGTTTCTTAAATCCTGCAGAACAAATGGGTTTAAAACCACATAAAGAAGACGTGGGTCAAACATTAGGATTATATGGAATTAGCTCTGGTTGTTATTTTGTGCTTCCAATATTAGGGCCAACAACTGTTAGAGACTCTTTTGGGATGTTAGCTGATTCTTTTGTGGATCCATTTGCCCATATTACAATCAGAGAGCATGAGCTATTAGGTGCCTCTGGTAATTCTTTAGATTATTTTACAACTAAAGGCGCTACAGCTATTGACTTTAGAGCAGACAATGACAAAAATTTAAAAAGTTTAGAAAAAAATTCTATAGATCTATATTCATCTCTGAAAAGTATTTATCTACAAGATAGAGACAATAAAATTAAAAATTCCACTGAAGCTCAAGATGAATGGGGAAGTTTAGATAACTAAAATTTAGAAATGAAAAAAATTAGTGTTTATGTAATCTTAACATTCCTTTTTTTTCAAAGCTCTTTAATAGCTTATAACTCTGAACCAAAAGAATTTATCAAAGAATTAGTTGGTGATGCTATTAACAAGTTATCAGATAAAAATTTAGATAAAGATGAAAAAAGTAATTTCATTGAAAAAATTGCTTTAGAAAATGTAGATATCAATGCTTTAGGTTTGTACACTTTAGGTGAGTTAAGAAAAACATCAAACAAGCAAAATATTCATAATTATCAAAAAGCTTTTGCAAAATACTTCCTAAAAAGTCTAACTTCAAGACTTACTGATTACTCTTCAAGTAAATTTGTTGTCTTGGAGGCAGACATAAAAAGCAGAAACTACACAATTGTAACTTCTAAAATAATACCAGATGATGGCGGTCCTGAAATAAAGATTGATTGGAGAATTTATACAAAAAATTTAGATAAGCCTTTGATAAGAGACTTAATTGTTGAGGGACTTAGTTTAGCTAGAACTCAAAAAGAAGAGTTTGCCTCAATACTTAATTCAAACAATAATGACATAAGTATTCTAATCGGTAAATTAGAAGAGTTCGTTAATAACTAATTTGGTGGGCCCACCAGGACTCGAACCTGGGACCAATACATTATGAGTGTACTGCTCTAACCAACTGAGCTACAGGCCCAAATAAACTTTATATTTACTATTTTTTGTATATTCTGCAAGGTAAAACTAAAACTTTATAACAACTCAGGAACTGTCACTTTACATGAAAAAAAGGTTTATTATATTCATAACTATTGCTTTCGTATCTTTATTATTTCTTGAATTTTTTTTGAGAATAGCTGGATTCAAACCAAAAAAATACTTAACTAGTGGAGAAAGCTCTATTTCAATTTATGACTCAGAATTAGGATGGAGATTAAAAACAGGTAAACATTTAATTAACTCAATTAATGGCTCAGGCGATTCTTACAAAATTACAATTGAAAAAAATGGCAGCAGAAGAACCGGAGAAATACTTTATGAAAATAAAAGTATTATTGTAATAGGCGGATCTTTCTCACAAGGAAGCGGGGTACCAGACGAAGAATCATATGCTTTTAAATTAAGAAAATTTTTACCGAATTTTAATATATATAATTTTGGGCAACCTGGATATAGCACCATTCAATCACTCTTATTATTAAAAAAAGAAATTAAAAAAATTAATAAACCCAAAATTGTAATTTATGGTTTTATCGATCACCATATACAGAGAAATATAGCTAGAAGCGAATGGCTTGATGTTTTACTTCAATATTCAAACAAAAATAATGACTTTAAACCATCGATTCCATTTGGTCTAATTGATGAAAATCAAAATCTTGTCATCAAACCATTGATAGGCCATGCAACTTTTCCTTTACGGGAGTCTTCTTCATTAATAGCTGCTATTGAAAAAGTGTATATGAAACAAATCACTAGAAAAAGAAAAAAAGATCGATTTAAAGTTTTATATAAATCGATTGATGAAATAAATAAAATTTCTAAATCAAATAATAGCAAATTATTTGTTGTAAATTTAAGTTTAAATAAAAAAAGATCTGACAAAAAGTTAAATGAATATTTAAAAAAAAATAAGATTTCCTACATTGATTGCAGAACGCCTTCTTTTAAAAAATATAAGATCAAAAACGATTATCATCCTAATTTTTTAGGTCATCAATTTTATTCAAAATGTATTTATGAAAAATTAAGGAAACACATTTAAAATTATGATTTAGAAAAGAAATTTAATTCATCACAATTTTTTAATATTTGTAAAACTAAAATTTCATTTAATTTTTTATTAGAATAACACTTTTCATCAAGTAAATCCTTGAAAATATTTTCTTCACCTTCAAGTGGAAGCACCGTGTATACAACTTCAATCTTATTTGCTGTAATTTGTCTAAGAAGAAATTTTTTCCATTCCAAGAAATATTTTTGATTTGGGCCAGATGGATATATGTGGTGTCTCCACCAAATTCTAGCTGCAGAATTATCTTTCATGGATAACACTACAGATATGAATTGATAATCGGTTACTATCATTTTCTTTTTGTTATCTTCTTTTATAATTTTAATTGTGTTCAATAAATTTTTAATTTCAGTTTCAGGATTGTTTGGGTAATGGTGGGTTAACCATCTTAAATTTTTTAATTTGTCGCTTAAAATGACAGCATCTATTGACCTGTTTAAATCTAATTTTCTTAATAATAAGGTATCTCTCTTATTGATGTACTTTTGATGGTAATAAATAGTTGAGATAAAGCTTAAAATTAAAAAAAAATTTACTAAATAATTTTTATTTAATTTTTTTGAGTAAATATGTGAAAACCCAGCAAACACAGGAATTAGAAAAAAAATATATAGACCGTTTATTGTCATCAGCTGATGAGTTATAAATATTAATAAAGTACCTAATAATAATAAAAAAATAAGATTTTCTTTTTCGAGAATAGATAAAATATTTTTAAAGATATTTTTAAAAAGTAAAAAAATAGGTACACTTAATGCCAAATAAATAAGCTTATGCCTAAAAACAAATCTCTGAATTTCAATTGGAAATAGCCATTCTAATCGGGTCTCACCTAGAGACATTGGATATAAAAAATATTGGACAACTATATCATGAAAAGATATTTCATTAAAATAAACATATGACAAAAATATACCAATAGATAATAAGATGCCTAGTGTCCCAAAAAAAAATATTTCTTTTTTAGAATTTAATATTAAGTATAAACATGAAACTATTATTATTAAAATTCCAAAATATCCCGTAGGCGCTTGTTTTGTAAAAAAAGCTAAAAACATCAAAACTGGAATTAAGAACCAGTATATTTTTTTTTGTGATTTTATGGCCAGACATAAAGAGTAGATTGACAACATGCAAAATATAGCTGTGGAATGATCTGTAAAAGGAATACCGTAAGTTGGGTACATTAAAATTGAGGCTAAAGCGGCATAAAAAAATGAATATCTTATATCTAAATCAAATTTCGTAAGTGTGTAAAATGTTGCTAAAGCGAATATAGAGTTAAAAGTTGAGGCATGTATAGAATAACTAAACCAAGATACCCCAAATATCTTAAAGAAAAATGCCTGAATAATATCTAAGACTATTCCTTTTAATACCCAGTAGTCCTTAAATGGAACAGATCCATTAAGTATATCGTATCCTGCGTTGAAAGTTGAAAAACTGTCTACTGGTAAGACACCTTGATAAGCATAATACTGGTTAGTGCAAAAAGAAATCAATATTAAAAAAAAAATATAAATATGAAAGGTATACCTAGTGATTGAAGGTTTTCTTTGCATTTAGATTTGAAGACCTATTTTTCTAGAAAGCTTTTTAGTTGTTTTGATCTGCTTGGGTGTTTAAGTTTTCTTAAGGCCTTAGCTTCAATTTGCCTTATTCTTTCTCTTGTGACTGAAAATTGTAATCCTACTTCCTCTAAAGTATGATCCGTATTCATTCCTATTCCAAAACGCATTCTAAGAACTCGTTCCTCTCTAGGAGTTAAAGATGCTAAAATTTTTGTTGTGGACTCGCTTAAATTGGACTGAATAGCAGTATCAAGTGGCTGTAATGCATTTTTATCTTCAATGAAGTCACCTAAACTACTATCCTCTTCATCTCCAACAGGTGTTTCAAGTGAAACCGGTTCTTTCGCAATTTTTAAAACTTTTCTCACTTTTTCTAATGGCATCGCTAATTTTTTAGCTAACTCTTCTGGAGTTGGTTCTCTTCCAAATTCACTCATAATTTGTCGCTGAGTTCTTACAATTTTATTTATCGTTTCAATCATATGAACTGGTATTCTTATTGTTCGGGCTTGGTCTGCGATTGATCTTGTTATTGCTTGTCTAATCCACCAAGTTGCATATGTTGAAAATTTATAGCCTCGTCTATATTCGAACTTGTCTACTGCTTTCATCAATCCAATGTTACCTTCCTGAATCAAATCTAAAAATTGAAGACCTCTATTAGTATATTTTTTTGCAATAGATATAACTAATCTTAGATTAGCCTCTACCATCTCTTTTTTAGCTACTCTAGATTCTCTTTCACCTTTTTGAATTCTGCTAACTAATTTTTTAAATTCACCAACTGATAAACCAATTTTTTTACTAAATTCAACTAATCGATCTCTTATTTCTGCAAAATCTTTTTTAAATTTTTTAAAAAAAGCTTTCCAAATAGGGTTTTCTTTTAAAAAATTTTCAAATTTAGGATTAATTTCATTTCCTATATAATATTTCAGAAATTCTTCACGAGATATCTTATTTTCCATTGCTAATCTTAATAAAACACCTTCTAAAGAAACAATTTTTTTATTTTCTTTGTAATGTGACTGAACTAATTCCTCTACTACATGTGGTGCTAATTGTAAATTTTTAAAGTTATCGACTAATATTTCTTGTATCTTTTTAAAGTTTTTATTTTTTGAAATAGATAGCTCTTTAGACTCTAACAAGCACTCTAATTTTTCAACTTGATATTTTTGTAGTTTAGAATAATTTTTATTTAATGAATCTAAAATATTAATAATTTTTGGTTTAATTTCTTCCTCCATTTTCGCTAAAGAAACATTAAACTCATCGTCATCACTTGCTGGTGTGTTCTCACTTTTTTTTTCTATACTCTCAGATTGATCTTTATCTTTTTTATCTTTTGTTTTTTTATTTATTTTTAAATCATCATCATCATCTAAAGCTTCAAAATCCTCATAAGTAGAGTCAATATCAATTATATCTCTCACAAGCATTTGCTGATTTTCTATTTGATCTTTCCATTCGAATATTTTTTTTCCAACAATTGGACTTTGAGTTAATGCATTAATCATCACGTCTTTTCCAGCTTCGATTCTTTTTGCAATTGCAATTTCTCCCTCTCTGGAAAGCAGCTCCACGCCACCCATTTCTCTTAAGTACATTCTAATTGGATCATCACTTTTTTCAGAAGTTTTTTCCTCTCCATTAGAAGTATTTTCTTTTTTCTTATTTGATTGATACTGAGATTTTTTTTCTACAAGTGTTACTTTGAGATCAACTAAGATGATAAATGCATGTTCGATGTTTTCGTATGTGCTATTTCTTTTACCTAAAGATTTACCCAATTCTTCGTAGGTAATAAAACCTCTATGTTTTCCTTTTTCAAGAAGCCTTTCAAATGATTTTGTAATTAGTTTTTCAGCCATATATGAACAGTGGGATATATATAATGACTGAATAAAAAAAATCTATCGTTTTTTATTCCCTATTTAGCTGACTTTTAAGCTTAATTAATTCTGAATATGAGTTTTCGTCTAGGTTATTAATCAGTTTTTTTTCTAAAGATTCTATTTTTTTTAAATTTCCTTGTTCATTAAAATTCTGAATTAATTCATTAAGCAAATCAAGAATATCTTGATCAGTTTTATCTTTAGTTGTCATAAGAATACTAGAATTTTCATCTATTTCTTCCAATAAATCTCTGTATTCAGCATTAGTCTTAATCTTCATATTGTCTTTATTATTTCCTTCTATGAGTTCAGCTATAATAATATTTTTAAGTTTTTCATTTTTTTCAGAGAAAAAATGTATTTCTGATAATTCCTCTATTTTTTTTGAAGCTATTTCAAAATAATTCAAAATTAAAAATAGTATAGAAAATTCTATAATTTGAATTTTAGAAAGATCTTTTCTTTTTTGATGTAAAATTTTTGTTTCTTTAAGAATTTGATGGTCTTTTTTTTTATTATATTTTATATAATTATAATTTCTTTTAGATGTCTGTATTGGAGTTAATTTTTTTATTTTTTCTAAAAAATCTTCAAGTACATATTTTTTTAATGTTTCATCCTTTATAGAGTAAGAAAGTTTTTTTATTTCTTTCTCAAACTTTGAAATTTCAAAGGGATTATTTTGATCAATTTTGTTTAAATGATAATTCCAGATATAGGATTGAATTATTTGTTTATTTTTAAGTAAATTTACCAACCCGTCTTTTCCATTTTGTTTTATATAATCATCAGGATCTTTTCCTTCAGGCATTATTGAGAAGTAAATTTTATTTTTTTCATTAATTAACGGAAATAATTTTTCTGCAATTCGTAAAGCTGCTTTTTGACCGCTTATATCTCCATCTAAACAAATTGTTGGGTTGACAAAAAATTTCCAGATAAGATCAATTTGTCTTTCTGTTAGAGCTGTGCCAGAGTTTGAAATAACATTTTTTATTCCTGAAGAATAAACACTTACTACATCCATATAACCCTCCACAATTATTACTTCATCAGTTTCTGCACGAGAATTTTTTGCTTTATCTAAATTAAAAATTATATTACCTTTTTTATAAAACTCTGTCTCAGGTGAGTTAATATATTTTGCAAACTTACCCTCGCGTATTATTCTTCCGCCAAATGCGATTGTGTCACCGGTAACATTATTAACTGGAAAAATAATTCTTGAATTAAATCTATCGACATATTTTTCTGTTTTATCATTTTTATAGTATAGTCCTGTGAAGCTTATATCTTCTTCTGTATATTTTTTTAAAAGTTCTTGGTAAAAATTATTTTTCCAAGGTACATACCCTAATCTAAATTCATCTATAATACTTTTGTTTAGTCCTCTGTTTGATAAATAGACTAATGCCTCTTTATTATTTTCTTTAAATAATTGTTGGTTAAAAAAATTAGAATAATCTTTAAATATATTTTTATAATTTTGAAATCTTAAATCTTTTTTTTTATCAAAGTTGGAAAACCTATAGGGCTGCATACCAGCTTCGGCTGCTAAAGTTCTTACTGCTTCACCAAATCCAATTGATTTAGTTTTCATTAAAAAATCAAAAATATTTCCGTGTTCGCTAGAACTAAAACAATGATAAAATTCCTTCTCATCGTTAACTGTAAATGATGGGCTTTTTTCATTTTTAAAAGGAGAAAGACCAATAAATTCTTTGCCTCTTTTTTTTAGTTGAACAGATTTACCTACAACTTGTGAAACTTTTAATCTTAGTTTAATTTCGTCGAGATATTCTTTAGGGTACTTCATTTAATTCAAAAGTTCTTTTATGATCAAACTTACTTTCGAGAAGTCTATTGTATCCGCATGCTTTGCTTTTAACGCTCCCATAACTTTGCCCATATCTTTCATTGAAGATGCTCCAACAGATTTTATAGTCTCTTGACAAATTTTCTTTGTTTCCTCTTCACTTAATTGTGTGGGAAGAAAAGCATTAATTATCTCTATCTCTTTTAACTCACTTTTTAACAATTCATCCCTACCAGCCTTCTTATAAACATCGCAAGACTCATTTCTCTGCTTAACCATTTTTTTTAAAATGGCATTTATATCGCTATCAGCAATTTCTTTTACCCCTTTTGAACGCCCAGCAATTTCTGCGTCTTTTATTGCAGATATTATCAATCTCAATGTAGGATAGATGTTTTTATCTTTAGCTTTTAAAGCGCTGTTTAATTTTTCTTCAATTTGTTGTTTAAGAGACATAGTTATATAATTTATTTTAATCACAATTCTTATCTAAAATAAAAAGAACTTTCTTGACGATTATATTTCTATTTCATATGTTTCGCAAAATCATGTTCATAAGTTTTTTACTTTAACTCATGAGTTGTATTT
>Ga0222716_10004627_pt1 | contig 10786 bp, 15 predicted proteins | sample C33_13DmetaG_FD_165044 | JGI IMG/M metagenome (GOLD analysis project Ga0222716, IMG submission 165044) | Estuarine water microbial communities from San Francisco Bay, California, United States - C33_13D | ecosystem: Environmental > Aquatic > Marine > Unclassified | place: USA: California... | reverse complement strand
GTGCTTTTAGAGGTTTGCAAGCGAGTGGTGACCGAAGATGATTTTCTCCACTACTATTAATATAAAAGCGATGGCGTATCAACTTCAGCCTGGCCTTTCGATTGTTGAAAACTCTGGTGCCCTCCCGGCGAGGCGGGCGACGGAAGATGTGTTCGTGTACCCTCAGCCGAGCACTTTGAACTATGCGGATGGTGGACGACCCAATACGATGCTTTACGGCACGGCGCCCTTGATGGCGGGGAAAGGTTCGCCAGCGCAGTTCATCGACACGTCGGATGAATTGCGACCTCAGAGCACGTCTCGATTCAACAAGCCGTTGGTGTTGACCTACGAAAAGAATCTGTTCCCGCTCAACGATATGACCTGTAAAGTCCCGTTGCGAACGATGGAATACGAGCCGTCGAGCACTCGGGCGGAGATTCAAAATGAGTTGTTCCAGCAGCGATATAAAAATATTAGTAACAATTAAGAATGGCAGACCCCATTTCCATTGCAGCCGTCGCGGCTTTGGTGTACGCGGGAAAGGTTTTAAGCAAGAATGAATCGGCGCCGCCTAAGTTTGTTCCAGAAAAACCCCTCATCAAACCGAACACGATGATTGAAGTGAAAGATGAAGATGAAGATTTCGAATTTAACTTTGGCGCCGCGAAAGGTGTTGACTCGTTGGAATATCAAAATAAACAGGAGATGCCGAGTTTCGCTGAAGTGGCGCCGCAGCGTCGCACCTCAGGAGGTGAGGTTCTGGACATGCGGGACAGGTTTTACGACCAGGGTAGAATGAATAACCTTTCCCCGGTTGAGAAACAACTCGTCGGTCCGGGTTTGGGTGTGAGCGCGGATGTCCCCGCCATCGGTGGCTTTCAGCAGTTGTATCGCGTGATGCCGACGAATGTGGGTGAATACAACTTGACCCAGCTTCCAGGACGCACAAACCATGGCGCGGATACCATGGGTGGTCGCCGAGGCATCGTGGGTGATGTGGCGAAGAACAGACCGGAACGCTCGACGGAGTTGTTGGACCGGCTCCCCCCGTCTCGTGGTCGGGCTCAGGGTATGAGTGCGATTACGCCTCGCCAGGAACACGAAAAAACCAAACGCACGACGAATAGGTCCGAGACCGGTCTTCGCACGGATGGTTTGCAAAACGCCCCCCCGAAGAGGTTCACGTCTGCCATGACTATCGCCCAGGAGCCAACGCGGAACAAGGCGGACATTAACGATGGCATGTTCTATCACATGGACAACCCACAACCGGGTATCCATAGCTTCCATGGTGCGTATGTGAACTCCGCGGCGGTCCAGGCCTCCACGTCTCGGGACAACGCGTCGTTGATGCAATATGGTTTCCGCCCAGAAGATAAGAGAGGACAGGCGAACAGAATGCCCAATAGAGGGGGGATGAACGTCAGAGAAAGTCCTTTGAAGCAGGGTGGGAAGTTGACGTCGGTGCGCATGGACCAGACCAGAGTGGATGGTCGTGTGAACCCGATGAATGGGGGGTGGATGCAGCAGTACAAGAACGCCGATTACCACAAGTTCAACTCGTACAAGGGGTATGAAAACCCGTACGCCACACCGGAGAGTCTCAACACCACGAAGAAGCAGTTGATGAACAACCCGTTCGCTCAAAGCATTTGCTAAATTTAGTTTTTTTATTAGAATGAAACACTCATTAAAATTATGTACATTAATTTTAATGAAGGTCTATACCTTAGACATAGATAGTAGTCAGAGAGATGCCAATCTCTACAACTACGCCAATAGCTATGTCGTGTCGTTGGAAAACCCAATCTACGACGTGTCGAAAATTTCACTCATCTCAGCACGAATTCCAACGCCACAACTCGTCATCTGTGACACAAATAAAACTTTCAGTGTAGACGGAACAGACGTCACGTTGACACAAAAAAATATATCAAACAAAACAAACTTCGCGTCCGAATTACAGACGGCACTCGCACCACCGACGTCTAACATCGATTCTGTGACGTATGTCAGTGACGTGGACGCGTTGTTGTTTTCAAACACAGAACAAAGTGGACATTTCAGTTTACATTTCTATTCAGGAACAAACGGGTACTCGAGTAACGTGTCGGACACGACGACACCTCATCAGGTGTTGGGTTTTAACTCAAATGACTTCAGTTCAAATGCGAATTATCAAATCATCAGTGGTCCAGTGAACTTAGAAGGGCCGAACTCTCTACTCGTGAGACTCACGGCGGGTTCGGACGATTTCACGAAACAAGTCTACACGGGCACGCCGTTTTATACCGGTCACATTCTTTTGAATGGGGGGGACTACATTGATTTCCACGCCGCCGATGACCCCCTCGTGCATGAATTTCACGCCGGACCACAAAAAGTCATCGACACGTTACGCGTTGAATTTTTTTACATGAGTCATGGAAAATTAATACCCTACGATTTCAGAAATCAAGAACATGTGTTGAAATTTGAAATCATGTGTTCCACTGATAGGTTGGAAAATCTCACGAGAGACGTGATTCCACAAGAATTCGAGTTACCGCCACCAATAAATGTCCCCAAACCTGAAATAATCATCAAGGAGGAGGACCTTTATAAATGGGTTCCTATTGTATTTATTGCTGTAGTGGGTATTCTGTTGATAATGTTTATCGGCCGCCCACAACCGCGTACACCGGCGCCGTCGGCTTAGCCACGCGCGGGCTGATGGTCGAGATGATCAAGAACACGAGAATGGACAACAAAGTGGTGGCAACCGCCGTCAACGTGAGCGGGACACCGCCGTTCTTGTTACCCTTGACGAATTGGCCAATGACCCAACGAGAGACATCCATCCAAGAAAGCGCCGCCGCGAAGAAGAAACCTTGCGTCAACGCGTTGAGGGATTGAGATTCGAGCTGCTTGGAAACAACTTCGAGCGTTTCGGTCACTTGACCGAGCACAGCCGGTTCGACAACCGCGACCTCCTGGGCCGCGTTCATCTTCGGGACGTTGGCGTTAGACATGACAGCAGCCATGGTATGTTTTTGTAATATAAAGTCAGAAAATTATTCTGGTAAAAGCTCTTCTTCGATGACAATTTTTTTAAATTTACACGTGCCTGATATCCCCCTGGGAGCTTGTAACTCTTCATCATCTGAATCTGACTCATCACTATCGGAGTCAGATGATGATGATGATGATGACGAGGAATCATCATCTAAGATAGGTTTAAATTCATTAGAACTCCATCCCTCCAGTGGTTCCCGCGCCATCTCCTCTATCTATAGCATTTTTTAACATTATTTCTACGGGATTTGTCGGCTCCCACGCACTCCATCTGTCATGGGCATCGTTCACCGCCTGCATCATGGGGTCAGTTCCTTCATACCTGACGAACAGGGGACAATCCTCGGCGTCCACGCTCTCCACGCTGCTGTCCTCGTCCTCGTCCTCTTCCTCTTCCTCGTCCTCGTCCTCGTCCTCGTCCTCGATGATGGACGTTCCGATATCCTGACCCACGGTATTCATGGCGCAGTACTTTGCTGCGTATTCAACGTCCTGGGACAGAACGACGTCACGTCCACAGGCTCTACAATATTTACACGCCAATAACATACTTTTCTCCAAAACGGGAATCAATATGTCGGTGATTGCCTCTAATTGTCGTTCTTCATAGGCACCAGATGATTCTCCAAATCCAGTTTTCATTAATACTGATTACCAAAAATAAGTTGCGCCTTTCCCTCGGCCACGCGGAGCACGTTGTATGCCCTGGCGTAGACACGAACTTCTCGGTCGTTGATTGTGTTTGTATTCAGATTTAGTTCCAAAACTTGGTCCTTGATGACACTGAAATTTATTTGCCCTGTTGGGTAATGTTTTTCGGGTTCAAGACTGAAACTATAGCTGTAGAATCTACGAATGAGCTGCGTCTTCGCGTGATGGATGCTGGCCTGGATGGCTTTCAGGAATACGGCTTTTCCCGTCTTTTCAGTGAGCACTTCTTCCCCGTCCAGGGTGAGTTTCAAGTAGTTCAAGTGTTCGAAGAGGACGTGTTTGTTATCTTCGGTGATTTCACGATAGTTGTCGAAATCAAAAACTCGAGCACCTTTGGATTGAATCACAAAGTATAACTCTTTCACGAGATTTGTGAAACTTAAATTAAATTTCGCCGTATTATGTCCTTTTGGAACTGAAAAAATATCTTCTTGATTCTGAGTAATCAAGTAATCTTTGGGGGTTTTCTTAAATTTAATTTTTTCAACTTGGTCGATAAATACCATCTCGCACTGGAGGTTAATTTCCTTAAAAGTCAAAGAATTATTCAATATGGGTAAACTTCCATCACTGACATTCACGACGAGGTCTTCGTATTTTCTGAATTTTATCTCTATCTCAATTTCCTGTGAATCACATATAGCACAGAGAGGCACCGCGAGTTCGGGCTCTCGATAGAAATAGAAAGGAATGTCGATGTAAAGGTCTACGTCCGATGTGGATGCGCCCAGATACCCTAAGATGAATTTATCATTCGAACGTGTCCCCGCGGTACGGATTGGATATTTACCGACTAATTGGTACAGGGCGTTCTGTCTGGACTGCGTGAAATAATGTTCGCTGTAGATTTGAAACCAATCCGAACTCACTCGATGCACCACTTTACCACCGATGATGAAATCTGCGTATTCAATCAATGCGTGTCCTATGGATTCTATGTATCCCACATTCGTTTGATTTATTGCGGGAAGCTTGACATTAAGACTACACGTCTTCAACAAATCTCCAGCGTTCGATGGTATATTGTATCGAATCGTTTTCCCAAAGTCCACTGCCTGATTGGGTTCGATGTCCACGAACTCGGTGCTAAAGTTTGAATGTTTTCTGAAATTCTCTTTAAACAACGTGTACTCAGGGTTTAAAGTGAAAAACTGGTCCTGAGGGCCTGTGGTGGCCAATTGAATTCTCCCAGCCATTCCTATAATACGAGTAGATTAATATCTTAAACCCGCCAATCCATGCTCAAATCTCAGCACGTTATAATTTTCCACGTACACGCGTACCTCGTTATCGTAACCTGAATACAATGGTGTTATTTCAATATCCAAAACTTTGTGTATGATGCGAGACATGTTCACCTGACCTGTTGGGTAATATCTCTCTGGGTAAAGTGACCACGAATACATGGCGAAATCTGACTTTATTGTGTACGCGGCCAAGGTGTCTGTGTTTGGATTCATGTAGAACGTGCTCTTCGAAATCACCGGACAATTCACGTGATATTTCAAAGATTGTTCGTACGTTAAAAATTTATTGTTTTGGTCGAACACCACTTTATCATTGAAACGTAGTTTGAGATTTTTGATTGTATTGAAATCTGTTGGAATGTTCAAAGATTTTGAAAAATCATTTTGTGAAACAACAAACATTTGTTTCACTGGATGTTTAAAATTTAACATGATTGATTTTTTATCGTACCCATCCCTCATGACGAACTTTGAAAGCTGCAACTGCGTGATGACGTACTCCACTGGACGAGTCATCAAAAAGTTTTTTTCATCTTCGGTGATGAAAACAAAATCAGTATCCAAAGAAATATTGACGATTTTAGCCGATGCACCCACGGGGGCGCCGAGGAAAATCATCTCCGACAGGGGCCGAAGCTTCAAGCGAACTTCGACGAGTTGTTTCGTCAGACAACACAACGGAATCGCGAGCTCTGGGGTTCTGTAGTTATAGAATGGGAGGTCGAGGAAGTACGTGTTATTTCCAGAGTAACGGAGGAAATCGCCGTGTCCGGTGAGAAAGTACACCGTTTGGTTGACGTCGTCGTCGTTGTTATTTAACTGCTGTCGCATGTATATGTATTCACCCGTGATGCGCTGAATGGTCTGACCACCAATCAAAAGGTCTGCGTACTCGATGAGGTGACTACACACGGAAGGAGGCCAGTACACGTCGTTCACGGCGCCATCTGGCTGGGGATCGGACAACGTGATCTTTAAAGACAACGTTCGTACGAGGTCACCCTTGTTATGCGGAATCCTACAGGACACTTCCTGTCCGAAATCGATGTCTCCGTCGAAAGGGGTTTCCACACGTTCTTGTGCAAATTTGGTGTGTCTTTTGAAATTCATCAGGAAATGACTGAAGCTGGGTTGTCCTGTGCACCAGGTGTCATTCACTCCAGTGGCCGCTAATTTCAACGACATCTCTGATATAAGTGGGTAAAATTTTCATAAACAAAAAGTGTCACTTATAACAGAATGAATCTTCAGTTGAAGAAGTTCAAACCCGAGACTATGGCGGATGACAAGGTCTGCGTGTTCATAGGTAAAAGAGGTACGGGCAAATCCACGCTTGTGGCGGATATTTTATATCACAAAAAACATCTCCCAGTTGGAATCGTTTTATCTGGAACAGAAGAAGGCAATCATTATTATTCAAAACACGTCCCCGACCTGTTCATCTACGGAGACTACGACAAAGAAGCCATCGAGAGAGCCATTGAACGTCAGAGAAAACTCGTGAGCGCTGGAAAAGATAATTGTGGGTGTTTTCTACTCCTAGATGATTGCATGTATGACAACAAATTCTTAAAAGACACGTGCATTCGCCAGTGCTTCATGAATGGTCGTCATTGGAAAATCTTCTTCATGTTGACGATGCAGTATTGTATGGACTTGCCACCAGCCCTTAGAGCAAATGTTGATTATGTATTTATTTTACGTGAGAACATCATACAGAACAGAGAAAAACTCTACAAATCATTCTTTGGTATTTTCCCATCGTTTGACATGTTCAATAAAGTGATGGACGCGTGTACAGAAAACTACGAATGTCTGGTGCTCGACAACACGGTGAAGAGTAATAAAATCACAGATTGTGTGTTTTGGTACAAGGGAAACATCAGGAAAAATTTTAGAGTCGGAGCTCCGGAGTTGTGGGCCGCGCACAAGAAGATGTACAACCCGAAACACATGGAACAACGCCAGGGCGACCCTAAAAAAATGAATAAGAAAACTGCGCTCACAGTGGTGAAAAAGAAATGAGACGTTATTTTAAAATGTCCGACGAACAGATTACGACATATAATCTTTCAGACTCCGGAGATGGCATGGTTAGTCTGACGAGGGACACAAAAGAAACCCCTTCAACAGCGTTTGTTACCGACGAAAAAAATGTCCGCCAAGATCAAAAAGAAATGATGGACTCCACTTCCATCGCTGATATTATGGAACCCGAGCAACCGCAGATGATGATGGCGCCGTCGGCCATGGACCCCAGGATGCAGGGTGTGATGCCGCAGATGACCGCCCCGCAAGCCGGTGCCATGACGTCCGGTTTCGCGCAACCCATGGCGGTGCAGGAGAAGCCACAGGCGTCCAAGAATCCGATGGGACTCACCGATGACCAAATGACTGCTTTGTTCGTGGCGGCGTGCGCTGCCGCGGCCGTGAGCAAGCCGGTGCAGGATAAGTTGGTGACCTCTGTTCCCAAGTTCCTTAACGAACAGGGGAGCAGAAGCGCTGTTGGCCTCGCGGCGACGGGAGCTGTCGCGGCGGTTCTTTTCTATTTCGGTAAGAACTACGTGATTACTCCCAATTAAGATTGCTGTAGATTGAGCGGTCCAAACCCATGTAATAGGTCAACAACGCCCCAGCGATGAAAGTCGCCGTCAATAAGCCACTCACTTCAAGTGTCTTCTTGACGTCCTTTCCGAATTCATCCATATCCTTTCGCGTCTTCTTGAAAATCAGGTGCAGGATATACGTTAAAATCAACGCCAACAACGTCGACGTGAAGAAGAAACTCCTGTCGACGGCGAGACGTGGCATGCGATTGACAATCATGCGCAGCGCGTTAGGCACGACGAACGTGAGCATCGCGAGACGGACTTCGTATCGTTTGATGAGAACGGGGAGCAGAGTCACGTAGTACACGACGAGCCAATAGAAAATTGCCATGTATAAATCTTTGGGAGGTGTGACCGCCATCTCTTAGTATATAGTAAAGTAAATAAAAAGTTTTTACCTGTCCTGAACATCTTTACCGCAAAAATTAGTTCTTTTGGGAATCTTTTCATAAATGCCGAGACCTATGGCGATGTCCCTGATGTCTACGTAATTATTCCAATACGCGTCGCTGTGATCATACTCTGGAATGGTACAATGCGCTAATTCGTGAAGTAATATGTGAAAAATTTCATTGACTTCCCCATCAATACACACACCGAGCTCAAATCCTTTGTTCACGTTAAATCCGAGAGAACCATCCCACATGCGATAGTACGCGGTGATGGGCTTGGCGTCGTGAAGCATGGGATATTTTCCCGTTTTTATGAGATGTTCGCGGAGAGTGGTGTATTTTTCGCGCACAGCCACGAGTTCGGGTGGTTCGTGTGTTGTCCTGAAAAGATAGATGTTGACGAGAATAAGTAAAATCCAGGCTATCATTTTCTATTATAAGTAAATATAAATTTCGAGTACATCTGGGTCACCTTGTGTCCCGTGAGTGGTCCCCAGTACACTAAATGGAAACCTTGCGATTCTAAAGTCGTCACCAACTTATCCTTGTATGCCACGGGCTCTGCTTTCGCGCCGTCTTCGTAATAAGGGGTGTCTGCCAGATTTACGAATAACTTTTCACCAAATCCCCCTTGGGGACTCAGTTTCAAAAGGAAAAAGTTGCCCAAATCATCTTGGTATGGTGTGCGCATGACTATTGTTTCGGAATCTGGGATGATGCCAGCTAGGGTTCCCCCCTGTTTGATTCTTTTTTTGATTTCTCTGATGCTTTCGTGAAATAATTTTTCAGATGCAAATATGTAATGTAATGAAAAATTATAACAGATGATGTCATACGTTCTGTTTTTAGGACATCCCCTAATGTCCCCTTCGTAAAAGTTTACGTGCATCTTCAAACCCTGTGCCCGCGACTTCGCTTCCTGTAAAGCCCGCTCGCTCGGGTCACACATACTTAGATTCTTCACACCCGCATGTTTCCATTTCTGAAGGTCCCCACCGAATCCACAACCGACGTCCAGCACCGAAGGATTGTCGCGACCATGCGTGATTGATTCGATAATTTCTCGCTTGAAGAAATTGTGGGTTTTTCTAATGTCCTCCATCTCACTCATCTAATAAATGAGTGTTAATTTTAACCTCTGATAGTTATATATACATGACATCCATTCTTGTGCTTTTATTTTTATTTTTATTCATATCGAGTGCGGTGCTCGTGATGATGTATACCAGCCAGAGTAAATTTAAACTATGGGTCGACGTCAATCTTTTCGGTTCCGCAGGCGCGTGGCAAGCACCCGTGAAAAATAAAAATGAAAAACGAATCATCAACGTCTCCGCGTGTCGACAGAAATACGGAGACACCATCGACCCCAATAATTATTCACTCGGCGGTGATACGCCAGAGAAGGCTCGCGAAAATGGTTACATGTCAGCGTGTCGGTCGGCGCTGGAAATTACGAAAGATTGCGATCCCAACTGCGCGGAACCGGTGTATGTTGGATTCGTGCGAGATACGTGTGGTTCGCGTGCGCTCGAGAAGGAACTTGTTATGAACCTCGGGGGTGCGAAGAACGCCACTTCATACATCGAGGGCATGAAAGATGCATGTTCCACATTGATTTAAAACATAGAGCGCGTAAGTATTATCAATTAAAGAAATTGTGCGTTTTTATAATGTCCTCCGTAGGGGGACTCTCACTCATCTAATAAATGAGTGTTCATTTCAAGCTCTTGTAGTGTAGTGGTTTTATCACATTGGACTTTGAATCCATTGACCCTGGTTCGAATCCAGGCAGGAGCTATTACCTTGCTTCAGTAGCTCAGTTGGTAGAGCGCGGCATTTGTAATGCCGAGGTCAGGGGTTCGAAACCTCTCTGAAGCATTTTATTGCATCCCATTATACGGGTGCTTGTGCACCCACAAGTTGCACACCCACTTTTCCCCACTCTTCACAGGTTTGCCACCGTGATACGCCCTTCCGGTGATGAGTTCGTAGTTGTCCAGGTTTTCAAAGAGAAGACAATCCCCCTTCTTCAATTTGTATTCCTTTTTGATGCGCGGGAACGCCGTCTCACCACCCTCGTAATCTTCGTTCAATGCAAAGATAAACGTGTACATTCTCGGGTTTATACCATGTTCGAACGCGTCGTAGTGGGGTTTATAAAACCCACCGGGTTTGTACCGCAACACTTGCAGTTTTTCGCAGTTATCCATCGGCCGGTCGACGTGCTTCAAACAACGTTTAATGACTCCCGCCACGACTGGGTCCCGTGCATCTAACCACGCGGTTTCGCTCTGCCTGATGTTCTTCACGACCTCGTGATTCCCACCGACGGTGGAAGGTTGTAAGTTAGGTAGAGCCGCTTTCTTGATGTATTCACACTCGTCTTCGGTCAACATGTTATGAAATACAACTGGTCGTTGATATTGAGGCAACAAAAAATAAACTAAAAATATTAGAGCCAATACAATAATCATTACATTATAGTTATATTTTTTCTAAATGGTATGGTGTCACACAAGTGTACCTCTTATGTATGGAGCTGATGATTTCGTTCGTGTACTCTATGAGTGGTATGACGATGGTTCGGACGTCCTCTGGGTCTTTACCTAACATGTACTGACGTAATTCATCTGAACATGTATCGAAAAACATTCTAAATATCTGTGATACATCTTGAGCCTTCGCATTCTGCTTATCCCTTCGTTGGAGTTCCGTTTTGAATTCATCTTCAGTGATTTCATTCATCATGTATGAAATGCGAATGTACCGAGTATCCGTGTTCTCCTGC
>Ga0222716_10004626_pt1 | contig 10787 bp, 14 predicted proteins | sample C33_13DmetaG_FD_165044 | JGI IMG/M metagenome (GOLD analysis project Ga0222716, IMG submission 165044) | Estuarine water microbial communities from San Francisco Bay, California, United States - C33_13D | ecosystem: Environmental > Aquatic > Marine > Unclassified | place: USA: California... | reverse complement strand
TGGATCACATTAGCAGCGGTGCGCTCACACCACAAATATACTGCGATGCTCATTTTTGGTGATGTTTGCCCCGCCGCTCTTTGACACTCAAGGTATCTAACCCGACCCCCAGGCGTTGGCCTTCGTGCTGTCGTGAAAGCTGCGTTCAACGAGGCAACTAAGGCTGCTTTGCTGGGCGAAATCGGTGTTGATGTCAATGTCACAGAATGCTCCAATCAAATCATGGGAGACTATCAGGTATTTCGTATTCGTGATTCAATGATTACGCCTCGGTACCGAGTACGCTATTTCATCAGTGCAATAGCGCGATGTCAATCTTTTCTGAGCTAAAACGCCAAGGGAGTACTAGGTTCGCAAGTCCCCGATCTCTGGCTGAAACAATCATCCAGGTTAGCTCTGTCAAGTCTTGTAGAACTTTGTGATGTTCTTGTGCTAAAAATTCCATACCTAGGAACTACCGGACAGCAACGGGCTTTTTGAAGAAGCAAGTGTCGCCGGTCCTGGGTTTATCAACGTTTCGTTTTCCACATCCATACTTGCCAGCCGGGTACAAATGTTGATTCAAGACTCAGGTGGTCTTAGAAAATATTTCTGCGGGCTGGATAACTGACTTTCTTCTCTGATATAGACGGAAAAGCGTCATTCGCACAGTCTGCGAAAAATGCGCTGCCCAAACGGGCAGTGGTTGACTACTCTTCCCCGAATATCGCAAAAGTCAGGGCTAACTCTTCAACAACCTCTTCTCATTGTTTCTCATGAACATGCATAATTTGTGCAGGAAATGCACGTCGGCCACTTGAGAAGCACTATTATTGGTGAAACGATCTGCCGTGCTCTTGAGTCCTTAGGAGTAGACGTCGTACGGTATGTTCATCTCAAATCGACATGTTTTAGGCTCTTATAAATCGGTTTTGCCTCACCTTCAAATCAAATTTCTTAGGTTGAACCATGTTGGTGACTGGGGGACGCAATTTGGTATGCTGCTCACGCATCTGGAAGACAATGCGACTTTCGGTGGATACGAAATCAAAGATCTTCAAGCATTTTATAAAGTTGACCTGTGCTCTCTTCTCTCCCCCTCGGCGCTCACCCTTTTCTTTCAGGAGTCAAAACTTCGCTTTGACAAAGATGAAGAATTCAAGGTTGTCTCACTTTCTTGGGGGAAAATGAAGCTCGTAAACTTTTCAAACATTTCACAGGAGAGATCGCAACTGGCAGTTGTGAAGCTCCAAAGTGGAGACCCTGCAATGACACGCATGTGGAAGGAGATCTGCGAGGTTTATCTCCTCCTAGTGGTTGCGACAACCTCCCTGAGATTTATCATCGTTTTTTCAGATAAGCCGCAAAGAGTTTGAAGACATATACAGAATGCTTGGCATTTCACTCATTGAGAGAGGAGAAAGTTACTATAACGACATAATACCCATTGTTCTCAACGATCTTGTTGATAAGAACATAGCTGTTGAAAACGATGGCGCCCTGTGCATATTTGGAAGTGAGGATGACCCACCGCTGATTTGCAGAAAGAGTGATGGCGGATTTAATTATGCTTCGACTGATTTGGCTGCGATTTGGCAGGTGTGCTTGTTTTGATTTCAGTTGACAACAGATAAATGAGTGCCTTTGTCTACGAACTCTCAGCGAGTGACGAAGTTGAATGCACAATGGGTCATATATGTAACAGATGTCGGGCAGGGCAAGGTTGTGTATCAGTCAATCTCTACTGCCTCGCCGGCATCCTTAAATATTATCTCTACAGCACTTTGAGGCTGTATTTGATGCGGCAGAGAAAGCTGGCTGGCTGACATTGGATGATGTAATTTTGGCATTGCTTGTTTTCAAGGCTTTTAATAACTGTCAACTGTAAAGCAGGAGAAACAAAGCGTTCGTGTAGACCATGTTGGTTTCGGACTTGTCCTGGTATAAACATCTATAGTTTAAGAAAGCACTGAGCTTAATGGTGTTCAAATAGGATGAAAATGGCAAACGATTCAGGACCCGATCGGGAGATACGGTGCCTCTGAAAGCACTACTCCATGAAGCCCAGACAAGATGTTTGAAAACCTTGCAAGCGAGGGGAACTAACCTCGCCGCTGATGATATTGAGGTGTGCAACCAGACTCAACATATATCGCTGAACAACGACATTTACTCTGTATCACAATAATCTTTTGCCGATTGACCTTCATGAAAGGAGGCTGCGCGAATTATGGGTAAACGTGATATCAATTATTGAATTTCTCATCCTCTGATTAGCAATCGACTCAGGCATGGCTGCAATCAAATACTCAGACCTTCAGAATAATCGGTATGTCGTGACTGTGCTAAACCAGTATGTTTCCCGAGCAAGAATCTTACAAAAGTCCTTCATCGGCAGCTTGACAAACTATACATTTTCGTATGACCGCATGCTTGATATGAAGGTCAACATTTTTTTTTTGTACACCTTCGCTCCCAAGACATTGACGCGTACTGTGTTTTGTCCAGGGAAATACGGCAGTGTATTTACTATATACACACGCCCGAGTTTCATCAATTTTATCTCGTTCAGAAGACAAGGTGGGATCAAACAATTTCTAAAAATGTTGGCAGGCTCTCTCAAGAACATCAACACTACGGTTCAGGATCTCAAAAAGTTTGATGTAGATGAAAATGTATTGTTGTCTTGTTACAAGTGTTTGTGATTTTCGTTTTTGAGTTTCCCGGCATTCATTGCAGACTCTAGAAAATGAGAAGGAGAGAGCACTCGCAATAGCCATCCTCAAGCTCCCCGATGCGCTAGATTCCTTAGTTCAAGTAAGCCTACTTGATACTCACTACATCGGAATCTGGAATCTCATCAAGAGCTTGAATTTCAGGAGCTGCTGCCTTCACGCCTTTGTGATTATGCGTACAATCTGTGTGTGTCCTTCAACGAATTTTACAGCTGTTGCAAGGTGAGCTATCGAATGATCTGTGAAACACAGACAAGCTTTTTTTTGTCAAATAAAGGACAAGTGTGAGCAAGTGTGAGCTTCATGTAGGTGATAGGAAGCGATGACGAGACAACACGTCTTATCCTCTGCCAGGGCACTGCGATTTCTTTGAGAAGAGCTTTGCACATTCTTGGCATCGAACCCTTGTATAAATTATGAGGTTGTGATAGCATCCACGTGAAACCAGGCACTGTGAGTACAGTAATGATCATGGCGGGGTCGGTGTTGTCAGACGCAATTGCGTTTTGAAAGAAACTGAAGGCAGAACAGAATATTTCCATCCTTTTGCATTGGAAGTTGAGAAGTGCATGGATGATAGGGGCGCGACAGTGTGATCATTGAAAATACAAGCGTTGTCGAGCGTTTCTGACATTCTTGCATCGCCTTGCTGTTTCTGTACAATACTATGACTACCACATCTCACTTCGCCCCGTAAATCGCATGATGGGCATTTGCCAAGTTGCGAATAAAGAGATGTAATCGCGCGCCGTCAAGATTCTTTGGAGATTCTCCTCTCCTGCATAATGTGTCAAACCATTGCGATTTCCTTGGGAATATTTTCCTCCGGGATGGGGACATACTGTTCAAGAATCTCTCGGAATCTCTCACCAGTCATTGTCTCTGCTTCAAGGAGTTCTTCAACAATGACATCGATAGCCTCCCGGTTGTCTTTAATTTGCTGCAGAGCCACAACGTATGCCTCGTCTGCGATCCGCTTGGTAGCAACATCTATGTCATTAGCAAGTTTTTCAGACATGGCATTTCGTGCCATCATACGCATGATCATATCCCCTCCTTGGGATGATGGATCATTCAAGGCCCAGGGACCAACATCAGACATGCCAAAAGTGGTAACCATTTGTTTCGCCATGTTTGCAACTTGCTGGAGATCACCTGATGCACCCGTCGTGACTTCAGCATGCCCGAAAATGACCTCTTCAGCGGCGCGGCCCCCGAGGGCTCCCACCACGCGAGCAAATATTTGTTGTTTACTAATAAGGGAAGGGTCCTCCCCTGGAATGAACCATGTGAGACCCTTCGCTTGCCCACGAGGAACGAGGGTAACTTTCTGTACAGGATCGTGCCCTGGGGTCAGGGTGCCACATATCGCATGGCCAACTTCATGATACGCGACAAGTGATTTTGCTTTACCATCGGTCATCCGCGTTCCTTCCATCCCTGCGACAATACGGTCGACGGAGTCATCAATCTCAACCAAGCTGATGGCATCCTTGCCTCGACGCCCGGTGAGAATTGCCGCTTCGTTGAGTAAATTCGAAAGATCTGCGCCGGAAAATCCTGGGGTGCGTTTCGCAATCGTTTCAATGTCAATGTCTGCAGTCAGACGTTTGTTCTTAGCGTGAACCTTCAAAATTTCAATGCGCCCTTTGACGTCAGGCACGTCGACAGTGACTTGGCGGTCGAAACGACCAGGGCGGAGAAGCGCAGGGTCAAGGATGTCAGCGCGATTGGTTGCCGCGACAACGATCACACCAGTATTGCCCTCGAAACCATCCATCTCAGTCAGCAGCTGATTGAGGGTCTGCTCACGTTCATCATTGCCCCCGCCAATACCAGTTCCGCGGGACCGACCAACAGCGTCAATCTCATCGACAAAAACGATGCAGGGTGCATTTTCTTTTGCCTTCTTAAATAGATCTCGCACGCGTGAAGCACCAACACCGACAAACATCTCGACAAACTCAGATCCAGATATCGAAAAGAATGGGACACCTGCCTCGCCAGCAATGGCCTTAGCTAGAAGTGTCTTTCCGGTACCAGGAGGTCCAACAAGGAGAACCCCTTTGGGTATTTTGGCACCTACGGAAGTAAACCTTTCCGGCCGCTTCAGAAATTCTACAACTTCCATGAAGTCATTTTTCGCCTCATCGACACCCGCGACATCGTCGAAGGTAACACCAGTGTTGGGCTCCATTTGGAACTTAGCCTTTGATTTCCCGAAGGCCATTGGATTGTTACCCCCAGGACCTCCCATGCCACCAGGCATGCCGCCGCCATTGCCTTGATTGCGACGTGTCAGAAGGAAAAGACCACCGACAAGCAGAAGAGGAAATGCTAGGTTTCCTAAAAGGTTGAGAAACACAGCTGAACCATCTTCAGCGTTTGTGTGTGCTGCGAAATCAATATTCTTTTCGCGGAATTTGCTAAGGAGTTCAGATGAAGTGCCAGGAAGTTGGACACGTACGCGTTGCACACGATTGCCAAGTTCGGGGGAGACTGCCTCGACAATAGCAATAGTGCCGTTTTCGTACAGGTCAACCTTCTTTACTCGGCCCATATCAAGGTACTCCTACAAAGTATTCAGGGAGAGGTTGGGATAAGTCGAAGGTCCTAACGAAGATCTACCTTGGTCCGAGTCTTGGGAGGATGCCTCGTGTGAATTATTTGGCAAGTTGGCGAGGGGTAATACATACCAAGAAGCGAGAGTAAGACATGCGTGAAGAGGCCACACCCTGATCATCTGCCGCCGAGGCAGCGTTTGAGGGTAACCAGGTGGCCGCCTGCAGGGTCAGAAGAGACGTGTCAGCTTAACGTTGCTTAGAAAAGAGCCAGCACATCCGATCCGAAGTTGATATGGAGACAACGGTGTCTTCGATTCTTAACTTACCCCGAGTAAGGCTATCCTTAGAACATCACGCCGCGCAGGAGAAGATATGTCCTCTGAGAGCGCCGCCCTGACTTCCGCTTGATGCTGACTGCCAAACTTCGATGCGGCCGCCACCATTGCAGCGCCGAGCTTGCGTTCGGCCGCGGGGCCGGCATAACGATATACCGCCGAAACGCGAGAGTGTGCATTTGGCGTGAAAGTACGGTGTGCTGCTCCCGAAGCAGCCATTAAGGATGTCATTGTTCGCTGTGCTTCAACCTCCTTTGTGTCGGTGATTTGTGAGGCAAGGAATGACTCAAGATAGACTATTGTTGAGGAAATGACGTGGCACTCTCTGGTGACCGATTTCGCGAGTCGATGAAGAAAAATCCTGCCAGGAATTATTCGGCAAAGACGATCTTACGGGATCCATTGGAAAAACATTGGAAAAAAAAATGTTTGTCATAAATTTCGACATCGATCATCAACATCGACATCTCAGAAACGTTGGTTTAGCGTTACATATATTTGAATAAATGTTTACTATTGTTTACTCATACGTGTGAGGCATATATGTAATATAACTCAATTAATTCACATTTGTTAACTTACGAGGGTACATGAATTTTAATTGACATGTTGTATTCGGACTTAATTTCGGGATTTCGGTTTCCTGAGTCACAGACCGTCATAAAATATTAATCAGTCTTAAACTACATCCCACGTAATAAACTCAACTTAATAAGAACTTAAGTCACGTTAGCGCTATTCCAACCCGACTTTTCTTCGCCGCGTGATCGTTATACGTCTTCTGATTGGTCGTCAGTTCGATATTTCTGATACAACGCTGTGCGACGGCTTCCCGTTCTTTGGAGTACGACTGTTCCGCGGCACGTCCTTATCGTTGCGCTTGGCGTGCACGTACGCGTCGTCCTCACTCGCACGCCACTTCTGTACGAAGCACGTCGCAAGCGCGTCTCTCTAGGAGGCGGTGGTCGACGTCGAAGTTGACCGAGCATCGATGAAAACTCAGCTTCAAACCGTAAACTATGTGCACTTCTTCATCGAAGCTGCATCGATCAAATTCTGGACAGTCAAAGGACTTAAGTCCCGAACCAGCCGACCGCGTCATTTCTGAGTCAAAAACCCCGGTCATTCATCAAGGGAGGCACTTAAGCAATCATATTCGGCATATCCGGTCGGCGGGATCCTTTGGAAAAAATGTGCCTACCCACCTGGTATCGTTAATCAAGGTCGAAGGTCTATTTGTCTCTTACATTGTCTCAATTTTCGACATCGTTAACTCAGGAACGTTGATTTAGCGTTACATATAGTTGGTCCCTTCCATTGGACGAAATGAACCAATTTTCTTGAGTCACGTGTTGAACATTTGTGCATGAGTGTTTACTGATACGTGAGGACATTTATGTAATATAACTCGAATCATTCACATTTGATGATTAGACATGTCCATCAGACCAAGCAACCAATAAATAGACGTACGTAGTAGTCGTACCCTCAGTTTCATCATGTTTTAATTAATGCCGATACACCGGGAACGGACCCACGTAATCACGTTTAACACTGTTTGCTCGGTCCCTGGAAGATTTTTATTATTACGATCTAATCGTCGTAACATAGTTTATATCAATCAAATATATACGGGTCGGTGGGACATTATTTGCCATTGAGTTTGAAGTTTTCCAATTAAGTTTTCCGCAGCTCGAGTGTTTTGGTCCAGAAATAATTCTGTCACTTTGCTCATACAAAAAAGTTTGAAAATCGACAGCCTCCACTCTTTCGCTTCGCCATGGCCGAACGACAAAGCAAAAGACTACAGCCAAGTATTCGCGGGAGACCTAAGGGCCCCCGTGCCACTTGTATCAACTTAGATCATGACAGTGAGCGGCGCTGGAAGTGGAAGCGCAACAACCTGCGCGAAACAACCGAGCTGCGCAAACCTTCAAACTTAACGGCAAATGCATTCGTCACAGTGACGTATTCGTATGAAATGGAGTGTGAGGTTTTGCGCAGCTTTTTTCCTACCCATAATGATGGATTAAATCCTGCGGCGGCAGGTTTTTGGCGATTTTTCTTCATTGACTCGTGAAATCAATGTGTCACAATTAGACAATTAAAACACATATTGAATACTCATAGGTAAATCGTGGCAGTTTTGTGTTAGATTTGCCTGAGAACCCCCATGTTTAATATAAAAAAAAACCCCTGCGGGGCTTCGCGCGCGCGGTTCGGCACTTTTGCCTTCGTGTACCAACGTGAAACTCGGTACGCGTCATGCGGGCATCGTCCCTGATCACCCTACCGAGTTTCAGGTTGATGCACGAGGGCAAAAGTGCCGAACCCCAGATGGAACCGATTTGGGCGTCCGTTGGTGACGTGCTCGTGAAATCGGTCTGGTGCGGTTCCTTCAAATTATATTTTCTAAAATCCTCAACGATTGCGGCGCATATGACTTTTTGGTTCGAAACCTAAAATCTCATCATTATTTAATAATATTACGAAGCAGGTAAGCACCACGTACGACGGATAGAGCGAACTTTTATGTGGAAAGGAAATGAACGACGTTTGTAAAAAATAAGTGCGTTTCTCTCAGTTGGCAAAACCCTGGCCGCCAACTGATAAGCCTCACTCTCAGCAGTCTCGACCGCCGCGCGCCGAGTCTAGTGGCACAAGATGGTGCGCATCAGCGTTCTCAACGACACTCTCAAGGTAACAATCGAGACAATCGAGACGATCGACCACCTCTAGAACTTCTGCGTCGCACAGTTCTTGTATTCGGCATTCTAGGGTCTGGAGTTTCACAAAGTCTTTTGCAGGCAATGTACAACGCCGAGAAGCGGGGTAAGCGCCAAGTTCTGGTGCGCCCTGTGTCAAAGGTGGTGATCAAATTTCTTCAGGTTATGCAGAAGCATGGTGCGTGAATCAAACGCTATTTCCTACCGATCCGCTCTTCAAGGTCCGAATTCCTTCTTCACCCCTCTCAGGTTACATCAACGAGTTCGAGTACATCGACGATCACCGGTCTGGCAAGATTGTCGTGGAACTCAACGGGCGTATTAACAAGTGCGGCGTTATCAGGTATGCATGCGTGGCAACGAATATAGACTATCGTGTGTTCGTATATTCCTGTGCTGCCCGAAACTGACTATCTTTTCCCTTCTTCCATTGCAGCCCTCGTTATGACCTGTCACACACTGATGTGGAGGACTGGGTTGGCCGTCTGCTTCCCTCTCGTCTGGTGAGAGATTTGTTTCCTTGTTTCGCTTCAGGGTGACCTCGCCCATCTCCTCGCAAAACGTGCACATTTTTAAACCATCTTTTTGCCTTTCATAGTTTGGTGTGATTGTACTCACCACAGCCAACGGCATCCTTGACCACGAAGAAGCCCGCCGCAAAAAGGTCGGCGGTAAAGTTCTTGGTGAGCCCGGCAATGTATACATCTTGGCACGTCTCTTGCAATAACATGTTCTACGCACGCAGGTTTTTTCTACTAAGATTACGTCAACAGCTCCCGGAACGTACCTAAGCGTTTTCTTGACGCAAGAAAATGTCACATAGCTGTATGTAATCACCGATGGGTTCGCATGAACACTATAAATCTTTACGGTGCTTATGAAATTGCGTGATCATCGCATAAACAGGGCGTGCATATTTCAAGTAGTACACTCGTCGACTCGTTCCTTCATAAACAATGTCAGCCACAGTTGGTTCGTTGCCGCTTTCCTCGGCATTCACACTTCTTGCAGCCACTTCGCAGCATCAATCGCGAAATAAGTGAGGGTGAGGTCAGCACCTGCGCGCTTGATAGAAATAAGACTTTCGAGCACAGCATCTTTTTCATTCAGATATCCTGCAGCCGCCGCCGCCTTCAGCATCGAATATTCGCCAGATACTTGATAGGCGCTAATAGGAAGCGCGGAGTTGTCCTTAAGCGCCCGGATAATGTCTAGGTAAGCTCCAGCGGGCTTGACCATCATAATGTCTGCGCCCTCTGCTTCATCAAGGGCAGCCTCTCGAAGGCATTCACGGAAGTTTGCAGGATCCATCTGATACTCCGCCTTATCTTTAGGAATCCGCCATTCTTCAGTGCCTGGGCGAGGGGCGCTAGCGAGCGCGTCTCGGAAAGGACCGTAATATGCAGAGTTATATCTGGAGGGTATGAGTCAGCAAAACAGGTTCGATCGACCCGAGAAAAAAAAAGAATCCAGCAAGGAGAGGCGATAACGTACTTGGCGGTGTAAGACATGATGGCGACATTTGTGAATCCTTCAGCATCGAGTGCATCACGGATGGCGCCGACGCGGCCATCCATCATATCAGAGGGAGAGATCACATCCGCACCGGCGCGTGCTTGCGAAACAGCTTGTTTGCAGAGGTAATAGACAGTCTCATCATTCATAATTACACCGTCAGACCTGACCATCCCGTCATGTCCCATGGTGTTGTATGGATCGAGTGCGACGTCCGTGTAAACTTCAAGATCAGGAAAAGTATCTTTGAGGAGAGAAATGGATCGCTGTGCGAGACCATTTGGATTGAAACTTTCTTCAGCAGTGGCAGACTTCAAATCGTCAGGTGTCTTAGGAAACACCACCACTTGATTTACACCGGCAGCACGTGCCTCGCGAACCTTCTTAATCATACCAGATTTCCAACCAAGGCGCGCTTGGCCAGGCATTGACTTGATAGGTATATCATCTTCCCCGTCGTGAACAAAGATGGGATAGATAAAGTTTGATGGAGATAGTACTGTCTGTGACAAATGGTTCGATCGAATCAGTTCGTTAGGTATTGTGGCCGGATGCAGCGAAGAGTGCGATTTCATGAAGTTGTAAGATCTCTTTGATCGTGGCTCTGCGCACCTCGCGGAAAGCTTCGCGCACGGTCGCGCTGCGTCGGTTTCGGCGTGGTCGCGAGGCCAAGTCTTGGGGCGGAACTACTGGGGCGCCTGCGTCGGACAACGAAGTTATAAACGCCCTTGCTGATGTGAGGCAATATGTGCTGCGGCAGTGAACAAGAAGTACATTGGACGCGTAGGTTGCGTGTTCAAGGGTACTCACCCTCAGGGGCTTTGGGAGGAACGCGTTTAGTTGGAGGGGCGAGATCGACATCCACAGCCTTTGCTCTCGGAGTTATAGAACGCTGGGTGGTCAGTTCACGGTGTTTTACGGGGGTGAGCGCTG
>Ga0222716_10004620_pt1 | contig 10791 bp, 5 predicted proteins | sample C33_13DmetaG_FD_165044 | JGI IMG/M metagenome (GOLD analysis project Ga0222716, IMG submission 165044) | Estuarine water microbial communities from San Francisco Bay, California, United States - C33_13D | ecosystem: Environmental > Aquatic > Marine > Unclassified | place: USA: California... | reverse complement strand
TTTCAATATCAAAGAAATCATTTATAGCAGTAATTACTTTACTTTTAATTTCATTATCGCTGATTGTTGATCTTTCATTTTTAACAATCTTAAATGTTGCTTGTAATGATGTATCAGCATCAGCACCAAATAATGGTCTATAGTTTACAGAATGATATATGACTTCATCTGATAAACTTTTCACAGGATCAAGCACAGGTGCAAGTTCTTGTTTAAGACTTTGAGAGGTTGGTGCTACTGGTAAAGTTCCAACACCGTTTACGTATGCTCTAAAATCGTCATCATATGTTTTAGTTAAAACGTACATATCAATAATGTTTGTCTTGCTCGGATCAATACGTCTATCATTTTGTGCATTATGAATGTATTGGAATTTAAGTTGATCTCTGCCAGGTCTAGCAAAATAACTTGTGTCTAAATCTAGCGTTCCTGTTGTTTTGTTGTAAACCTTAATAACGTCTTCTAAATCATTATAGAAATAAAACAACTGACCATTTGTGTACGGATCTAAGTCTGTTACATTAGCCTCTCTATCAAAGATAATAAAGTTTTTAGTATCTACCTTTTGTGTTACTTGATATCCTTCGATTGTTGTTGTTTTAAAGAATACAAAGTTAGTTAGATAACCTCTATTATCTTCTGTAGAAGGTTTTACAATATTAATAAATGAATCTGGATCATCTATCATTCCGTCATCATCACCGTCATAAAAATTAACACGCACTCTGTTTGTTTCTTCAAAGCCGTCTGTATTTCTAATACTACCAACAATTTCCCATTGATAGTCTTTTTGTAATATTCCATCCAAAACAGGATCTTCATTAACTTTTAATACTTTGATCTGATCTTTAATTACTACACCTGTTTCACTATCAAACTTCTTAACACCTAGATCGACAAAAAATTGAATTAAATTTTCACTTTCAAATCTGTAATCTAGACCTCTATAAGTTACTGAATATGTTTCTCCGTCGGTTTCAAATAATACAAACCAACTTTTATCCGCTTTTGCTCCTGTTGTATCACCTTGACGTTCTAAACTAAAATCGTCTTTTGTGTTTAGGTTAGCATTAACAATAATTTTCCAAGTCTGTGTTTCTTGGTCATAACGAATACCAAATGTTTTATAGTTAAACACTAAATCAACTAATTGTGTTTCTAACTCAACTGGCAAGTTTGTAACAATAGGTGGTACTAATTCTTGTGGAATCGCAAGTGATGGAATATTTTCGCTTAATACAACAGGTCCTGTTCCGTCATCTAATGCACCTTTTCCGCTATTAGAACCGTCACCATTTACCTGAATAACCTTTGTCCAAATATAATCTGTTGTCTTTTTTGTTTTTGTATCAGTTAATGTTCCGTCTGGTAAGAAATACTTACCTGTTGGCGGAATAAACTTGATCATTGTATCTGGTTTGATATATTGGAAGTTGTTACTGGTAAAACTACCTACCGTAACCGGTGCGCCATTAATATTATTTCGGAAAAAGCCTGTGCTACCATTAGAAATAGTGGTTGCTAAAGTCCAATCAATATTAATATCACCTGTAATTACCCTTGGGAACTTATCCAAGTAAAATGCTTTTGTTGGTAAACTTTCAACAACCGGCTCAACTTGATTTCTAATTACTCCTAAAATATCATTTCTTGTTTGCCAAGTAAATGTAAAATCATTCTCGAAATAATTTTTATATAGAATGCCATCATCGGCAATTAAGTTTGTTGTTGAATACTTTCCTGTAGGATCTGTAATTTCGAATTGTCTTGAAATTCCAGAACTTGTTCTGTTAACTGATTTTACTTTAACAACGCTGTTACTTGCAGACAATGGAAACGCATTGTAATCTTCACCGGTAACCATTCTATTTTGTGTGTAGAATGCCTGTGGTGCATTTGTTCTAATGTCCTCTGTTGTTTCTCTTGTTGTTGCATTAGTAACCGTTGACTGCAAACCTAACTGGAGTGTTAGTGTATTACCTTGTCCTGTTTTACTAAAGTAAGGAATAGTTAAAATAATATTTTGCATGTCGGTTGGTCTAATAGTATAACTTAAACCATTTGTACTTCTAAAATAAACTCTAAAGTTTCCTTTAGGTAACTCTCCAAAATTACCATCTGCAAAATTTAAACTAATTTGATCGTCATTTCTAGTAATAACACTATAAATTGATCTTGTTTTTTTATTAATGCTGTTGTAAATTACATTGCTTCCGTAAACTGAATTTAAACTGGTCCATTCATTTACTAGATTATTATCTCTATCTCTTTCCCATAACCATACATCTGTTTGATTAACATTAGGAACATCGATATTAACAATTTCGTTTGGACTTGGATCTGTAATTGTAAAATTACTATTTTGCATTTCACCTTGAACAAACTTTAGAAAGAATCCTGTGTTAGGAGAACTATTTCCTCGCTTGTCGTTTTTGTAAAGCATTGATAAAGTTGACCCTGGAAATGGTGATTGCTCATACAATTTTCCATCTTCTAAATATGAACTAGTAATTTCAAAATTCATATTTCTTCCAGCAACCGTTTTGCTAAATTCGTATATCGGAACATCTAAATTTTGTGTGTTTAATTTGTATAGTTCTGTTGTAACGCCGTCGATAATATCTGATTGATTTGGTTTTCCAAACACGGTAGTGCCGTTCATAGCACTATTCATTATCACGGTAAATTGTTCTAACCAATTTGTATTTGTATCATCATTCCAAGAAATAATTCTGTTTCCGATGTTGTTTCCTAAACTATCCTGTAAACTTTCAGTAGTTTGTACTCCAACAACTTTTAATACACCAGAAGCAGATGTGTTACGTTTAGGATTGTACCCTACAAGTCTTGCAAGACGTAATACTGATGTACGTCTTTCTGCCAATTCAATAAAGTTCTCTCTAGCATTTAAGTCAAATCTGTATGATAAACTCTGGCCTAAGAATGCAATAAGATCAATTAGTGCTAGATACTCAGTTGATTCAATGTAGTCATTAAAATCTTCCGGATAATTCTTACGAAGATAGTTGATCATAGTCCTACGTAGTGTAGGGAAGTCATACGAAGCAAAATTTGCATCTGCAAATGCACGATAAACCTTGCTCCAATCTTGGTTCGCTAATAGCGAATTTTGTCTATTCTTACTGGCCATAATGTTATTTATTTGATCGATTAACCGCGTATATTATTTTTGTTAAAATGTTGCGTTATCTCTGTCAAACGTTAATCTCAACGCTTGACTAACGTCATACTCAACAAATGTTAACACGCAGGAAATCTGAATCCCATAATCCTTTTCTACTACTTCCATTGCATCCACGCGAACACGTGGGTCTTTTTCTATAATGTTGTTAATATCATTAACAATTTGCCCTCGAACGCTCTCTGTAAACGGTTCAAATAGCAAACTCCATATGATCGTGCCAACTTCCGGTTGATAAATCTTTTCACCTTTTTTAATGTGAAAATGATTGACTATGTCTTGTTTAATTAACTCTATGTCGTACAACTTATGGTTTCTGTTTCCGGAAATGGTGCTCATTCCTCGATAGATCTGAGACGTTCTTCCGTTGTTTCCTAGGTTAGTACTATTAGGTTTAATTGTAATGTCGTTATATCTTGCCATATTACTATTTACTATGCCTCTCTATCTGTTTCTGCTTTAGAACTTGTTATTTTTGTTTGATCCTCATGGAAATCATATGGTTCATGTGTCGGTATTCTTTTTATCATAGATGTAAACGTTCCAGCATTATAATAATTGTATTGTTCCCATTTTGCTTGATCGCTTTTTTCCGTGTGAGTATGCACCCCAAAATGTTTAACAAATCTACTTGCAGGTGGAGCCGCGTCATTGGATCCTATTGCTGTAAATGCTCCTGGTCCAGGAAGGTTTAAATGCACAGCATCCGGTCCGTCAACATAAACAATTTTATCTGTTTCAATATTAATATTTGCTCCTAGTGTTTCAATGTTTACATCATGCAATGTTGTTGATATGTTAATTTTTCCATTATCACACAGCAACTTGTGTTGAGGTCCTTGAAACTCTGTCCAGTATTCAGTATTGTCAGGTGTTGTAACTTCTAGTGTACTAGCAACCTGTGTTCTTTTATTTGCTTGATAAAACTTTAATTCGTTATTTTCGTTTAGATAGGTTACGGTATAGCCAGTAGAATAAATTTCATTTGGATCAAACGTTTCAGCAATAGTAGGAGCAGAATTTGCTTTTATGTTTATGCTTGTTCCTGCTGTTTGTCTAATACCTAATTGAGTGTGTAAATCAAAATTACCACTAGTAATTGTTGTATCAATTCTATTAGCAATATCGATATTATTTGTATTAATACTTAAATCATTTGTATCAATTCTTTGATTTAGTGATTTAATATCGCTATTACCTTTTACTTCTAATCTATGAGATCCGTTAACAAGTTGTCTAGCATGATTAGATTCTGTTTTTAAAATATTTTTTGCCCTGATGTTTACATTGCGTTTTGCTTCGAGATTAAAATCTCGATCAGCATAAAAGTTAAAATCTCCTCTGGTACGCATACTAATACTATCTTCACAGAATACGTCCATCTTGCCGTCACTTGTTAATTCTATCCAAGCAGTACCTTTTGCATTACCAATATAAATTAAATCGTTTGTATCGTGTAATAAAATTTGATGACCTGCTTGAGTTCTTAATCTAACTAAATTATTTGATCCGTCAATCGCACCGTCATCCATTGTAAGTGAATGTCCACCTGGCTGAGTAACTTTTGTTTTAATTGCATTTGTTTTAGGGCCAACTAACTTTTCGTCACCTATGTATCTACCGGGAGTTTTAACGCCAAATATTTGATTGACTGCATCACGCCTTTGTGAACTAGAAGTTAATCCTCTAATGTTGTCGACTAGCAGTCCTTGTTTTCTTAAAACGTCGGCCATCGGATGTACAGGATGTCTAACTCTGTCCGGAGTTGTTTGTCCAATGTTTGCAGACTTAACAACGTTATCAACTGGTAATCCATATTCACCGTTTGCATAATATCTAGCAGTTTCATTATCTATTGCGATTTTTGTTGATGTAGCAGGCTCCGGAATACTATGGTTCAAAGTTTGTTCTTGGAATGCTCCCATCCACACACCTTGTTTAATGCTTTTGTTTAAAAACATTACCAACCCTTTGGTTCCTATTTGAGGTGCAGGGAAAATCATTCCGTGTGCTTGTTGTGTGTCTAGAAAACGCTGTGGATCCTGTCCGGCATTAATAAATTCCTTAACGCTGTAATAAGGATACAACATTCTTACAGAAATTCTGTTTTGAACTAATTCTCGTGTGTCATCTTCATTACCTTGTATTGTAACTTGTAAACTTCCGTGTTTAGTGTAATCAGCATTGCTTTCTACAACTGCTATATACGGACCTAGACCAATTTCCTGTGATAACTTTTCTGCCCTATCAGGATTCATTGGCATTCCGGATTTTTGTCTTTTATCGTATATTGGCATTATGCACTCCTAATAGGATTTCCTGATCCGTCTAACACATTGCCCGATGATGATTTTACAAAGTTTCCATCAACTTTTAAAGCATCTTGTGTTAATAATGTTGATTGTTGTACCGGTGATATTCCACTTGCGTTTGCTTCAATTGCAGATTGTACAGAACCTGGAACAAAATTAGATAGTGCTGAAGCATTTCCTGAACTAACCGCTGACGCAATGGATTTTGCTTCAGCAACTGATGTCATTAATGAACCGCCGAATGCATTTGGACTAAATCCGATTGCGGCTGGTGCAATTTCTACAACAGATGTTGCTGATAATCCTTCAACTCCACTAGGATTGAACCTTTGAAATCTTTCTAGTTCTTCCTGCGTTGCAATCTTGACCTGTGGTGGTGTGTCTAATTTCGTAGTTTGCTCTGGTGGGGCTGGTCCTTGCGTTTCATCTTCTTGATCTTCTGGCTTACTAACCACTTTAGGTCTTGGAACCATGTAATCTTCCTCTTGATTAGGTCGTCTAGCACAAATTAATGTTTGTGAAAATACACCTTGCGAAAAATTACTTTCAATTCTTAATAGTTTGTACAATCCACTATAAACGCTTTGGTTTAATTTCATTGTAGATTGTCCGGCTTTAAGTTCGTCTGCTGTTGGATAATCAATTGCTGATGAAAAATTAAAAAGAATATCAACTTCTCTCGAAAAACTATTCATTTCGCCTGCATCTGTTTCCATTTCATCTGCACGTAATATGGCTCTATTTCCTATCCCACTTCCTACCAAATAAACAGGATCTCCGATAATTCCTATTTCTGCTTTTAAAAGCGCCTTTTCACCAGGGTTATTAAACAACGTGTCATTTAACATTCTTGCTGTTTGATTGGCATTGTTAGGTGTTGATGTATTAGCCGTTGTTGAGTCTTTTTCTTGTACTGGTGCTGATTTTTTATTACCTACACGGTTTTGCATTGCGGCAGTAACAATAGCACTTGGTCTTTTGTAAACTTTCTTTTCTGTAGTTGTAGACGTAGATGCTTCTGGATCATTTTTAGGTCTATATTGACCAGCCGCAAAAAACAGATTATTAAAATCTAAATTGAAATTCATTACATCGAGATTTTTTCCTGTAAAGATATAATTGTATTCTCTTACAGCAAATTTTCTTGCTTCGTCATATGAAAATACTTCTGTGTTACCAGGTAATTGACTATAATGAACATAGAAAGGTTGAACACAAAAATGTATTTCATATACTTCTCTATTATAATACGTGTCATAACCATATGGTATTGCATATTTTTCAATTCTATACCATTTAATAAATCCTGTTTTTGCAAACGTTTCAGCATCATCATCTACTACTGATGCATAATAACTATCTGTTATTATTGTGTGAATATTTTGTTCTAGGGTTGTTCCTTTTTTAAACTGCCAAGATTCTCTATCTTCGCCGTATGCTGTAAATTCTTTTTCAAAGATGCTTGATTTTCTTTCCTCTAAAGTTTTTCCTTCGCCTTGGACTGCATTTAATTCTTTTTTTAGAGTTTCAATTGTTTTTAATTGATTATAATATTTTGTTCGCAGTTCATTAAGTCTGATTCCTACTTTTTCTGCGCCACCATCTACTTCTACTGCATCTGTTGCCTCATCCACTTCAGGATCAGCAAAGTCAATAGGAACCCTATTCCAGTTATCAAAATCAAATGTCGACTTTGCTTGGCCAACTAGATTAGGAAATTCAAAACCATTTTCACCTTTGCTTGTTTCATCAAAAAATTGTTTTAATTCTGCGTCCCCGGGTTTATAATATATTTGAATTTCTCTAATTATATCCTTACGCAATTCTTCTGCTTCACGTGTTGCATCTTGAAGTTCTTTTGATTTGTCGTTTAGGCTTTTAACCTTAGCCTCGATATCCTTGTTTGATCTGTCAACTTCCTCGTCCAGACGTTTTACAGCATAGAAACCTGAGAAAGTTTTTGTACCGCCCTGCATTTCTGCTTCAGCAAACGGATTTGAAAATGTAGCATCTTGTCTAAATGTTTCGACAAAGTTTTTTTGTTCTTGATCTGCTAGTGTAAACGATGCTTGTTCTTCCCAAATCTTAGTATTAAAATACTTAAAATTTAAAGCCGAACCACTGCCGGGTGCACCAGTGTTGTTTACCGCACCTGCTTCACTATCTCCGCCCGCTTTACTATAATTTCTCGGAAACCATACAGCATATCTGTGAGGCAGGAAAGGTCCTACTTCGAGCGATTTGGTGCTTGATGCTGTCTTAAATTCTGCAGACTTTGTAGTCTTAGCAATCACTTCGTTGATTTGTTTTTCCGATCCTGCTTTTGTTTTTTTCTCCAACATCTGTTCCATCTCAATTGTGTTCATTCTATCAAACAAATGATAAAGAACACTACCAACGGTTGGATTGTTTTGTTTTGGAGAATCGATATTGGAAGAAAGAGTTATTGCTCCAGGATTTCCTGCTTGAAAATTCAAAGCCGTAAAATTCACATCGTATGTAGCACCGGCTTCTGTTACCTTCATTGAACTTCCCCTAATTACAATAGGAAAATGTCTTCTTGTCTTAGGAATCGCTGATGTTATTAGGGTTGCTTGTCTATCGGCATTAACTACTTTGTGTCCAACAAAATCTATTGTTAAAAGAAACGGTGCTCCAATATAATCTTGATGACCTGCAAATCTCGAAGCATTATATAACTCTTCGTAAAATCCAGCCACGCTATATGGTTCGGTTACCTTAAAAGATCCCGATGTTGCATTACCGCCCCCCATTGCATCACTTAATCCAACAGCACATGCTATATTAACATCGTCGATAAACAAGTCTCTGCCTTTTGCTTCTCCTTGTTTCCAAAGTCCGGAACCTTGTCCGGCGGCAACTTCGTCTAATGCTTGGGTACGTTCTTCGAGATCTAAGGATAATGCGTCGTTAAATGCTTGTACGTTTGCGTCACTATTACCTGTTTTTCTTTTGTATCCACCGCTTCGTAAAACAATGTAAAACTCGTTTGTTTCTTGACCTCTATTGTTATTAAAAATCCTATCAAAGTTTGAAGCCAATTCAGGATCTTTACATTGGTCCATAGTAAGACTGGTTAGTGTAAAAATATAATTGTAAGAATTCCAATCATGCAGAACATTATATCCTCTTTTAGGATCTAACAAAGGTGGTGGCGTTGCAGTATCAAACGATCCGCTTAATATAGGTTCACCAACTTCAGCAGTAACTTGAGCACCGGGCTCTGCTCCTAACAAAACGCCTAGTTCGTCGCCACGTTCTGCTATATCAGATTCAACCCCGGCCTGTACTTTGTTTCTAACAAGACTTTTAAATTTTCCTTCTTCTGTTAGATCTGGTTCTGTTGTAATATTTTTGACTCGTTTAGCGTCAACGGTTCGCATACTAACCTCCTACAACACTTTTGATAACATCCAACGTAGGAACCTTAATTGTTACTCCAGCAACAAAATCAAAAATAGGATCTTCTAAAACTTCTGGGTTTCTAGATTTAAACACCCACCATAAATTAGGATCGTTATACAGGTCGCTGGCAAATAGATCTGGTCTGTAATTGTATTGAGGTTTAATTACATACAATACATCGGATGCTATTTGAGGAATTGATCTATATGTTAATAGTTGTAAACCATTTTGATCTATTTGGGTTTCACCGTATAAACTAGTTTTAGCGTACATATTTTATATCATGCCTTTATCTTTAAAATTTCCGTCAGCAAATTTGAATATATCAAATGATGATTGATCTGTTCTTGAGAATGCTGGTAAACATTCAACCGTAATATCTGTTCTTGTAGGAATAGATGTCTTTGAACCTCCTGATGTCGGTAAGTCAATATAATCAACATCATCATTCATTGTAAAAAAGAAACTTGATATAACCACCGGCATCATGTTAAACATATAATCTCCGTATCCGTCTAACATAACCACGGGCGGAGGTGCACCGGCATATTCAGATGAACCGAAGTGCATTTTAGTTATTGTTCTAAGTGCATGGACCGTTGCTAAAACGAATTCTGCCTCTCCTCTGTCCTGTGCTGTAAATGTTCCCACAATTGAGATAGCATCCAGATTAGAATTTTGATAAGATTGGAATGCATAATTACTATGTGTTGGTTGAACTGCGTTGTAACTTGCTCGCGATTGTAAAACTATTTGAGGAGTATATGGAAACACTATTCCACCTGTTTCTTTCAGTGGGGCGCTTGGTCCCTTACCTAGGTATTTTGGATCAATTTTGATTTTAATTCTTCTATCAATCTTTGCTAGTGTCGGACGCTGTCCTTCTTCCAAGAACGGCTTACCACCAGGTTTTAAATCAAGTCCAAGTCTTTCTAGTATGCTCGTAGTTCCTGTGATTTCACCTAGTTTTGCAAGACCTTCCATTGCTCCTTGGTTTTGTGTAATGCCCGATGCTTCGCCCAATCCTCCCACAATTCTGTCTGTGAGTGCACCGGCATCAGAAACGAAATTGGAACCCAACTCCTGTCCTTTTCTGAACGCGGAAGTTCCGAACGATGATATAGTTTGCATAAATTCAGCCATGTCTTTTTGGTTCCTTTTGTTACAATTATTTATTGCATTTATTAACTGCGTAGTTTATAATAGTACTTATATCCGGAGAAATTATAATGATTAGACAGAAATATTTAACGAATAAAGACTTGTTGCATGAAATTTGGAAAAGCAAGAACACGTTTTCCTCTTTTCAGGATGAAAAGTACGCTCAATACGATATTATCCTAGCAAGTTTAGACAAAGTAAACAGGCTTACACTAGCACAAGCCAAGCGTAATCAAGCAGACCGCATTGGTAAGGAAGCATACGCACTAGCAAAAGAAAACAAACAAAAAGTAAAACTAGCAGAAGTAACGCCTGATTGGAAAAAGATTGAAAAAACAGACTTAGTTTTTAGAATTATGACATTTGATCATGTTCCTGAAGAACCAGGTCGTAAACGCAAGACCAAAACAACAGCAGATAAACACGCAAAATGCAACTTTCCTCCATTTCAACATTGGAAATATGACGAAAACGACAATTTAATTTGTGTTGGTAAAAGTCATTGGAAAGGCGGAGTACATAACGGGCAGTTTTCTGTTAGTCATGGTCGAATGACAGAAGATTTAGGACGAATGTTTCTAAAACTTGCTGATCGTTACGGTACACGGTCAAACTGGCGTGGTTACACATACAATGACGAGATGAGAGCACAGGCTGTGCTACAACTTTCACAGATTGGTTTGCAGTTTG
>Ga0222716_10004617_pt1 | contig 10797 bp, 10 predicted proteins | sample C33_13DmetaG_FD_165044 | JGI IMG/M metagenome (GOLD analysis project Ga0222716, IMG submission 165044) | Estuarine water microbial communities from San Francisco Bay, California, United States - C33_13D | ecosystem: Environmental > Aquatic > Marine > Unclassified | place: USA: California... | reverse complement strand
CTCATATTATTACGCCGTTATTTCAGCCGTTTCGAATGGCACTAATGGATCTTGTATATCAGTTGGTCCTTGTAATATTCTATTAATAGCATTTTGCGTTATTGGGTATTCTGCATCACTTAACCAATTACCATTTCCAGATGTATGATTTCCGTCTGGACTATACTGACTATCCGTATGTAAATTATATGCATACATTCCCAACTTAGGAATTTGATCGCCAATAAACTGTAATCCCATGTTAATATCAACTTTTTGAGGAACTTGCTTCATGGTTTCATCTTCTTCAATATTAATTTCCCATGTTGTCTCAGCCTCGGCTAATGTATATGTTAAACTAGTTATAAATACCGGTTGTGATATAAATAAATCGCCAATTGTTAAACGAAGAAAATTTCCTCGATACGTTGGAGCTCCAGAATTATAAGTAGGCATAGTATATGTTGCTAAATAATTTAATTTTCTCCACATTGGGCGAAGTTCATCTCGACTACTTGCATATACAGAAAATGAAACATCTAATGTACGTTGAAATGATGTATAAATCCAATTTGAGTCTGCTCGACCTAACGTTTCTACTGGCGTCCAACCTGGCGAAAAGGAATCATTAAGTGATGTAATATTAGCTCTAAATACAAAAATATCATCAGACTTTGTAGATTGTGGATATACATCTTTTCCCGTAAAATGAAACTTAATAAAATCTTTTGTTATATTACGCTGATTTCCTATAAAATTTTTAATTGCGGTAATTGCCCGAGCAAATCCCTTATTTGTAGCAGATTTTTCATTTGACTTAGGTTGCCAAACTGAACTTCTCCAGTTATAAATTTCATTATATGTATTTTGTACATAATCTCGTACAGACACTTTATCTCCCCTAAACGGAAATGCTTTAAGAACAGCCGGTGTTACCCATTCATTTAATCGAATTACTTTTGTAGCTTCAGTACCAACAGTAAAATCATTTCGTAAAACGCCTGGTTCATCTTGCGTACCCATTCCGAAATAAGTTTGTTGATTAAATAAATTATATGTTCCATTAGTACGTAAACGTCCATTATGTCCTATATTATTCATTAATTGTGCAGATGCAATTGCTGCAGCATTTAATGAAACTAATTTTGCACTACCTGCAGATTTAAATCCAGACAATGTTAATGACGTTGTCCCATCTAATCTTCCTAACCCAGATGTTTTAAAATTACGAAAATCTTGAGTTCCTAATCCTCGTGTTGAATAAAGTTGATCATAATTTAATGATTCATATGAACCTTGTGGTTGAATTGCTTTACTAATATCCGATGTATTTACTGATAATCCTAAATTTGTAGAAATTAACCCGTTTGCTTGAGCCAACCCTCCTTGCAATAACTGACCGCCTAAATTAGTATTACGATAGATAGTATCGTATTTTTCTTTTGGATTATTAACAGTTGTTAATGTACCAGTATATAGGAATGCATTGTAACGTCCCGAATCAATATCTAATCCTATAAAGTTACTTTGTTTTAACTCTGAATATTTAACGTTTCTTAAAAATCTAGATTTTGAAACACCTGTAGTAACTGCAGCTGATACATTATTATTAATTAATGTTGTTTGAATTAATCCAGTAGTGTCATATAATGAAAAATCTTCTTTATTTATAACACCGGTTGCACTATCAATCTGATTTGTTATAGGTGTTCTAGTAGGACCAATGAATTTTAATGATTTTCTACTAGCGTCAATATCATATTCTGAATAATTTGGAATAATTCTGCCAGATGTGGGTGAGATTGCATCACTTGGTTTAATATTTAATTTTATATCATATTTTGATAAACTATCCCATAGCTTCCCGGTGGTGTCATATGCTGAATAATTTGGATCTATACCAATTCTACTAATTGCATCAGACGGTTTTATATTTATAACATTACTGTGATTTTCTAATGAATCCCATAGCTTCCCGGTGGTGTCATATGCTGAATAATTTGGAGCTATACCAATTCCGCTAGTATTAGTAGAATTGGCAATTCTACCAATTGCATCTGATGGCTTGATATTTGTAGTTGTATTCCAATTAGATAAACTATCCCATAGCTTCCCGGTGGTGTCATATGCTGAATATGATGATGGTAATTGACCATTTTGTATTTGATCTGATATCGGTGTTTGTGTTATGAATGGCATATGTTACACTGTCCTATTTAATCTTGTTGATTTAAATTTTGCTTCAGTTTGAACTGCTAATGGATCTAATTTAACTGTAACATTTAAGTTGGCTGCTTGTAATGCAGTTGTAACTGCCGATGCAATCATATCAGCACTCATATTAGTATTTCTAGTACTAGATGCATTTGTACGCTCGCCAAAAGGATCTGTAGCTCCTATTAATATATCGTCTTTCCTCATTGATATTGGTGGCTGACCTGGGCGAAGAATAAAATCGTCTAATGCAGTAACATTTCTAAATGCACCTATTATGTTACTAATTACACCCGTACCCAAACCTAATGTACCCAATGCAGCAACTAATTCTTTATTTTGTTCTGTACTTAAAGTATCAATTAATCCCGTTTCGGCCGTTCTTGCAGTGGCAGCTGCAGTTCCGACAGCTGTTTTTCTCTTTTGTACGTCTGTGAGTCCAGGGGCTATTTTAGTTAATTCTGTAGCAATAGTTGCTTCTAAAGAATCTAATGATCTTATTAACATTTCAGTACTAGATTCTTGTGTTTTTGTTGCCCCTAAAAACTCTTGTAGAGCCGTTACTTGAGCAGCTGCGGTTTGATCACCAGCAGCTTCTTGTTCTTTAAGTTCTTGTAACTTGTCTTGAAGAGTAGCAATATCATCAATTTCTAATTTTTTCTTGCTTAATAATTGCTGTACTGTTTCATCACCTTCGAATTGTTCTTCTAGTTGATTTCTTGCTTCATATACTCGGTTTTGTCTTAATAACTCTTCAGTACTAATACCCATTGCTGCGGCTAAAGAATCTGCAGCAACTACATTATTTTTAATAAGTTCGCCTTGAGTTTCAAATATCTGCTCATATGATTGAGCCATTCCTGCCGCATCGCCGGTTAGATATGCTTTTCTAAATTCTTGCAAGATGTTTTTATTACCTGCATTAATTTTTTGTCCTGTAATTAATTGATACTCTAATTCGGATGCTATACTCTGCTCAATATTTAATGCGCCTCGTGCTGCGTTGGCAATTTCATCAAATGATGCACCTAATCTTCTTGCAGTAAAAGTTGCAATACCTAATTGAGCTGGATATTTACCAAAAATACTAGAATTGGTTGCTGATATGGCTGAAACATCTTGCAATATTTCTTTTAACATTCCAGTATTACCAGTTGTTTCTTCAATAGCTTTAGCTGTTAATTCAAATTCTTGTATTGTTTGTGCAGCGGTCATTCCTTGCTGCATACCTAAATTAATAAGATTATTTGCAGCATCTTCACTTAATTGGTACTGATCTACTAAAATTTGATTAGCTAAAAATAATTGTTGAGCATATGCATTTCCATCGCTCGCTGCTTGTGATATAATAGCACCTAAACCAGCAAATTGCATTTCAATATTTTCTGCATATTTGCGAGTTGCTTCAGATCCTAAGTTAAATGTAGTAGAAATGTTATCGATTTGAGCACCCAACTCAGTTCCGGCAGTAGTTGTAATACCCAATGCTTTTGATAATTTAACATTTCGTTCTTCATAAAAACTAGTTGCTTTAGTAATATCTACAAGACCTTTATTTACGCTTAATAATGTTTTATATAACATTCCTGCGCCGGCTTCAGCACCACCATATGTTTTATTTAAAGTGTTTAATGTTTTAATTGATGAGTCAAATAGTGTTTTAAGTTGTTCGTAAGACTTTCGGTATGCTTCTAAGTTTGCAGTGCCGCCAACAAACGTTTCTAATAATCGTTCATTTAATAAGTCTACAGCACTTATATTTCCGTCCAATAAATCTTGTATCTGTTGTAACTGGTTAGTAGTTCCTGTTCCTCCTCCTCCTGGTGGTGGTGGTGGTATTTTTCCTGGTGGCGTTACACCTTGTACGCGAGGCATCGTACGAAGACGTTTTATCAATATGTCTTTTTGTGATGTCATATATCAATAAATATCTAAAACGGAGGTTTTGTAACTTTTGGACTAGTATTAGTTTCTGCAGGTGGTGAGTCTGCAGGAGCTAACCATGATTTAAGTTGTTTAAGATAATACCTACGCCAAGTAATCGGCATATTGAATACCTCAGTCCATGAAAATCCTCCACCTTTAAAAACTAAGGAAAATATTTCTTCGTGAAGTAATTTACGATATTCAGAGCTCAGGCCAAAGAAATCTGGAGTCAAGCTGAAACCCGGTCTTAGTGACGCCTCCTTGGCCATCACTAATTTCAATTGATAAATCAATACCAGGTGTTGAATTAATTATAAACATTTGCAATTCTCGACTATCTGCTATTCTAAGTTTTGTATCAACATAATTAGCTATTTCAGTTGCAGACGTATTACCATTAATCGAAACAATTGATTGTTTTAAAAATGTTGTTACAAACTGTTCTTGTTCAATTTCTTTAACCTGTCTATTATTTAATAACCGCAATTCAAATTCATTACCAGATGTTGTGTTATATGTTAACAATCCATTTTCGTCTGTTTCTGTAGTTACGTGTTTTAAATCTAATTTAGTTAAATCAATTTCAATTTTTTCAACTTTTTTATCTTTTGTAACAACTTGTGCAATATATTGTTTACCATATCCTAATATACGAGTAGCTACTACTAACGTGTCAGTATCACATTTTAGTACATCTTCATATGTAACTCCTGGAGTAATGATCATTGAATCTAATAATTTTTCAATAACAATACCTTGCCTTAAATATGATGGGTTTGTGAGAATATCTTCTTCACGAGCAGTCATGTATTTCATTTCAATCTTACCGCTTCGAAGTGGATGATTTTTTGGATAAAATTTTCCTTGAGACGGTAAATCTACTATTTCGCCAGGAACATCTTGTTTTGTTTTTGCTTCATATTCTGCTACAGCTTTTGCTTTTGCAGCTTCAATTGGATCAACGTATTTGTCTGTTACTTTCATGTATATAACCTTTTATTTAATATAAATATTTTGAACAGTAAAAATGGGAGCCGAAACTCCCATTCTAATAAATTAATATTCTAAGATTGCGTAATCGAATGAAAGTGTTAATGAAATTTCAACTGCGGCATCATTTGCCCAATCCATGTTACCCCAATCAGCATTATTAATAAATGCACCAACTAATGTCCATTCTTCTACTTTATCACCTACCGGGCCTAATGAATGGAATGTTAATCTTTTCTTGTATTGATCTGAATAACCATTTCTACCAGTTACAGATTCATGACCTAAACGAATCCATTCAATAACAGCCTGTGCTCCTGATGGTACAATTGGATCATAAAGTGTAATATTGATATCTTGCCAACGAGATTTTCCTTTAATCTTTCTTTCAACATTGATATGATCAAATACAACTGGGTTTTGTTGTAATTTTGGTCTATCTGATGCTTTTATAATATATGAAGGAATATCATCAATGTACATAAAGAAACGATTTTGTAGTTTTGGTTCCCAATCCTTGAAAAAGATTTCTTCATCAGTTAAAATATCTGCCATGTTGTTTTCTCCGTAATTTATTATAAATATGATGAATAGTAAAAAAGGCAGAGCCGAAACCCTGCCTTTTAAAATTTATACTACCCGGTTATTCTGGGAAAGAAGCTCCGGTTGGTTGTATATTGAAATCTAACACAATAAATTCAGCTGTTCTTGTTGGTTGAAGGAATAATTGACCGTATAAAATGTTTTGATCAATTAAATCTGGTGTATTATTTGTTTCATCCATTACAACACGGAAAGCATATAAACCTTGTTGTTGTCTTACACGATTCAAATAAGGATTCACAATGTTTAAGAATCTATTTCTAGTAGCAGCTGTATTTTGTTCGAATACTAAATATCTAGTTGATGAAGCAATAAACTTCTTAACCGTAATAAGTAATCTTCTAACATTTACTCTATCTAATGCAGATGGACGTGCTTGAAGAGTCTTTTGTCCCCAAATACAAATACCTTGGTTAGGGAAAGTTGCAATTGGATTCACTCTTGCTTCATACAATGTATCACGTTCTGCTTGTGTCAATCTGTTATAAACATCAATAGCTTGTGTCAATCCACCTCTATTCAAACCAGCTGGTGCATACCATGGAGCAGCTACTGCATCATTAAATGCTAATACGCCTGGTACAACTACTGATGGTGGAACCCAAATTGGAAGGTTTTTACTTGTATCAATAATTTTTACCCATGGATAATAAGTAGATGTATAATTTGAATCAATACTATTAATTGTATTAGTTACAGTTGCAATAGAATCTGTTAAAGCATTTGAATCCAATACGTAGAATGTATCTTGACGATCTTCTGCTAATGTTCTAGCTGCTGAGGTAACTGTTGGGTGTAAAGATTCAATTATACCCGGTGTTAATAACATATTAATATCATATACATCTGTATTAGATAATGCTGCAAACGCTTTCTTATATGCCGTAGTACCTGTTGTTGATGCACCAGCACAATCAAATCCAAATGTATTATTTGCAGTAATATTTGTTCCAGTTAATTTAGGTAAGTTAGGTCTTGCACCATCAAATCCACCTTGGAAACCAACAATAAATTTACGTGTATTAATACTTACATTTGTTGTAAATGTATTAGCTGTTAATGCTGTATCTAATGAACCCGTATATGGCGAAGCTAAACTAGGGAAAGCTGCTTGCAATGCTTGTGTAATATCACCAAGATAGAAATCTGCGTTGCTTCCAGTACTTGCTGCAGTTGAAGGAGTAGGAGCTAAATAGTTTAAATTATGTGAATCTGTAAAATCAAATCCATAATAATTCTTACTACTAAATATACTACTTACTGTCTGTGAAGATTGATAAACAACTGGTTCTAAGTTAACAGAGGCTGATGCATTCGGAATAGGTGAATACATTGAACGGAAACCAAATGGTACTAATTCAGCATCATTTGTTCTATTCTTAACACCATTATCAATTTCTACTCTTATGTATTTAGAAATATTTGGATAATCGCCATTAACAAATATCTTGCCGGTAGAATCTGAGGTTTGATACTGATCACCGATCACTCTTGCAACATAGCGTGGAGATAATGGATCTAAATTAACATTAGTATATGTTTCTACAATATCCGGCCTTGCATCTGTATCATCAGATGAATATGGAGAATTTTTAATGTTAGCAGTATTTACTCTACGAACTTCAACTGTAAATGTACCAAAGCCATTTGGATCAGCTACTTCTGATGCAATTCTAATATCACGAATACCAACTTTAACTTCATGGTTAGTTGATGTGCCATGCGATAATGTATGGAATTTAATCAAATTCTTTGCATTACCTGCAATTTTTTGTGATGTAACCCATGGCGTTGCTGCTGTTGAATAATCTGCGGTATTTACAAATGTTGATAAATTTTGTAATTTAACTGTAACATCGCCTATATTATTAAACAATGCAGAAGCACCTTTATTTTCATAAATTACATATACTGGATATGAATCTGTTTTTGCGTCAGCTCCGATTGTCTTTGTTAAATAGCTATTAGATGTTGATACAATTGATCCTGATATATTTGCACCTTCTGTATAAAAATCATCTGCTCTTGTTACATTGCTATCAAATGCATATGATCCAGACAATTTAAGTGAGAATGAACCAGACCCTGCGTCGTCTAATACAGCATCTTCAAATACATCATTGCCAGAACCTACTGTTGATACTGGGCGAGATGGGTGAAGAACGTGGGTTACATATGATACAGAAGCAGATTCAGCAATAATAGCTAATACACCATTATCAAGTTGATACCCATCTTCATATAATAATCTTGTTATTGTCATTACTCCTGCATTACGCAAGTAGTCTTGTACTACAAATGGTACATATGTTTCTTCTGAATAAGAACCAAATATATTCTCAAATTCCTGGAATGATGTTACTTGGGTTGGAATCAATGCAGGACCTTTTACGGTAGGTCCAACAATGGCAGCTCCAATTTCAGAAACACCAGCCTGCAGAAATGATTGATCCTTTTCTACCGTGAATACACCGGGTGATACGATTCTTTCGGCCATTAAATTATCTCCTTGTTAGTTTTATATAAATATGTATGTTTTTTGCCAAACTTAAGATTCGGAGATAAATACACCTTTTTCTAAATCAATTTGTCCTTCGCCGTAATGTTCTTTAAGTTTAGCAAGTAAATCCGTTTCTTGTGATTGGAGGGTTTGAAACTGTTGTAACAGTTGTTCTTGATATGCTTCAAGTTGTTGAGTACGTTGTTGCATTGCATATATTTCTTTTGTAGCTAATGCAATTTCTGTGTTATTTTCAGCAAACTTTGTTCTGATTTGTTCAATTTCCGTAACGTGTTGTTTTTCTAATTTCTTTTCAGCCATTTATGATTCTCCATATAGATCCCACTTCTGTGGTTTTGGTTTTTGTATTTCTACTTCTATTTCTTTGATTGCAAACAATTTTCCGTTTAATGGTTCTAAACGATAATGTCCTTTGAATTCAGTCTTTCGCATATAAGTAGTTAGTGTTTGAACTAAACCTTCAATGACATTGCCTTTATCAATTACTAGTTCCCAATTATCACCCGGTGGAATACGTGTTGCAATAAGATCAACATGTTCTTCAATTTTAGTTTCGGGCATAACCAGTCCTATTCTTTTTCTTTATTATAATGAATTTTTGATTATAATCCAAACCTACTTTTTACTGCGTTGTAATTTTGAAGAACTTCTGGTTGTGTTAATGCTCTGTTATAAATTCGTGCAATTGCAACTTCACCATAAAATGTTCTTGAAGTATTGTTAATATCATTTCCGATTGCCATAACTTCAGCATTTAAATCAATATTTGTTCCGCTTTTTGAAGAATTAGTACCTTCCAATGTACCATCTACATATAATGAACATATTCCAAAATTATTTACACCAACTACGTGATGCCAATTTTGGTCAAAAATGTTTATACTACCAAATGGAGCATTCAAGTTTCCTGAGGTAAAATCTGTTAAAAATACTGCGGTGTTGTTAGATGAATATCTATTAATACTCATATTTTGACCAACTCTTGTTCCTAAAAAATTTGCATAACCACCACTTCCAGTTCCATCATCTGAACTTTTTATCCACGCCTCTAATGTTGCGTATTGGTTTCCTATTAGTTGATTGGATGCGTATAAAGTTACTCTATCATTAACACCATCAAATGCAACACTCCCGCCATTCGTAGTTTGAAATGAAGCACCATTAACTAATGAACCATCTTTACCATTTCCACTTAAATCTGTCCAAGTAGTTCCACTACCAGGATTTGATTTTCGATTAGCTCCATCTAATGCTAAAACTAATCCATTTGTTACTATTTTTGGTGAATATCTAAATGCCATAACTTATATAAATCTTGATTTTGTTGCGTTGTAATTTTGTAATATTTCTGCAGAACTTAATTCTTTTGCATATATTCTAAATACCCCAAATGTACCTGGTAGATAGTTTGCGGCTCCGTTTCGACTACCTATACAAAGATTTGATGTGCTTGTTATTCCACCTGATATGTTACCCGTACTTATGGTTGTGGTATCATTTACAGTATCTATTATAATATTCATTCCACTTGCATTACCCGAACCATCATATGTACATACGATATGATGCCAATTGTTACCTCTATAAGTAGCATTTTCAGTAGATACAACTATTCTGTTAGAGCTTGAATTTGTATTTCGTATGAAAAATGCTATTTTACCTACATTAGCATTTCCTCTATATGTTAGTTCCACCCCTCTATAATTCCCGCTAGATTCATTTTTACCCATAATATATTTACTGGTATTTGCTGTCGACCTTATCCATATTTCGTAACTGAATGCATCATTATAATCAAAATCGGCTACAGATGCATTTCCAAAATTTATGTGATCATTTGAACCATCTAAAGTTATAGTGCCAAGAGCTTCAGTAGAATTAAAGGTTGGGTTATTAGTTAGAGCACCAACATCACCACCTATTGTACTATTTAAATTAGTTCCGCTACCAGGATATGATTTGGTATTAGCAGCATCTACTGCTAGAACTAACCCATCTGATATAATATCTGGACCTGTACTACCTGCCATTTTCTTAAATCTCTTCTGATGTATCAGTCCAATCCGAACCTGTTAGTATAGTTACAATTTCTGCATAAGTATATGGCCCTTCTTTTGTAGTTAAACCCGCTACTGAAGCTGGTACGGTTTCACCATCCCATTTTACAAAAGATTTTGAACCACTTACATTTAATCTAAGAGTTTCTGAAGAAGTTTCTAACACTTCTGAGAAATCAATACTTCCAGTTTCGGAAGTTGAAAAAATCATAAAATTTCTATTTTCGTACATATGTTATCCTGTTTATTAGCAACTTGCTGATTGTGTAACAACACCACTACTAATGTTGATAACACTATTATTATCCATCCAATAAATTCCATCTGATGGGTTGGTAGTTCCGCCTGAGTCGGTATATACTGTATCACCATCGGTTGGGTATGCACCCGCACCGTCATGATACCATTCAGCATTAAATGTGCCGGAAGCACAAGCAGAGCCAGGATCACCATATGTATTTTCATCTACATTAAATGCAGTAAGTGGTGGAGATGCAGAATGGTCAT
>Ga0222716_10004612_pt1 | contig 10802 bp, 5 predicted proteins | sample C33_13DmetaG_FD_165044 | JGI IMG/M metagenome (GOLD analysis project Ga0222716, IMG submission 165044) | Estuarine water microbial communities from San Francisco Bay, California, United States - C33_13D | ecosystem: Environmental > Aquatic > Marine > Unclassified | place: USA: California... | reverse complement strand
GCAAAGGCGCGGGTCGCAGCAGCAATTGCAGCAAGGAAAAAAGCTGAGGCTGATTTGATTCGGACTAAGATCGTCGCTCCCTTTGACTGCCGAGTAAGGTCAACAAACCTGAATCTTGGGGCAACAGTAGTTCCTGGATCTCAACTTGGGATGATTTATGATCCTAAAAATCTCATGATCCGATTGCCGTTTTCATTAGATGATTATGCTCAGCTTCCCAAGGAAACAAACGTCACTCTCTCTACTAACATTGGGGGGAAATTATATGAGTGGAATGCTGAGATAATGTGGGACCTGGGCGAAGTTGGTCAAAAGACTCTTTCCGCATTTGTGTTGGCAAGGATTTTTGCAAATGAGGAACACCGATCTCAATTTGTTTTACCTTCACCGGGGATTTTTCTAAATGCTACTATCGGGGGCGCTGTTTTACCCAAAGTGGTCAGCGTACCCCGATCAGCGGTTCGAGGGCGTAATCAAATTTTCGTTCTAAATAGAGAAAATAAGTTGGAGATTAGGGATTTAATGATCGCTAGGCGCACAGCCGATCGAGTTTTTGTAACTCAGGGAATTGCTGACGGTGAGAAAGTCATTCTCACAAAACTTGATATGCCAATCCTAGGGATGAACCTAGAATTGGTTAAGACCAGCGAGCAGGGAGAGGAAATTAATACGGCTAATTGAATTCATGCAGAAATCGATAAAATGGTTTAGTGGCAATCATGTCGCGGCCAACTTTCTCATGCTCGCAGTCTTGCTTGCCGGATTTGCCGCGTGGTTTCAACTTCGTAAGGAGGTCTTTCCAGAGACATCTTTTGATGCTGTTATCGTTAAAGTTCCCTATCCTAATGCTACTCCGGAGGAGGTGGTAAATGGGATCGTCATCCCGATAGAGGAAGCGATTGCCGAAGTGGAGGGTGTTAAGCGGGTTACCTCTTCTGCCGTTAGGAATATCGGCACGCTCACAATTGAGGTTGAAACTGGTTATGAAACCAGGGATGTGATGGGGGACGTGCAGACCAACGTCGATGCCATTGATAATTTTGCTGAAAATGCCGAGGAACCAGTTTTCGAAGAGTTGGTCGTAAACAGACAAATTCTGAGTCTTGCTATTACAGCGGATACCGATGAGACAAGTCTTCGTGAGTATGCGGAGGGAATTCGTGATGGATTATTGAACCACGTTGCACCTAAGCCGGAGTCAAAAGGAGAGGCTTTTTTTGCTGATCCTGGAGGGTTTATTCAGGCCCTTCTAAAGGGGGAAGAAACCATCAAGAAAGTTGAGTTGGCTTCGGTCCGTCCTTATGAAATTTCAATCGAAGTTTCCGAGGATACTCTCAGGCAGTATGATCTTACATTGAGGGAGGTGGCGACTGCTGTTAGTCGTGCCTCGCTGGATCTCCCTAGTGGTTCGGTGAGAACCGATTCGGGTGAAATTGTGGTTAGAGCCCTTGGTCGTAAATACAGAGGTGAGGAGTTTCGCGAGGTGACAATTAAGAAGTTACCCGATGGATCCAATTTGAAACTCGGGCAGATTGCTTCGGTAATCGACGGGTTCGAAGATATTGAGCTTGTGTCCACCTTCAATGGTCGCCCGGCAGTTGTGCTTCATGTTTTTCGTGTGGCCGAGCAGGATACCCTAGCAATTGCGAAGCTTGCCCGGGAATACGTAGAATCGTTGCAGAAACCCGAGGGTGTAGAAATCGAAGTTTGGAATGACGCGAGTTTCATTTTGAAAGGACGATTGGACCTCCTCAAAAGCAATATCGGAATAGGACTTCTTCTAGTTCTTCTTGTCCTCGCGCTTTTCCTGCGGCCAAGTCTGGCATTTTTGGTGGCGCTGGGAATTCCGGTTTCTTTTGCTGGTGGTCTCTGGTTAATGCCTGCCCTTGGGATTTCGATAAATATGATCTCTGCCTTCGCGTTCATCCTTGTTTTGGGGATCGTTGTGGATGATGCCATTGTAGTTGGTGAAAATGTTTATACCCGTATCCAGGAAGGTGAGCACCCGAAGGAGGCCAGTTGGAAGGGGACTCACGAAGTCGGAATCGTAGTGATTTTTGGGATTCTTACGACTATGATGGCTTTTACGCCAATGCTTGGACTAAGTGGAGTAAGCGGGAAAATTTGGCCGAATATTCCCTTGGTGGTAATTCCTGTTCTGGGATTTTCTCTGTTGCAGTCGAAGTTTGTCCTTCCTGCTCATTTGGCGCTCCTTAAGCCCCATTCTAATCGTCCGAGTGTCAACCCATTGATTCGCTTGCAGCGAAGGATTTCAAGCGGGCTTGAGCGATTTGTGAAGGTTGCTTATTCACCGTTTTTGGAGGTTTGTTTAAAGTTTCGCTATTTGGTTTGGGTTGTATTTATAGCCCTCGTAATACTTTCAGTGTCCCTGGTCAAAACAGGATGGTTGCCCTTCCAATTTTTCCCGAAGGTAGAGGGCGAGATTCTGTCGGCAAAACTTGAAATGCCGTTGGGTGCTCCATTTTCTGATACTCAGGAAGTGGTAAAGCGCTTGGAAGCGGCTTCTCTTGAACTCGGCGCTACAACGCAGGATAACAAGGGCAATTCTATTATCGCTAATCAGCTAGCGACGGCGGGCATGCAACCCTTTCAGGGTGGTTTTTCACCCGTTACTCCTACTGGTACCCATCTAGGAGAAGTGACCCTTGAGCTCGCGGCAGCAAAAGATCGCGACCTATCCAGTGAGGAATTAAAATCGATGTGGCAGGAACTTGCGGGTGAAATTCCGGGGGTAGTTTCTCTCGCTTTCAGGGCTGAAACGGCAGCGGGTGGGAATGCCATTGATATTAATCTTACTGGGCCGGACAACGAACAATTGGTGGCAGCGGCAACTTGGGCAACGGAGCGATTGCGTAATGATTACAAAGGAGTTGTTGATGTTTCTAATTCTGACCGTCGTGGCCGAGAGGAGCTAATCATTCGGGATCTCACTCCACGTGGCAAGGCCCTGGGCTTTGATTTGAACATGGTCATGAATCAGGTGAGAGATGCTTTTTACGGAAACGAAGTGCAGCGATTGCAGCGGGGCCGTGATGAGGTGAAAGTGATGGTGCGTTATCCCGAATCAGAGCGCGAGTCGCTTGCCAATTTTGAGAAAATGAAACTAAGAACGCCAGAGGGGGAGAGGGTGCCTCTTCTTGATGTCGTAATCCCCGATTACGGTCGAGGCCCAGCAGCTGTGACACGGGTAGATCGTTTTCGCACGATCAGTATTAAGGGCGATGTTGACCTCGTTGGAGGTTATAACGCAAATGAAATTGTGAGTAAATATACTGATGAGGTACTCGATAAAATTTCCAAAAATTTTCCGGGTGTTCGGTATTCCTTCGAGGGGGAACAAAGCCAGCAGCGCGACAGTATTCGTGAGATGGGAGTCGGGTTTGTCGGGGCTCTCTTGTTGATGTATGTTTTAATGGCGATTCCGCTAAAAAGCTACGTGCAGCCTTTGATCGTGATGAGCGTGATTCCATTTGGCATGGTAGGCGCGGTGGCGGGACATATTTTCATGGGGTTGAATATGAGTATTATGTCAATGTGTGGGATTGTTGCGCTGGCTGGGGTGGTAGTGAATGACTCACTAGTACTCGTTGACTATGTAAACCGTAATCGAAAGGCTGGAACGAGTATTTTGGAGGCTGCCCGCAATGCTGGGGTAAGGCGATTCCGGCCAATCCTTCTGACTTCGCTTACGACCTTTGCAGGCCTCATGCCGATGTTGTTAGAAGATGATATGCAGGCAAAGTTTCTCATTCCAATGGCTGTTTCGCTTGGCTTTGGGATTCTTTTTGCGACCGCGATTACTCTTGTCTTGGTTCCTTCGCTCTATGTGATCCTTGAAGATTTTCGTAACCTGGGCACCGATTTGCTCACAGGTCGAAATAAACCTTTGGAAAATTCAAAAATTAAGGGAAGTTCTCATCATGTTTCTTGAAGCTCTTGCGAGCGCCTTTCCTTCTAATACTTACACCCAAAAAGAGTGTTTTGAATTCACGCAGACGACTTCTTCCTATCAGTCGTTAAGTAAGCGTGGGCAAGTGATCATGGAGAGGGTGCTGTTAGGAGACTCTGGGATTAAACGGCGGCATTTTTGCACTGATAATCCAGCTGCGATGTTTAATGTGGGGGCGCAGAAGCTCAATGAGTATTTTGAAAGGGAGGCTCCAGCCCTTTCGATTGCGGCATTGAAAAAAACGGGTGTTGATCCGTCTGAAGTTGATGCTCTTATCATTTGCACCTGCACAGGATATCTGTGCCCAGGGGTAACGAGTCATGTGGCTGAAAATCTGGGGATGAGAGATGATGTGTATCTTCAAGATATTGTTGGCTTGGGTTGCGGCGCAGCCCTTCCGATGATGCGAGCTGCCGAGGGCTTTCTAGCCGCAAATCCTGGTAAAAAAGTGGCAACAGTGGCGGTCGAAATTTGTTCGGCGGCTCTCTTCATGAATGAAGAGCCTGGCGTGCTCATTAGCATGTGTTTGTTTGGTGATGGTGCTTCAGCGGCGATTTGGTCTGATGAAGAAGGTGATGGGCGGTGGAAGTTGGGTAAGTTCGACACGATTCATGTTCCAGAGCATAGGGAAAAAATCCGATTTATTAATTCTGGTGGAAAGCTAGAGAATAAACTTCATCGGACGGTTCCCGAATTGGCGGCAGATGCAGTTGAAAAACTTTGGCAGAAGCGGCAGGGTGATCCGGATCAAGTGCTCGCTCATACTGGAGGGAGGGATGTGATCGAAGCTCTTGAAAAGCGAATGGGATGGGACTTGCCTGAAACACGCGCGGTTCTGAAAAATGCTGGAAATTGCTCTAGTCCCTGCATTTTATTTGCTTTGGAGGAGCGTTTGAAGCAATCAGAGAATGATTCTCGCTATTGGTTGACTAGTTTCGGTGCGGGGTTTGCGGCTCATTCTTGTGAGATGTGGCGTTGACACATCCTCATCTTCAGATGACCGTTCCCCCGACATGATTAATAGAAAACGCCGGCTGATTTCCGGTTTACTAAGTGGCGCTCTCGGTTTGACTGCGATTGCTCAAGAGCCTGCAGCTCCGGCAGGCGATCAGTTCAAGGCACCTGCCAACGTGGCAGCCGCTCCCGCTGAAGCTGCAAAAACACAGTCTGGGTTGGCCTCATTGGTTTTGAAGAAGGGGACCGGAACAGAGAAGCCTTCTGCTTCTGATACGGTGAAAGTTCACTACACCGGATGGCAGGCTTCCGACGGAACGATGTTCGATAGTTCGCTGCAGCGGGGACAGCCCGCTGAGTTCGCTCTCAATGGGGTTATCAAGGGTTGGACTGAAGGCCTCCAATTGATGGTCGTTGGAGAAAAGCGCCGCTTTTGGATTCCTTCTGATCTAGCCTATGGCGACGAAGGACGGGTTGCTGGTAATCTTACTTTTGACGTGGAGCTGCTTGAGATTGTCAAACCTCCAGCAGCGCCTAAAGAACTTGTTGCTCCGGCCGATGCTCTTGCTACCGAGTCCGGGCTAAAATCCAAGATTCTGAAAGTCGGGGAAGGTGATCTTACTCCAGGACCTGAAGATGTCGTAACCACTCAGTTTACGGGCTGGAAGGCCGACGGGGAATTCCTGACGACCTCAACCCGTAATCCTCAGCCCGCGCAGTTCAAACTGAACGAGCTGAATATCAAAGGATGGACCGAGGGCCTGCTGCTTATGAAAAAGGGGGAAAAGCGCCGCTTCTGGATTCCTGCGAGCCTTGCCTTCGGTAAAGAGGGGGAAGCGCCTGCCGGTGCTCCTGCGGGCGATTTGATTTTTGACTTTGAGTTGATTGACTTCCGCTCAGTTCCCAAGCCGCCACCGCCACCGAAGGATCCAAATGCTCCAAAAGATGTTGCAGCTGTCCCCGAAAATGCGACTAAGACGGAATCTGGAATAGCCTATACGGTCCTTAAGGCTGGCGAAGGAGATGCTTCTCCAACTGATGGTGATCTTCTTAAGGTGAATTTTAAAGGATGGGACACAAATGGTGCTTCAATTGGTTCTAGTGAAACAATGGGTGGTCCTATGGCTCTTTCTCTCGACCAATCCCCAATCAAAGGATGGACCGAAATTTTGAAGACAATGAAAAAAGGCGAGAGTCGCCGTGTCTGGATTCCTGAGAACCTTACTTTCGAATCGAAAGGCCGTGGAGCTCCCGAAGGCGCGTTGACTTTCGACCTTGAGCTGGTTGAGTTCAAACCAAAGCCAATTGCACCCAAAGCCCCAGCGGATGTGGCTGCGCCTCCAGCCGATGCAAACAAAACTGCTTCGGGTCTCGCCTATAAGGTTCTCAAAGCGGGAACGGGTAAGCGTAAACCGACTGCAACCGACACGGTTAAGGTCCACTATGCAGGCTGGACTACAGACGGAAAACTCTTCGATAACTCGATCGAGCGAGATGAGCAGGCTCAATTCCCTTTAAACCAGGTGATCAAAGGTTGGACCGAAGGAGTTCAATTGATGGTTGAAGGTGAGAAGAGGCGTTTTTGGATCCCCGTTGAACTTGCTTACAATAATCAGCCGGGTAAACCTGCAGGAATGTTGGTGTTCGATATCGAACTCTTTACGATAGTGACTCCCGCGGCTCCCAAAAAGATCGAGGCTGTGACTCCGCCCATCGAGGTGAAACCGGCAAAGCCTAAAGATAAAGCAGCCGAGTAGTTCAACATTCTTTGAATCATTCAAAACAGCCTGTTACGTGTTCGTAACAGGCTGTTTTTTGTGGGCTATTTCGGAGTAATTTCTTGTGAGTTTGCTCTGGCTTATTTACGAGCAGAGTCATGTACATCGATTTGCGGAGTGATACCGTAACCCAACCGACTCCTGAAATAAGGGAGGCTATGTGTCGAGCGAAGGTGGGAGATGATGTGATGGACTGTGATCCAACCGTCTCTCGGCTCGAAGAGATGTCTGCGGAGATGTTGGGGAAAGAAGCGGGGATGTTCGTTCCTAGTGGGACCCAGAGTAATCTCTGTGCCCTACTTTCTCACTGCGAAAGGGGCGATGAATATCTTGTCGGTCAAACTGCTCACACCTATCTCTTCGAGGGTGGGGGAGCAGCCGTTTTTGGAAGTATCCAGCCCCAGTCTCTTGATCAGGAAGAAGATGGGACATTGGCGCTGGATAAGCTTGCGGCACTTGTGAAGCCCGACGATTTCCATTTTGCGCGGACGAAGCTTTTGTGTCTTGAAAACACAACGTGGGGCAAGGTTCTTCCGTTGGACTATCTCAAATTAGTTCAATCGTTTGCCAGTGATTATCAATTATCGCTTCATCTCGATGGGGCTCGGCTCTTTAACGCTTCTGCCGCAACTGGGGTCTCAGCTCTTCAATTGGCGAGGCCCTTCGATTCGGTGTCGATTTGTCTGTCCAAAGGGCTGGGAGCTCCAGTGGGTTCTGTTCTTGTCGCTTCCACTAGTTTTATCAAAGAAGCAAAAAGGTGGCGCAAGATGCTAGGTGGGGGAATGCGTCAGTCAGGAATGTTGGCAGCGGCCGGAATTTATGTGTTAGAAAACCATATTGAGCGATTGGTCGAGGATCACGAAAATGCCCGCCAGTTGGGAGAGGGTTTAGCTGGGATATCTAAGCTGAAGGTAGACACGGTTCAGACGAATATGGTCTTTGTTGATCTTTCTAGATTTGATGGCGCGGCGGTGTCGCGAAGCCTTGAAGCGAAAGGGATAAAGATTGGGGGATACACCGGAGGGAAACAACGGCTTGTGACTCACCTGGGAATTTCCGCTAAGGATATCGGGTATGTGGTAAAGAGCTTCGAAGAAGCATGCGAGGGGTGACTTCCTCTAATAATTCTTGCAGCATAAATACATGAAAAACGCCCCGGACGAACTGCCTGCGAAAAAGGAGGACCGCCCGGGGCGCATTGAAGAACGGGTTGGATTAATTTCCCGATCGCTTGCCAGTAAGTCAGAAAAACTAGAGCTATGACAGCAAAAGATTGAAAAGATTTTAATCTTGTTTCAGTGATCTAAACTACCCAAGCGGAATACCTTTATTTCAGGGGCTTGGCCAGATTAGGAATTTGATTGCGTAGCAGCTTCAACCTGTTCGGGAAAATACTTCATGAGTGATTCCGTGACGTGGGGTGCAGCCATCCCAAGTCCACAGGCTGATGTTGCTTTCATGGCCTCATTGATGTCGACCACTTCGTGGGCCCATGCCGCTAGATCCAGTTTTTTAGCGTCGCCATTCAAGCGCTCGGTAAGCCGTTGAGTGCCAATACGACACGGGAAACACTTGCCACAGGACTCGTGTGCGAAGAACGCCATGGCATCGTGGGCAGCTTTCATCATATTACGGGAGTCATCGAAGACCATGATTCCACCGGCTCCGAGGAAGGAACCGTGCGAACGGATACAAGGATCATCTAGTGTAAGGTCATCAAGGATTTGATGACCGAGGAATCCACCTGAGAGCCCTGCCATGGTGACGGCTTGAATGGAGCGTCCATCTAATGGTCCGCCTGCCCAATCATAGAGGAGAGTTTTCAGGGGAAGACCGATGGGAATCTCGTAATTGCCGGGTTGTTTGATATCACCGGAAAGCGATATTAATTTGGTGCCAGCGTGCTCACCCATCCCTAATGATTGATACCATTCTGCTCCTTTGATGATAATGTGGGGAATTACGCAAAGAGTTTCGACATTGTTGACAGCGGTCGGTTTATCTTCGAATCCGTGGGTGACGGGAAACGGTGGCTTGTTGCGGGGAAAAGGGTGTTTGCCTTCTAGCGAGTTTAGTAGCGAGCCTTCTTCACCACAAATATAAGCACCTGCGCCACGGCGGATATAAAGATGAAATTTAAACCCAGACCCGAGAACGTTGTTGCCAAGGAGTCCGGCTTCCTCGGCTTCAGCTAGGCACCTTTCGAGAAGGATGTTAGTCTCGGGATACTCGTAGCGAAGGTAGATAAATCCGCGCTGAGCTCCGGTGGCTAATCCCGCGATGATCATGCCCTCGATGAGAGAGAATGGATCGTAGTCCATGAGAGCCCGGTCCTTGAAACATCCGGGCTCGCCTTCGTCAGCATTACAGACGATCGATTTGGGGTGGCGATCGCACTCGGCGACAGCTTTCCACTTCAATCCGGTGGGGAATCCGGCACCCCCACGCCCTGCGAGTTTTGATTCAGTAACGACTTCGATAACACGAGCCGGCCCCGCTTTGAGAGACGATTCAAGAGCTTTAAAGCCACCATTATCTTGATAACCCTTTAAAGTATTGTGGCCTTGCTTACGAATATTTGAGAAAAGAGCCTCTTCATTTCCACTGGGATTAACGGGAGGAAGTGGGGATGGAGTGGGCTTGAGGCTGGCTGCTGATTCGCCCGCCAAGGTAGTGTGTGCCGTGAGGACCGGGATGGGTTCGTCACAACGACCTGAGCAAGGCATTCCAGTGGCATTCTGCCCCTCTTCTTTTAAAGTTTTGAGTATATCGTCACCTCCCCGAAGGCCGCAAATATTTCCGGTGCAAACACGAGGCGCTTCCAATCCGCCGGGAGTACGTGAGAAGTGGTGGTAGAAGGTAACTGTGCCGTAAAGGTCTGCGAGAGGTGTTTTTAATCCTTCGGATACCGCGCGGAGGGCTTCATCAGAGAGGTAGCCATCGCGATTATGAAATGCATGAAGGAGAGGGAGAAGAGGGGCGGGTTCATTTTTCCACTGATCGATAAGTTGTTGATCGCAACCTGAAATGGCCATGACAGGAGACTGACGGGTCATTCAAAAGAAACAAGAGGGAAGCGCCTGTCGACCTTCGATCGTGACTAAAAGGTAGTCCCAATAGCAAAGTGGAAAGCGCCACCAGGTTCTCCGCTGTCTTGTGATAGGGAACGACCGTATTCCAGTCGAATGGGCCCTACGGGTAGGTTGATGCGAACTCCCAAGCCAGCGGCTAATTCGATTTCGGAGTCGAGTCCCGCAGCATCGCAAAAGACAAGGGCTTCAAATGGACCGGCGAGGTTATGCATGTATTCAACATTCGCAAGCCACCACTCTGTTCCTCCCAAAGCCTTACCGTTGAAAGATGATCCCATCTTAAGTTCTGGAAAGGAGCGGATGGTGTTTGCTCCACCTAGAAATTTTCGTAGGTCGATGGGTAGGTTTTGGTTTTCGCTAGCTGGGGAGATGAAACCTCCCCGCAAGCCCAAAGCGTAAGAGGAATTTTCGCTCAGTGTTTGATAGTAGCTGATTTGGCTTTCCACCTCGAAAAATCCAATCGTGTCATCCCCATCTGAAAGACCAAGAGAGGTGTTGAGGCGAGCAAACCAACCGTCTGAGGGCAGTGCGGAATTATTGCGCTTATCGAATAGTTGTTGCAGACCAAGTCTTGATACTGTGTAGCTCCGTGGGCCGGCTAATTCCCTAGGAATCGGTGTGTTGATCGAAGTTTGGGACACAGTCAGGCCAACCGTGCTTGAGTAGTTATCACCCCATTTCCATGTCAGTTCACTACCAATCCCCCCTTCTAATTTGTCATAGTTGTCGAAGTCTCGATTAAGGAGAAACGCTCGGTTGGCGAGCCTTAGATCTTGACCCAAAAAGAATGGATTACTTACGCTGACAGTCCCTAAGCCACCCAGAGAAGTGATTTCGACCACTGCAGATAAATTTAATAGGCGTCCCCATGGATTACGGTCAAAGTAACGAAGTCCGAGGGTGTAACCCTCGATTGATCCATATCCCAAAGCGACGGAGTATCCCCTCGCTTTGGCTTCCTTGAGATGAAGGGTGAGATCTAGTTCAACATTGTTAATTTCCGTTTTC
>Ga0222716_10004611_pt1 | contig 10804 bp, 19 predicted proteins | sample C33_13DmetaG_FD_165044 | JGI IMG/M metagenome (GOLD analysis project Ga0222716, IMG submission 165044) | Estuarine water microbial communities from San Francisco Bay, California, United States - C33_13D | ecosystem: Environmental > Aquatic > Marine > Unclassified | place: USA: California... | reverse complement strand
CCCGGTTTCATTGGATCTTGTGTACGAAGATCTTTTTTGTGTCGAGAAATGTATCTTTCTCGGCGATCTTTGTCCTTATGGATTGTATAATCAGACATGCCGGCTGCGCCAAATTTACGGATGTATTCCTTTCCATTCTTCTCGAAAGTAATTTCATACTTCTTAGAATTTCCTTTTAGTTTTATAAATTTCTTAACTCTTATCATTTATTATCATGCTAATATTTTTTTGAAAACTATTAAAAGAGATTTTAGATATAAAAAATATCATGCAAGAAGATCTTTTATACTTTGGGCAATTACAAATGTTAATGAATAATAATAATACTTATTTTACTTTTTTATTCATAATAAGTACCTTTTTGTATAATAATTATTATAACATCCTTAAATCTTTAGACTTTATTTTTTCAAATAAAAAGAGTATTGTGACGATAGAAGGAATTAGAATAAAATCTGATTATAAAAATACATATACAGATCTATTTTCAACTAGATTTAAAGCAATATGGTCTTTTATTCAAAATAAAAAATTCATTAATATTTCATCAATTAGAGAGGTTTCTTCTTTTGATTACTTTTATAATAGAGAAGACGAAAGAGAAACAATAGAAACCAATGTTTACGTGGTAGATCAAAAAAGATCTTTTATTATTGAAAAGGATATTCATTGTAGAATTTATTCATTTAGAGATAGTAAAAATGAATCAGATAAAAAGTCTATTGAAGAAACTATATACATAGAATTATTCTCTAATATTAAAAATGTGAATCAAATTCAAGAATTTGTAGAAAATATAAAAATAGACTATGAAACGACCCGTGCTAATTATAGAAAAAATAAAAAATTTGTATATACACTTACTAAAATAGATAAAAATCAGTGTAGTTGGTCAGAACATGAATTTATATCAAATAAAACATTTTCAAATTTGTTCTTTGAAAACAAACAAGAAATCATAAACAAGATAGATTTTTTCAAGAATAATAAACAATTTTACATAGACAATGGTATATCATACACACTTGGAATAGCTCTTTCGGGACCACCGGGAACTGGAAAAACTTCTATAATTAAATGTATATCCAATTATCTAAAGAGACATCTTGTAGTAATACAGTTAAATAAAATTAAAACATATGAAGACTTGTGTAAAGTTTTTTATGAATCTACATATTCTAATGAAAATCAACCCAATAGTATTAGCTTTGAAAATAAGATAATACTTTTAGAAGACATTGATTGTATGGGAGACATAGTAAAGAAGAGAAAATCTGATTCTGAAGAGTCAGAATTTACAGACGAAGAAGAAATTCATACACAGAGCACTAAAAAAATAAAACAGGTGTTAAGATATAATAAAAACACAGAGGATAAATTGACACTTTCGGATTTACTTAATATTATAGATGGAGTTATAGAAACACCAAATAGAATAATCATAATGACAAGTAATCACTACGATAAATTAGACCCCGCTTTAATAAGACCTGGTAGAATAGATTACAGTCTAAAATTAGGTTGTGCAACGGAAAATGTAATTAAAGACATTTATTACAATTATTACAAAGAAAATATTCACGAATGTGAATGTAACTTTAAAAAAGACTTAACAGCGGCTCAATTGATTAATTTTGCTATGGTATCTAAAGAATATTACTTGAGAAATGTATTAGAAAATAGTATGAATAATCTATGTACAACAAACCAATAAAATAAAGTTACTAAAACTATAACAGATACTTTATAAGTAGTTGGTTGTTTACCTTCTATAAAGTAAGCTATCGCTAAACCCATAAAAAGATTGTCTACAAGATCTTCTCCTATAACTTGCGCAAAAGATTTATCTACTCTCATTTTATATATTATAATATATTATAAAATGAAAATAGAAAAAATTTTATTGAATGTACTCGCTGTACAAAAAGCAGGTGTAACATGCATTCCTAAAACTAGAGAGTTAGATCACCCTGTTATATTTTTTTCTGGAACACAAAATTTAATGCATCTACTAAATTATGATCTAAATTTTTTACAAAAAGACTGGCCGCCAAAAGGCAAAGCGCATTCAGGTTTTGTTAAAAGAACTAATAAGTTAATAGATGAAATAGAATACTTTATTGAAGAAAACGATGATTTTATATTATCTGGTCATTCTCTTGGAGGTGCTGTAGCAGTTTTGTGCGCTTCTAGAATAACTACAAATGGTAAAAATGTGACAGGGGTTTATACATTCGGTGCACCTAAAATAGGAAACGAAGAATTTAGAGAATACTACATCAAACAAAATCTCTGGGGAAAGACTAAAAATTATGTTACTCCAAGAGATTTTGTTAAAAAATTACCACCATTTATATACAAAAATATAGGAGACGAAATAGAAATTTATTCAAATGAGAAACATTTATTAAAAAGTCATGACATAAAAGCATATCATTATTTTTTTCATAATTTTTCATAAACCCACATGTCTACATGTCCTTCGATTAAAGTAGTTTTATTAAAATCACTAAGAGTCACATCTACTTCAGTAAGATAATCTTTTATATATGGTTCTCCTGATAACATTAATCTAGACGGTTTATAGTTCGTGGATATATCAACTATTACAATCTTTTTTCGAGCTACTCTCTTACAATTTTCTACTATGTTAATGTGTCCTTCTTTTGGAAATTCATGAAATCCAAACATGCACGATACAACATCAAATTCTAAATCTTTTCCGTATGTTTCGGCATTACCAAAATTGTAAACACTTCCTGGATTAAATAAATTAGAAAATCTTAGCATTTCATGTGAAGTATCAATTCCTACACTGCCTGGTTTAGTAGAAAATCCAGTTCCGCAACACATATCTAATACATCTCCTTCGAATGTATCATATATCTGTTTTCGAATATTAATTCCTTTGTAAGCTTTTAGGTCTATTAATTTTGTAAAATAAGGAGTTGATATAGCATGTATATTTCCCAAAATTCCAGTATTTCCTAAATTATGAATAATAGGGTTATACCAATAAGGAGTTTTAACAGAAAGGAAAATTGTAATGAAATTTAGCATTTATAATGTATCTTTTAGTCTTCTAAATATATTTATTTATAACTTCGGGACATAAATAAGAATCTCTGCATACTTTTCTAGTATTTCCTAATTCGTTTGCAGTGTAGTCTATTCCTTTTATTACATTTCTTTTTCTCTCTTTTTCTGTTGTACCCATTTTGGCATTGTTCATAAAAGCTTTGAATATTTTATTAGCAGAGTAGGTTCTAATGTCTTTACATGTTATATTCGTTTGTACTTTTTCCTTTAAAAATGTATTTAAGTCTTGTGAATTTATTCTCGTTCCATTTACGTCATAGAATAAATAAGGCCCTTTTATTTTAGTAACTTTTTTTATAAACTCTAGACTCTTAGGATTTGTTATCTTTTTGGTGTGGGATATACCTTTTTTACCTATAAACGAAAGAGTATCGCCGCGAAGATGAGATTTTAACATGGTAGATATTCCATAAGTACCATTTTCTTTTTTATAAGAATCGTTTCCTACTCTAATATTTAGATCTTCCATCAATTTTAATACATTAGCTATTACACAATTTCTAGACAAATCCTTTTTTAAAATGTAATGGTTTATAACACGGGAATATTTATTGTAATCAAATGTATCAAGTTTTTTAAATTTTTTAATTTTTGATTTTTCTACAAATTTTTTATTATATATGTATTGTTTTCTTCCTTTTGAATCATATCCGGTAGCCTGAATTTTACTATCTGCTGATTTATCTATTTTAACATTTGTCCACATAGGCGGTATTCTAAGACTTTTAATTCTTTCGAGATCTTCTTTTTTAGCCCCGCGATAAGAAAATTTATCCTTTGCTTTTTGTCTGATTATATAAGACATCTTATTAAATTATTAATATTTTAATAATCTAAAAAGATTCTTAAAATAATTTAATTAGTCCCTAAGGACTTTTAGTTTTCGATTGAATCTAGTATTCTATACGTATTTCTATTTATAGAAACAACAACTTCTTTATTATCTTTTATGAGTTTCATTATTCTCTGTTCCCTTTTTTTAGATTTCTTATCTCTTCTACGACTTCTATTTTCTTCTATAACTAACATTTCAAATTGTATGTCATGATATTCATTTTCTGTTTCCGAATAAGAGTCTTCTTGTTCTTCTCTTAGTTGGTTTCTACAAAAAGGACACTCGTTTTTTTTAAGCTTGTCGTAACAAGTTGAACACAAAAAATGAATACATGGTAAAAAAGTTATAGACTCTATAGTTTTGTTGTCAAAACAAACTAAGCATTCTAAACCTAGTTGTTCTGAGTCTTCCATTTATGTTATAATTATATTTTAATTAAGTTATATTTTAAATTAACATTTCCATTTCAGATTACAATTAGTGCATGTTACGAATGTTGTCATAGGTTCATCAGCAGATCTAGTTTGCATTTGATAATATGTTGTCTTTTTAGATTTGCACTTATTACAAACAAAAATACCATCTCCTAGTTCCTCTTTTTTAATAGTGCTTTTATCTATAGACATTTTCTTGAGTTTTTCCCAAAGTTCTGGAAAAAATTGCTCTCTCGAGAAAGAAGCAATTTCATAAGGGTTAACCTCACCATTTAGAACAAGTTCTTTAAACTTTTTAGCATTTGATGTATAATTTATATTTGCAAGTATTCTTCTCGCGGTGTTTGAATACTTTCTCAAAAATTCAGGAGAAGACCATTTAATTTCATACTCATTTTCTCTACAAAAAGCTATAGTAGAATTAAAAATACCTTTTTCCATGTTCAGTACTATAACATCTCCCTCTGAAAGTTCAAGAAATTTTGCTGCATTTTTGATGAAAGTCTTTCTACGATAAGACATCTTCTTTATTAAATAATGAACTATTTATTTAGTAATTAAATTTTTTCGTAATAAATTGATCAAATAAAATATTAACATAAGTTAAATGACCGATAAATCTACAGAAGCAAACGAAGGCTATGATGTTGAATTAGATTATACACCTGTTATTATAGCAATAGTAGTCATTTCTGTTATTCTGCTTTTAATGTGGTTTTTTTCGCGTTCTGAAGTAAGTTATTCACCGGTTGCTTCTTCAACTGTTCCGGCTGCTTATGATATTTCCACTGCATTTGATATAGTTTCTTAATTTGCAGAAAAATAAATAACTTAAAGTTTAATGAGTATAAATAGTTGACAATGATAAATCGACTGTTTTTTGACGAGGCTTATAATCAGGCACTGAAGTCTGAAATGAATTTTAATCATGGTGCTGTTCTTATTCACAGAGGGAAAATTGTTGGAAAGGGGTGTAATAGTTATAGTAATTCTAGTTATAACGAAAAAGGCTCTATTCACGCTGAAGTAAGCGCTATAAAAGATGGTTTGAAGAAAATTTCTACAGAAGAGCTTAAGAAATGTGAACTCGTTATAATTAGAGTTAATCGTTCTGGAGAATGTTTAAATTCAAAACCTTGTTGTAATTGTGAAAATTTTATTAGAAGATGTAATATTAAGAAAGTTTTTCATTCTTGAAAAAACATATATTCATCATTAAGTATAATCCAGCCATTACACTTAGATTAGACATTAAAGGTTTATATTTAAGAGGAAAGGTGTAGAAAATAATAGTAGCTAAAAGAGTAAAAATAATTAAAGCAATTGTCCCACTAGTGGCAATAGAAACGTTGTTATAATAAGAACCATATAAAATCATACCAGACGAAATTAATTCATATATCCCAGCAAAAAGAATAATGTACTTAGCAAGTGTTAAGCTTAAACCAGTCTTATTAGAAAATCTTAACATTTCAGATTCTCCAAGGCTTAAAACCTTGTCGAAACCAGAAATTATAAACATTAATGTAATTAAAAAAATAGCAATCTGTACATAGAAATCCATTTGTAAATTAAAAAATATTATATTTTTTAATGTAAATGTAATTAAGCTTCTACTGGGGTTCGAACCCAGATTGACAGATTCAAAGTCTGTCGTCATGACCATTAGACCATAGAAGCTTAATTACATCAAAATGAAATCAATCTTCTCCTCCATTCGGGATCGAACCGAAGACCTTGCGGTTAACAGCCGCACGCTCTAACCTACTGAGCTATGGAGGAGTAGATTAATTAAAATATATTTTTTTTGTAATTTTTAAGGCTTTTTATTAATCATATCGTAAATCATATTCGCAAGTGCTTTATCCGCTTCAAGAAGTTCTTTTAGTTTTTCTGGGTTTTCCATGATTTCTTTGACGTACAGAGTATGATCTATAGCGTCCATTGTAAATGTGTATGTTTCGTTTCTTTAAATGTATTTACTCGACATCCTCTTCAACCTCTTCTTCGTCTTCTTCGTCTACAATAGAGTATCCAGTTAGCTTATTTCCCTTATAAATCTTGCCTTGTACTACTTTGTAAGCAACTCCATATTGAGTCTTACCAACAAACCACACTCCAGTTGGCTGAAGAAGAAATACTGCTTCAGAACCCTTTGGGATACAATCAGTATTCATGTTTCCGTCTGCATCTAGAATATCAATAGGCTTCTTGTTTTCATCATAAAGAACAAACTGAGGTACTCCCTTACGATCAAATGGTAGCTTTGCCTTTAGGGTAGAAGGCCACTTTGGATCCTTTGCAAACTTCTCGGCTGACTTATAAAATTCATCTACGATATCAGGCTTCAACTTCTTATCAAACCAAGATTCATTGTTCTGTGGAAAGTTCTTTGCCATATCATCTACAGCCCGAATGTTATTAGTGAACGTCTTTAGTTGTTCATTCTCTGTAGAATCATTTGCAAGTGAAAAAGAAATATGATATTTTACCCCACCATTATCTTGCTTATTCTGATCAATTCCAAAAGGTACGCGGACTCTGCAAGTTTGTAGGATATACGGAGATGACTTATCACCATCCTTATAATTCATTAGAACACTCTTACCACCTAGCTTATTAAGCTTCGGTGGCAAAAAAACTACATTTTCGGCTTCAAACTCATTCGGTAGTAGGATTGCGTGGGACATACTTATTTCTTTGATAATAATGTATACACAAAGTCTTTAAGTTATTTTATTTATCGTAATATTTTAGAATAAAATAAATTTATAAAATTATAATGTACGTTATAATAATTACTATAACATTACTAATTTTTCTTGAAATAATTAATTATTTACCGAAAATTAAGTTACATTTTGCCTTTAAAAATAAAGAAAATAAAAAAATAGACTCGTTTACCGAGTATAAATCTGAAGTTTCATTCGAAAAACAATTTGAATCTGGTAAGTTGTATACAAATGATGACTACAATTTATTTATAATTAAAAACAATGAAACAACGCTCGTAAAAAAAGGCACTGTTTATGAAATTAATGAACCTTTTATATTAAAATATATCAATATAAATGAAAAAAACATAATATATTATTATAGATGAAAATAGATACTATAAGTCCAGAATTTAACCATTTGAAGACTGTTATATACTTACATTCTCTAAATCAATCTTATTCTGAAATACAACACATTACAAATTGTTTAAAAAGTAAAAAAAGAGGACTAAAAATAATTATACCATATGCAGATAAAATTGATATAACTTGGTCTAATGGAATATCCGAAAAAGTAAATTCTTGGTATAATTATTACACTTGGAATGATAATTTATATAAACATGATTCTATAAATATAAAACAATTTAATTATAATAGCTCTATTATTAAAAATTTAATAGAAAAGGAAGCTGAACTAATAGATCCACAAAAAATTTTTGTAATAGGAATGTCTCAAGGAGGAACTGTAGCGATAGACGCATGTCTTAAATTATCAGTTAGAATTAAAAAGATAGTATGTATTGATACTATTTTTCTTGATTCTTATTTTGAAGGAAACTATTCTAAACAAACATTTAACGTTTTTCAGAGTATAAAAGATAATGTTTATAATCCAATATTTCAAGACATATGTTATAAAAAATTAATAGATAATAATTGTATTGTTACAAAAAATAGATACAATTTTTTCCATACTGAAAATTTACCATTTATATTAAAATTCATCATCTCTAATATTGCTTAAAATTACACTATTTAAAAAAATAAATGATACATATGTGTAACAGTCAACCATGAACTATTTTGAATTGAATGATTATGACTCCGAGAGTGATGACTACTTCGAACCATTTGACGAAGACACTTTGAATGACATGGCTCTTTACAGTACATTAAACTCAGTTTCTCTATTTAAAAAACACATCGATAAAGAAGCAGAATTTTACGGAATCGGAAATCTTTCAGATTTTACAATTTTTGAAATCCTAGAAAGCCAAGGAAAATCTGAAAAAAATTATCTATCTGATTATCAAATTGAATTGTTTCAAGATCTCTATAAATGTATTCAAAAAGAAGGAAATGTTTCAAATTTTAACTTTGTTTATGAAAAACTAAGAAAGAAGATATATGTCTAAAGAAGTCTGTTTCGTTTTGTTACATGTTTATTATAAAATCTTTCTATCTTAGACGCTTCTAAAGAAATTACGTTAGGACTGATACTTGATTTTGCAGCTAAAGAACTAAGAGTGTATTCTTTATCATTTTTTAATTTTGATAAATAATATATTATACCAAATTCTTCTTTAGTTTTAATTGGGTTACTTAGGTAACCCTTTAGATCTTTTTTAACTTCTCTTATTTTGTTTTTATATTCTGTACTTAGGTCTATTGTAACTTGACTTCCAGAAGGAATAAAAATATATTTTTCATAAGGCGTTCCGCTAAAAATATCTTTCATTATGAAATTATGGCTATGAATGTCTCCAACTTGTATTTCTAAAATTGTTGCTAAACGCTGTATATTTATATTAAGATTATTATACACCAATGGATAATATATAGACCACGCCATAAGAGCCAATCTTTCTTTTCCACGAAGATCAGGTTTTACAGTTATAATAGTATACCAAAGAGATACTATCTCTTTTCTTATTCTATCAAATATCACAGGATTAAATTTATCAGAAATAGTATCTAGAATATTATTTAATGCATCAAGATTTTGCTTTATTCTTTTTTCTTCAGGATCTAAAGAATTGAATGTATTTGTTTTTGAAAGATCTCGTCTCACTGTTTTACCATCTTTAACTACAGTAATTATTTCAGTTCCAGGTGTAATGAATGTTCCCTTTGTAAAATTTAAATTTTGCTTATAAGTTGCATATGGATTATCAGATGCTCCAGAAACAGCTCCGCATTTATTACATATTTTTTCATGTGTAGTAGATATAAAATCTGAAGAATTACATAACTGACACGTATCGTGAGCTGTTAATACAGAAGTTATTTCTTCTTCTTTTATTAATCCTTGACTTTTTAGACAATCTAATAGATACTTTTTTGGATTTTTAATAGAATCTAACTTTTTTTTTAAAAGAAGTGCGGTGATTTCTTTAGACATTTACAATTAATTATTATTTTTTTTATTTAGTTTATATTAAAATAAAATGTACTCTTTGATTAAATTTGGTGTATTAACTGTAATAATTTCAAATGTAATGGTATTTTTAGTTTCTTTACTTCTATCACTCTTCGCAGATGGAGTCGAAGATTGGAATAAATACTTTGCGATTGAATTTTCTTTATTTATGACAGGTGTTATTCTTTATTTACTCACAAACTATTAATTATTATTTTTTTTATTTAGTTTATATTAAAAACAAATGTACTCTTTGATTAAATTTGGTGTATTAACTGTAATAATTGGGAATGTAATAGGATTTTTAGTTTCGTTACTTCTATCCGCAGATCTTCCAGAAGTTTGCAAAGATTGGAATAAATACTATGCAATGGAAGTTTCTTTATTTATGACAGGTGTTATTCTTTATTTACTCGCAAATAATGAAATGACAAGGTCTTATTTTAAGAAGTGGTGTGCGGTATCTGTAAACATGAAATAAATTACATTTAAAATAAAAATAGAATTACTAACAGCCCTCGCGGGGGATCGAACCCCGAACCTCAAGATTAGAAGTCTTGCGCGCTGTCCAATTGCGCCACGAGGGCTGTTAGTAATTTAATTAAAACCAATAAGGAATAATTCCACCAACTTTAATAAAAAACGGACACATCTTTACTATTTCATTTTGGTTTTTATATTTGCAGCCAAAATAAATTATATTCATGTATTGATTAGCTAATAATACAGACTTTTTTTCTCCAAGTGAAAACAAATTAGAATATATATAAGAAATTAATATGTAATTATACTCTCTTGAATACATTTTATTATAATATTTTTTCTTTATCCAGATGTACGTCGTACAACTCGACGCTTGGTAGGCGCCTTTGGGGCTTCTTCTGTTACTACTTCAGCGTCAGGTACTACAGAAGGCGTTGTAGCTGGCTGGCGTACAACTGGAGGAGGCTCAACTGGGACCTTTGGAGTCCCAGATTCTTCCTTAGCTGGGTAATGAGGCTTTAGATAACGCTGGATATTAAAAAATGTTACTGGCTGATCTGGATCGCGAAGTAGAACCTTAAGCTTCTTACCAGCTTCAGTGTCATCTAGCTTAATGAAACGGCGATTTGTCGGATCTTGAATATCATTGTCCTTAATGTACTTATTTACAGCCTTTGTTACATCCTGGCGAGAATGTTCAGTACCGACCTCGAACCCAAGAAAAGTACAAAGTTCGTCAGAAATCTTTACTGGCTTCTGTAGAGCAGAAGGACGCTTTGGAGTCTCGGAATCAGAATCATCAGATACAGACTTT
>Ga0222716_10004608_pt1 | contig 10805 bp, 9 predicted proteins | sample C33_13DmetaG_FD_165044 | JGI IMG/M metagenome (GOLD analysis project Ga0222716, IMG submission 165044) | Estuarine water microbial communities from San Francisco Bay, California, United States - C33_13D | ecosystem: Environmental > Aquatic > Marine > Unclassified | place: USA: California... | reverse complement strand
GATGTTGAATGCCACTAGTGGGATTGAAGACATTAGCCTGACAACAAACGGCTCGATGCTAACAGCAGGTCGAGCTCTTGCTTTAAAGCAAGCAGGGCTTAGACGATTGACGGTGAGCCTGGATGCGCTTGATGATAAAACTTTCAAGCAGATCAATGATGTGGACTATCCTGCGTCACGCGTGCTCGACGGTATCGAAAACGCGCGCGCGGCAGGCTTTTCAGAGATTAAAGTAAACGCCGTTGTTCGACGGGGTTTCAATGAGCATGCAGTTCTTGATCTTGTTGATTATTTTCGCGGGACAGGATGTATTGTCAGATTTATTGAATATATGGATGTTGGCGAGACGAACGGCTGGAATCTCGACGATGTGATTCCTGCGCGAGAGCTTATTTCCCAGATTGACGCCAAGTATCCGGTCGAGCCGATCTCGCCAAATTATCAGGGCGAGGTGGCTAAGCGATGGCGCTTCTGTGATGATCAGGGAGAGATTGGTTTTATTACGTCTGTGACGGAGTCTTTTTGTGGGGACTGCTCACGCGCGCGTCTTTCAGCCGTTGGGAAAATTTATACCTGTTTATTCGCGACCGAAGGTCACGATCTTCGAATGCTGGTCCGTTCAGGTGCGAGTGATTCCGATTTACTCGAGTCCATAAAGAACATTTGGCAAGCGCGAAGTGATCGGTACTCAGAACTTCGGGGGATGAACGTACCGATGCCAGATTCGGGCAAGTCAAAAGTAGAGATGTCCCACATTGGCGGGTAAACATCTCGGCTGATGGTCAAATGAATTCGGCTCGACTGCTGCAAGTGGGGCAATCCTGATTTCGTTCTAGTACGATTGATTGCCACTCCATCGCAATACCATCAAAAGCCAATACCCGGCCTGAAAGCCCCTCTCCTGTCTGCAGGATGACGTTAAGCGCCTCCAGCGCCTGGAGGGTGCCAATTACGCCCACAATGGGCGCGATGACGCCTTCCATTGCACAGGTGGCGCTCTCAACCCCTGTGTCGGGGTAAAGGCATCGATAGCACGGAGACCCACTATCACGTGGATTGAAGGTCGCAATTTGGCCTTCCCATCGTATCGCCGCACCTGAAACAAGCGGCGTCCCGGCTGCAAAGCATGCGTCGTTAATCTGAAATCGCGATGGAAAATTATCCGTGCAGTCGAGCACCACGTCGGCAGATTGAATGCACTCGATTAACTCTTTTCCGTCGAGTTCATAGTCGATTACAGATACGTTACATCGGGGGTTAATTTGAGCAATCGACGCTCTTGCTGACGTGGCTTTTAATTCCCCGATTGCGGCCTCGGTATGAATAATTTGGCGCTGTAGATTTGAGTCGTCAACACGATCGAAATCAGAAATAGTCATGCTCCCAATGCCGGCACTTGCGAGATAAAGTGCGACAGGCGATCCCAATCCCCCCATACCAATGATCAAAGCGTGACTATCGAGCAGACGCTCCTGTCCTGGCTCGCCAACCTGAGGTAGCTTGATTTGGCGGCTATATCGATTCTGTTCAGACGATTCCATTAATGATGTCTAGTATTTGTGTGATTTAAAAATTAGAGCATGCGCTCGAACATTTGATAGGGCGTTTTTTGCATCGATAATTTTTGATATACAGATTGCGCGTCCAGATTTTCCTGTTCAACATAAAGGCGAATGCCACGTACACTTTTAGCAGCTCGAGCCCTTGCAATAACCGCGTCATAAAGCGCCTTAAAAACGCCCGTCCGCCGATGTTCAGGTTTGACATAAACGCTTTGAATCCACCAGAGCGTGCCGTTACGCCAATCACTCCATTCAAACGTAATCAGTAACGAGCCGACAGCTACCTGATCTCGTTCTGCGATTAAATAAAATCCATGGGCGTGATTTTGGATAACGCCGGACACGCCAGATTGAATGGTCTCTGGATCAAGTTGACGTTCCTCAGTCTCTTGGGCCATCGCAATGTTAAACTGGGCGATATCAGAAATATCGTCGTGACCGGCGCTTCTGATGATAGTGGAATGTAGATTCATTTCTGTATTGTATGCGGTAGTGACAGACGCTTGAACCCTTCGGAGGATTTCGATTTATGACGCAGGTTAACCCTAAGGATCATATTACCAAAGCCGCATTTATTGGCTTGGGTGTAATGGGATATCCCATGGCCGGACATCTACTCAAAAAAGGTTTTGATGTCACTGTTTATAACCGAACGGCGGAGAAGGCGGATCAGTGGATTGCGGAATATGGGGGAAAGCGTGCACCCACCCCGCAGCAGGCAGCCCTTGGGGCGCAGATTGTCTTTTCATGCGTCGGAAATGATGACGATGTTCGCGAAATCAGCGCTGGACCCGAAGGCGCTTTTTCCGCAATGGAGGCGGGCACAATCTTTGTTGATCACACCACCGCCTCTGCTGAGGTCGCCAGGGAATTATCGATTAAGGCCGAGGAGAAGGGGGTTTATTTTTTGGACGCGCCGGTATCGGGTGGCCAGGCAGGCGCGGAGAATGGTGTACTAACCGTAATGGTGGGTGGTGACCCAACGGTTTTTGAAATCGCCCAGCCTGTGATCAAAAGCTACGCGCGGGCGGTTGGTTTAATGGGGCCGGTCGGTAGTGGTCAGCTGACCAAAATGGTGAATCAAATTTGTATCGCAGGACTCGTGCAAGGCTTGTCCGAGGGAATTGATTTTGGTCGGCGCTGTGGACTTGACATGGAACAGGTATTGGACGTGATCTCAAAAGGCGCCGCACAGTCTTGGCAGATGGAAAACCGGGGAATCACAATGAAAGATGATCAGTTTGATTTTGGTTTTGCGGTTGACTGGATGCGCAAAGATTTAGGTCTCTGTCTTGACGAGGCGCGCCGAAGAGGTTCGCGATTACCGGTAACCGCCCTCGTGGATCAATTTTATGGTCAAGTGCAGGCGAGTGGCGGAGGCCGCTGGGATACATCTAGCCTGATTTCTCTTTTAAAAGATTGAAAGGATAGCTTTGCCACAGCTAAACCTTTATTGTACTGAAAAATTTTATTATTCGGACTGAAATCTTATGAAATCTCGAGCGATACTTTATGTCTCTTTTTTTGTGATGTTATTTGGAGCATCTTACCGCGCGCTTGCACAAGCGCCCGCAGAAACCGGGTTCTTGCCCTCCGCTGATTATCAGCGGTTGAAAAAGGTTGATGATCCCGACAAGGGCGTGACGTTATATCGCTATCTAAATCCTGATTTCGACGCGAGCCAATATTCAAAGATCATGATTGACTCTGTCATGATTTATCAAACAGCGTTTGATGAGCCGAGTGGTGAGAGTCTTTCCGAGGAGCGCCTCTATCAAGCCCGACAATTTATAGATTCCGAGTTGAAAGCGCGGGCGAAGAAGCGCTTCCCCGTGGTTTATGAAGCGGGCCCGGACACGCTTCGATTCAGTATCGCAATTACGGGTATGGCGGTTGAGGCTGAAGGCTTCAAGCCCCGAAATATCCTTCCCGTTTCTGCTGTTTTATTCGCGGTAAAGAAGGCAACTGACCTGGATAATAAGTCAATGGTTCTCGTTGTCGAGGCCAAGGCGCGGGATAGTTTGACGGGCACCATTATGGGAGAGGGTGTTTTTACCCTAACGGGGGATAAGTTCCGCCAGATAAATGACACTGGAGAGGTATTAAAAAAAATGGCAGTCGAGTGGGCCGCTACTGCGGTTCGTCTGGCGACAGGTTATGCAGATAACCAGTGACCTTGATGATGTCGAAGGCGGCTAGGGTAGTTTGCTGACCGCAACCCGGTTATCCGAGCCACTCTTGTGTGATACGACCATGTTGGCCTGACAGCCACTGTAACGCAATAAGGGTCATGCTATTGCAAATCGCACCGTTTTGCAGGGCTGACAAGGCATCCGCTAGAGGCCACACTGTCGCGCAAATATCCTCATGTTCTGTCTCCAGACCATGAATCCCGCCAAGACCGGTCGAATCGACTCGCCCGCAAAATAAACTCACGAACTCTGTGCAGGCGCCAGGCGTCGAAAAATAATGAGCAATCGGCTCCAATTGCAATATTTTGCAGCCTGCCTCTTCCCGCGCCTCGCGACACACTACTTCTTCAACGGTCTCACCCTCCTCAACGATTCCGGCAACACACTCAAGCAACCAGGGTTGAGGCCAGCCGGCGGCCCAGGCACCAATACGAAATTGTTCGATAAGAATTACTTCTTGACGAATGGGGTCAAAAGGAATGACGGCCCCAACGGACCCTCGATCCATAACTTCTCGACAAAGAATAGGCGTTTGATTGCCGTCGTACTTTTCGTGACTGACTTGGTAGCGACGAATCTCTAGATAACCATCACTGATTTTTTTGTCGCTTTCAGTTGTGACGGCCGTCGGTTTTCTAGTTTTTTGATCGTTTGAAGTCATTGTAGATGCTCGAGCTTAACAATTTAGTCTGGAAGCGCCGGAGCCCAGAATTTTTTCCATACAGCTTGCAATCGCGAGTAATGACTCGTCATGATTATGTTTTGCCATAAGCTGTAGGCCGACGGGCATGCCGGCGTTGTCCAAGCCTATTGGAATTGTGATTGCACAAAGGCTTAGGTAGTTGGCGCCACATGTATTTCGGAGCATACCTAGATTTTTGGGTCGGTAAGTTTCGATTGTTTGAACATCTGAAACCTTCGGTGGGGTGATCGCTACGGTTGGGCTCACAATAACCTGACAATCCTCAAATCGGGCGTTTGCCGTTCGACTGAGACTGCGAAGTTCTCGTCTGCGTCGAAGATACTCAGACGCACTTATCGATCCACCTTCTTTAATCCGTGAAGACACCAATGGGTCAAGGGTATCCCGGGAACCAGGTGCAGTTGCTTCAAGCATTTCATCTATCTCAGCTGCAGCAACGCTGCCAATCTTTAGAAGCTCGATTGCTGGCGTGACCTCAGGCAGTGTTGCTTCGATCGCCCGAACTCCTGCCTGAGACAACTCCTTAATGGCGTTATCAACAGTCTCACAAATACCAGGGTCACATCCCTCCCATAACGACCGCTCACCGATACCGATGACAAAATCAGACGGCTGACATTGCGCGACTTGACGAGCAAGTCTGGGGCCAAAGCTTCGTTGATGAGGGTCAATAGCCGAGAAGGCGACCACAGCATCCTCGACTGTTCGGGTTAGGATCCCGGTTGTGTCTAGTGTCGGACTTAACGGAAAAACGCCGGTGACGGGCCAGCGTCCATAACTTGTTTTTAAGCCCACGTTCCCGGTCACGCTTGCGGGAATTCGGACAGAGCCGGCAGTGTCAGAGCCGAGTGCAACGAGAGCTGAGCCCTCGCACAGACTTACGCCTGCGCCACTACTCGACCCGCCAGGTGCGCGATGATGATGCTTATCCCACGGATTCTGGGGCGTGCCCCAGTGACTGTTAATGCCTACTCCGCCAAAGGCAAATTCGACAGTGTGTGTCTTTCCCGTAAAAACTGCATGCTGTTGGCGTAAGGCTTTTATTAGATCGCCTTCGCTTTGCCACGGACTTGGCATTGGCGTGGGGGAGCCGGCATAAGTCTGGGTGCCGTCAACGCCGTAAAGATCTTTAACGGAGATAGGGATACCCTGTAGGGTGCCAGAATCTTTAGCTTGGGCTAACGCATTATCAGCCGCTTGGGCCTGGATAATCGCCTTTTCAGGTGTCCACTCTCGATAGGCACTCAGTTCCGGTTTTAAGTTATTAATGCAATCTTGTACCAACTCGACCGAAGTGAGAGAGCCATCGCGTAACGCGCGATTAATTTTTGAGAGAGACCATTTTGAAGGTTGACTGTTCATATATTTAGCACCGGGTGGCGTACGACTTTCAGAGTCTATGCGATTTCAGTCAAAATCTAACACGTGGGCTGGATGATCAATATAAGACGCAAACATCAGCAGATCTTTGCTGCGAATTGTTGTGGTTCGGGTGTTGATTAATGGGTGAACATAGAGATTTTCGGTTTGCACAAGGTTACTGTCGATAATAAATTTAACGGCACAACCGCGATCGTTTATCAGGGCAAGTGGAGAGACTGAGCCGGGACTGACGCCTAGATATTCCATTAACCGCTGCTCGGATCCAAACGAAAACCTTCCGGCCGAAAGCCCTCGAGCGAGCGCTTTTAAGTCAACCTTTTGATCTTCATGACAACTTACCAACCACATCTGACCCTTTTTATTTTTTAGAAAAAGATTTTTAAGATCGCCTTGTCCCTGTGGTGTTGCTCGAAGGGATTTACTGTCACTAACGGAGAACATAGGGGGGTGGTCGATGGTCGTACAATCAATACCGAGTCCGGTAAGCTTCTCCAGTATTTGATTGGAGCTCATTGGTGTTGAGCCATCGATTAAGCGATTTGCTTCAATTTGAGTTTGGTTCATAGGAAGTTTCGCAGAAGACCCCGTTATAATGGGGAGATAGAGACTCGCATTAAGCGCCAATTCTGCCACACCGAAGACTGATTTCACTTATGCCTGCACCTACTCGACGAAAACAAAAGCGGAAAACGCCGACACGGTCTAAATCGACTCCAGAGAAGATATTAAGACCCATTGAGTCAGTGGCGATCTCCGAATTTACAGAGCGCTCCTACCTTAATTACTCAATGTACGTGGTGCTGGATCGTGCGTTACCGAGCTTGGCGGATGGACTTAAGCCCGTGCAGCGTCGGATTGTTTATGCCATGTCGGAGCTCGGTCTCGCAGCAAGCTCAAAGTATAAAAAGTCGGCTAGGACCGTCGGAGATGTGCTTGGAAAATTCCACCCCCACGGAGATTCAGCCTGTTACGAGGCCATGGTGTTAATGGCGCAACCCTTCAGTTTCCGCTATCCACTGGTAGATGGACAGGGCAACTGGGGGTCTCAAGATGATCCAAAATCCTTTGCCGCAATGCGATACACGGAGGCGCGACTCTCCGGATTTGCCGAGATGCTGCTTTCAGAACTGGGTCAGGGGACTGTTGAATGGGGACTTAATTTCGACGGTACCCTGCGTGAACCGCGCCTCCTGCCTGCCCGCTTACCCAATGTCTTATTGAATGGGAGCTCAGGAATCGCAGTGGGAATGGCAACTGATATACCGCCGCACAATCTACGCGAGGTCGTCAGCGCGTGTATTCGACTGCTTGATAATTCAAGGACGAGCCTTGATGATTTGTGTGAACATGTGAAAGGTCCAGATTTCCCGACCGGCGGGGAAATCGTAACGCCGCAGGCGGAAATTCGTGATATTTATAGGACGGGCTATGGCTCAATCCGTCAACGTGCCGTTTGGGTAGATGAAAACGGCGATATTGCAATCACAGCGTTGCCGTATCAAGTTTCTGGTGAGCGGGTGATCGAACAAATCGCGAATCAGATGAATGCCAAAAAGTTGCCTATGGTGGGAGACATCCGTGACGAGTCAGATCACGAAAATCCGATTCGAATTGTGATCGAGCCTCGCTCAAATCGCGTTGATCGCGCTGTGTTGATGACCCACCTATTTGCAACCACTTCGCTAGAGCAAACCTATCGGGTCAACATGAATATGATTGGTCTTGATGGACGCCCTAAAGTCTTTGATCTCCGCGAAGCGCTAAAACAGTGGCTGGAATTCCGTCTTGAAACCGTTAAGCGCCGGCTATCGTATCGTTTGGATCGAGTTGTTAAACGACTGCATATTTTAGATGGACTACTCATTGCCTTTTTAAATATCGATGAAATTATAAAAATTATTCGCAAAGAGGATGAACCAAAGCGTGTTCTGGTAAAGCGTTTTAAATTGAGCGAGACTCAAGCGGAGGCAATTCTTGAGCTTAAGCTGCGACACCTTGCCAGACTTGAAGAGATTAAGATTACGGGAGAGCAACAGGCATTATCTCGAGAGAAAGCCGAGTTGCAAAAAATACTGAAGTCTCGCGACCGATTAAAAACAGTCGTTAAAAAAGAACTCACCGCAGATGCAGAGGAATTTGGTGATGACCGACGCTCTCCTTTAGTTGAGCGAGAGGCGGCTCAAGCCCTGAGTGAGAGCGCTCTAATTCCCTCAGAGCCCATCACGGTTGTGCTCTCTAAAAAAGGGTGGATTCGAGCCGCCAAGGGTCTGGAGGTTGATCCGCGTGAACTCGCTTATCGAGGAGATGACGGCTATCTCCACTCCGGCCCCGGGAGAACCAATCAACCTTTGCTCTGCCTAGATTCGACGGGTCGTGTCTATGGGCTTCGTTCTCATGAACTGCCATCCGCGCGAAGCTTGGGCGAGCCTGTGGGTAAAACGCTTAAGCCGCCGCCAGGGGCCACTTTCGCTGGTGTGATGATCGGTGAGCATTCGAGCCAGTTTTTGCTTGCGTCCGATTCCGGTTATGGATTTGTGGCAACACTTGAAGATTTACTGACTCGAAACAAATCGGGTAAGGCCGCGCTTACTGTTCGAGCAGGAGGCGTGTTGCCACCCCAACGTATTTTTGAATATGAAGATGACTGGGTGGCGGCAATTACGGATACCGGTAGGCTTTTGATATTTGCGTTGGCAGAGTTACCTCAACTTAACAGGGGCAAGGGCGTGAAGTTAATTAACATCCCGGCAGCACGTCACAAAGCGGGTGATGAAAAATTACAAAGCGTTGCGGTGTTTCGAGAGGGAGACTCTCTTCGGCTTTTCGCGGGTAAGCAACATATGAGACTCAAGCCGAAAGATATCGACACATTTGTCGGAACACGCGCGCAACGTGGAAGAGCACTGCCCCGCGGATATAAGCGAGCCACGGGGGTTGAGACAATACTCGCTTGATCTTGATATTGAAATAACGATCGAAGGCAATTTTTTATCGTCAGCAAAAAGGTCTTTAGCGCGAGGATCCGGGGCTGATGACACCTAAATCAGGATTATTCCGACTTCGGATTCGCGCTTAGAAAGGGAGCGTTAATCCCGGTCTAAGGGCAAGGATCCGCTGTCGGTAAAGCGCCATAATATTTTCTAACGCAGTTTCGGTGTCCGCCTCAAAACGGAAAACGACAGTTGGCGTTGTGTTGGAGGCTCGAGCCAGACCAAATCCATCTTCGAAGTCAACACGCAACCCATCAATTGCGCAAATATTCCCTCCAGGGAATGCTCCCGTATCAACAAGCTCCGCGATGAGTTGATAATGCTCACCCTCATTCATTTCGAGTTTCAACTCTGGCGTGTTAACGGTGTCCGGTATTTTGGCAAATAATTCGCTTGCGGAGTCTTTTCCCTGAGAGACTATTTCGCATAAACGAGCAGCGGCATAGAGGGCATCGTCAAATCCATACCAACGCTCTTTAAAAAAAAGATGGCCGCTCATTTCGCCACCCATTGCGGCTTGAGTCTCCCGCAGTTTTGCCTTAATAAAAGAATGACCGGTTTTCCACATGGTGGCCTTACCTCCGGCGTTTTCGATCGCCTGAGGAAGTAGTCTCGTACATTTCACATCGTAAATAATTTCTGCTCCTGGATTTCGAGAGATAATGTCTTGGGCAAACAAGATCATTTGTCGATCTGGCCAAATCACTTGACCGACATCTGTGATGACGCCAAGTCGATCCCCATCGCCGTCAAATGCCAGACCGAGGTCCGCGTCATACTCATTAACGGCGCAGATGAGGTCCGCCATATTTTCAAGTACGCTAGGATCCGGGTGATGATTCGGGAAATTGCCATCGACTTCGGTAAAAAGCTCAATCACTTCACAACCGAGTTCACGTAATAGTTGAGGTGCAAGTACACCGGCAACTCCGTTGCCGCAGTCTGTAACCACTCGAAGGGGGCGCGCTAATTTGATATCGTCAACCACTCGATTCCGATAAGTCGGCACAATATCAAAAGAAGAGCCGGTACCAACGCCGTGCAGAAAATTTTGAGTCTCAATTCGCCGGCGTAAGTCCTGAATGCGATCAGCCGCAAGTGTGTGTGTGCCCACCATAATCTTCAGGCCATTGTAATTTGGCGGATTATGGCTTCCTGTAACTGATACCGAAGAGCCGGCTTGAAGTTCATAGGTTGCAAAATAGGTGAGAGGCGTGGGCACCATCCCGATATCGACAGTATTGCAACCGGTGTCATGAATGCCCTGCCTCAGAGCGTTTGAGATGCTAGGGCCTGAAAGCCGGCCATCTCGGCCGATCACCACTGAGGAATCCCCAGCAGTGAGCGCTTCGCTACCGACTGCCCGACCGATTTGCTCGACAATTTCGGTTGTCAACGAAACGTCTACGATGCCTCGGATGTCGTAGGCTTTGAAGATTTCAGGATTAGAAATAACCATAATAGGGTGAAGTTTAACTTTTAGAGTGGTCAAAAGGGTAGCGACTGTTTATTGGCTTCACTTCTGATTTTTCAAAAGAAGTTATATTTTCATCAGGAAAATTAAATGAAATTGGGTACTAAGGAGAGAGTATGGCGTCAAATCTAATCGACATGGACCTAGAAGCGGTCCGGAAAATGGATGCTCATGTCGTGCATCCATGGGAATCTTTCGGTGACACGTCGACTAATAAAACGATTATTGGCGCGGGGCATGGAGCATACGTTTACGATGCAGAAGGTAATCGTCTACTAGATGGCCCGGGAGGGATGTGGTGCGTTAATGCGGGACACGGCTGCAAAGAGATCGTCACCGCTATGAATGAGCAAGCGATGAGGCTCTCTTATACGAGTCCATGGAGTCATCCTACCGAACCGGCAGCCCGACTTGCTGAGCGCTTGGCCTCTGTCGCGCCGGGTGATCTTAATAATGTTTTTTACGCGACGGGCGGATCAACTGCCGTGGACTCTGCGCTAC
>Ga0222716_10004606_pt1 | contig 10808 bp, 17 predicted proteins | sample C33_13DmetaG_FD_165044 | JGI IMG/M metagenome (GOLD analysis project Ga0222716, IMG submission 165044) | Estuarine water microbial communities from San Francisco Bay, California, United States - C33_13D | ecosystem: Environmental > Aquatic > Marine > Unclassified | place: USA: California... | reverse complement strand
ATCATCAATCCACGCCGCACATGATAACCGATGAACACATGGCCGAGCTTCGCCGCCGCATAGACGAGTACAGTAAGAGGTTGTCACGTAACCCTGGAGACAGGCTTTCCGCCATCATCCTCGACGCAACGCTCCGCAACTACGAAGCCAAGCTAAAATTAAAAATGCAAGATGACTACACTGCAAATGCATCGTTTGATGTCTATCACTGAAGAAGCGATACTAAAACTCAAAGAAGAAAACTACTCTAAGGCTGTTCTGCTTCGCAAGAAATTCGACAGGCTACAAGACGATTTATACGGAAAACCAATCAAGTAATGTCTATTTACATTCAAGAAGACGACCAAGTAATCTGGGCATACAAGCTCCCCAACGGAGAGGTATGCGTCACCCCCGACTATGACTTCGCAGAGATGCGAGGTAATCAAAAACCCACCTTAATATTTCACCTACCTAATGAATAACGAAAGAGCAATCAGGATTGTAGCCTCCATTACGGAGGACAACAGCAAGGAAGATGTAATCGCCAAGGTCTTTGCCTGTGAGGACATCATAGAGCAGGACGTGTACGATTGGATGGAGATGCCTTTACCTCTTCATCTCAACCAGTTCGTTGACCACTGCAACTCTATCGCCTCCAAGTTCATTGACGATAGGTGCGACATATTCGGATACGATGACGGGGTCAAGATCGAGATGCACAACCTCCGCGACAAAACGGAGAGCGTCATTATCGCTATGATTAAGTACGCCGCCTGTTACGGAGCCATCAAGAAAGAAGCAAAGTCAGAACGCTGACTTTCGGGGCGGACGTATGGTGTGCGGGGAGAACCCGTAACAAGGCCAGTGAGTGGCCCCTGAGAAACAAAGTCCGCCTTTTCTTGCTTATTACACAAACACACACTAAATTCACATAATGAGATTTAATCCACACAATAGAAAACTACTAATGCTCTCGTCCATTGAGAGCTACTACAATGCCATCGCAATGATTCCTGATGGCTCACGAAAGGCAGAACAAGTAATGGCACGCAACGCCATCGCAGTGGCCCTAAGTAGCTGGGCTGACAACCAACAGGAGGTAGCTGAGGTTCTCGGCAGAGACAGGTCTACAATCGCTCATATGCTTTTGGGTCACGAAGACAACCTGCAATTTTGGAAAGGCTACGATGACCTACACAAGATGGCTGTCATGATTGTAGACAACAGGTTATCCGCATCAAGTAAGGCAGACAAGCTCGCCTCCATAACAAACAAGATTCACATTTTAGAACAAGAAGCCGCAATTTTGCGCAACGAACTCAATTCAATTCCAATCACACAAGCGTGAGTAAATTCAAAGTCAAGTACACATTGAAGAGGCGTCCTGCCTCAGAAATAGTAGGGGGTTGGTTTCCGCCTGATGGTGTGTACAGCAAGGCATTTTTTGAAAAGAAGATGAAACTAGCAACCAAACAACAAGAAGAAAAAAAATTAAGGTGCAAAGCCGAAGGTCTCCCCTACTCTAGGTTTGGAAACTATAGTCACATTAAATGAAAATCAGTAAAACAATGAGTAACTACAAATTCAAGACCACGAACATCCGTGGCAAGCAGTACGTTGAGGTCAACGAACGCATCAAATTTTTTCGTCAAGAAGAGCAGTACAAAAACTGGGGGTTGCATACTGAGTTTCCCATGCTCACCTCTGACGAGTGCTTGTGCCGAGCCACAATTACCGATCGAGACGGGAGCGTTGTTGCAGTGGGACACGCCCACGAGGTGAAGACAGCCTCAAACATCAACAAGACGTCATACGTAGAGAACTGCGAGACGTCAGCTGTAGGGCGTGCTTTGGCTATGCTTGGCATCGGTATTGATGCTTCTATCGCTTCGGCGAATGAGGTCAAAGACGCGATTGCTAAACAGGAATCAACACCTGTAGACATGAAGGAAGAGAAGGTTTCTCGCCCTGCCGCCGCTAAGGAGAACACAGTGTCCATCATGGACAAGGCAGTAAACTACATCAAGGGACAGCAGGATAAGGCTAAGGCTTATGACAGCATCCTATCTAAGTATGGTGACGACCTGAGCGACAAGCAAAAAGCTGGACTTAAAAAGTTTGTACGATGAACAATACACAGAAATTCTTACTGGCCTTTTCCTTGGCCTCGATGACACTATCCTTGACCCTTTGGTTTACGGGTAGTCAGACAGCGGCTCTATACGTAGGTATATGGTGTCCGACTGCATTGTCACTACACCCTTACTGCAATGATTGATATCCCATCAGCCCTCGAAGAGAGGTACGGCAAGTCACACTTGTCGTACTCCTCTCTCAAGGTTGCGCTTGACGACATGGCCAAGTTCGACCTTTACATGAAGCGCAAGATTAAGTTTGAGTCACCTGCACTCACCTTCGGAACGCTTTACGATATGCTCCTGTTCGAACGGGAGAGAGCTATGGATGAGTACACCATATTGTCAGACGACAAAATCTTAGACCTGTGTTCAGATGCGACGAAGAAGATGAAGAAGCCTAAGCTTTCTTCTGATTTTAAGAGCGTAAAATCACAGTTTGTCGAAGAGGCTGAGTCAAACGGCAAAACGATATGCTCACCTGAAGACTGGAAGATGGCAAACGAAATGATCGACAGGCTCAATGTCTGTGGGCTTACCGACCAGTACCTGTCAAGCGGTAACTACCAAGTAGAATTCAATGAGATGATTGGGCCAGTAAAGGTCAGAGGGTTTCTTGACTGCCTGGGTGACGGATACATTGTAGACTCCAAGTCTACGAAGTCCATTAGCAAGTTCAGGTACAGCGTCCGTGACTTCAGTTACGATATACAAGCGTACATATACACCAAGGTCTTCGGTGTTAGCGAGTTCTTTTGGCTTGCTCAGGAGAAGACGAATCCTTACCTTCCTGCTATTATAGAGTGTTCTGAAGAGACTCTCTTTGCAGGAGAAATGAAGTTTAACGATGCTATCGAGAGAATTGAAAAGTTTCTTCGGGAAGACACCCTCCCTTCTAAAGACTACCTTAGGCTCAAGGTATAACCACGCTACATATCTAATTCACGGCTCTTTTATGATTGCTGTGTACTCAATAGCCATTACCTTTGTAGCACTTTTAATAAACGTAATCCTTTAATATAAACCAATAAACAAATGAGCGATACTAAGTATGACTCCGTTCTCGTCGGCTGGGCCGATGACCCCAAGTACAATGACAACAACGAGCTGATGAGCTGGAATGTCCGTCTCAAGGACAACGAGCTGAAAGACATGCTGGATCAGTATGTCACTCGTCGTGACGCCGAAGGCAAAGGTGGAAACATCTACCTCACCCTCTTCATGAGTAAGAATGGCAAGGCTTGCGCCCGCGTATTCAATCCTAACAGCGATGCCGCTAAGGAGAAGCGTGAAGCCAAGGCCGCCTCAGCTCAAGTAGCTCAGGATGACCTTCCTTTCTAAAGGGTTCGGGCTATACGCCGCAATAGATTGGGGGTTGAGGGACATTAAGTTTCTCAGCCCCCAAACTTTCTCTGGGAAAAAAAACGGGAGGACGATGACGTTCCATGTTCACGCAGAGAACTACGACAAAGACTTCACTGTGTCAGTACCTAAATTCGACACAGACTTCCTGCTACTCTTCATACCCAATAAAGAAGGAGACAACTGCGTCATCCTTACCAAGCCCGATACATGGGGCAAGATTGGCCAAAAGGTAGATATGGTATGGATTTCTAAGAAATTGAAACGAAAGTGGAATGCAAAACTCAAGACCCCCGATATACTCCCTGACGCTTGACATAGCCATTAAAAAAGGCAAGAGGGTATATAACCTCGAAGCCTGGGCCGTAAGCAGGTACGATACCCCGCAGGACATTATGGCTTACAGCCCACACACCATGGACAGACTGAGGCGTCACCACTACGGGAAAACGTACAAAGGAGACAAAAGAGTCATCATAAAGAAGATTCGGTCTAAAAAAATAGTTGGATACGTAAACAGCAACGCAATATGAAGCCTAAGCATTATGACATGAGCATACCTCCTGTGGAATTCATTGTAGCCAATGACATCCCGTTCTTGGAGGCTAACGTAATTAAGTATGTGTGTAGACACAAAATGAAGGGTGGTAAGCAGGACATCCTCAAAGCAATCGAGTACCTGCAATTAATAATTAAAGATCAATACACCGATGAAAGTAACCTTCTTCAAGAACCTGTACGACAAAAACGCCCCACACCACGTGGAAGTGCATACGGCGCTGGAGCGAATAAGGGAGGGCCAATCGAAAACCACGATTGAAGCTGTTCGTAATGGTGACAAGGACGCAAAGAAGACGCTCCCGATTGTATGCTTCAGCGGTGAGTTCTCGGACCGTAGCGACGAAGGCTTGTTTGACCACAGTGGACTTATTGTACTGGACTTCGATCACATCGACGTTGAGAAATCCAAGACGGTACTGGCTACTGACAATCACGTCTATTCCTGTTGGGTTTCTCCGTCGGGTGACGGGCTCAAGGCACTGGTTCGTGTAACCAACCCTGAGCGACACCGCGATCACTTCCGAGCACTCAAGAACTACTTCCATAAGCAGTACGACCTTGAGGTTGACGAGTCTGGTGTCAACGAGTCACGCGCTTGCTTCGAGTCCTATGACCCTGACCTAATTCTCAATCCTGGGGCTAACAGGTTTGGGGCGTTTGCTTCTGAGCGTAGCGAGCAAGTGCAAGAGGCCCGCGTAGGAGCTGTAACAGACTATATGAAGCTGAACCTTGCCTGTCGCATGATTAGGCAGTGTGAGGACGGAGAGAAGCACAACACGCTACTTCGTTCCGCACGTCTCGTAGGTGGCTTCGTAGGTGCTGGCAGGATTGAGGAGGAAGAGGCCATAAGGGTTCTCATGCGTGAGATTACCAAGCGTGAGATTGACAGCGAGGAACATGCCATCAAAACCATCCGAGAAGGATTAGAGAGAGGAAAGAACGACCCCATCAAAGAAACCATTGGAGCCGAGCAGGACGCTCAGCGTCAGCTCCTCATCAATGATGGTGACATGTCCTTTATCTCTTCTGATGACGAAGACTTCAGGTGGATTGACGACTACGCCAATGGTAAAATTCAAGTGGGACTCGACACGGGTGACGAGAAACTCGACCAGCACTTCCGTTACAAGAAAGAGTTCACTATCATCAATGGCCACAGCAACGTAGGTAAGACCACTATGATGCTCTACCTGATGGTTAACGCCGCCCGCCGCCACGATTGGAAGTGGGTGGTGTACTCTTCTGAGAATAGGACAGCTTCGTTGAAGATGACCCTGATGCAGTTCGCTACCAATCGCAAGATCGGTGACATGACCTACGAACAGCGCAAGCTGGCATACACATGGGTCAACAAGCACTTTACTGTGATTAGCAACAATCAGGTGTACAGCTACACCGACATCATTGTCTTCCTTGAGAAAATCTATCGTCAAGAGAAGTTCGATGCTGTTCTGGTGGATCCTTACAACAGCCTCAAGCTGGAACTTTCAGGGCAGGGCAATAGCCATGACTACCACTACCAAGCGGCTTCAGAGTTCCTGACATTCTCTAACGCTAATGACGTAGCAGTATGGTTGAACATGCACGCTGTAACAGAGGCGCAACGCCGTAAGGGTGATGACGGACTTCCTGTCGCCCCATACGCTGAGGACACCGAGGGTGGAGGTAAGTTTGTAAATAGAGCTGACTGTTTCCTTACCATACACAGGAAGGTCCAGGCACCAGACAACAACATCAAGAAAACAACTGAACTACACGTCAGGAAAGTTCGAGATGTAGAGACTGGAGGCATGCCAACGTCGATTGATGAACCAATAACCTTTACTATGGATACCTCAATGACGTCATTCAGGTCGAATAACACACAGGAGAAGCTGTTCCAACCTATTGGTCACGAGTTCAATAACTATAAATCTTTTAAGTTGTCCCCAAATAAGGAGTTCGTGTCTACGTAGGCTGTACCTTGCCCATGTGAAACGAAAGAGAGGACAGACTTCCAAGAGGAAGACAGCTAGGAAAAGAGAGTTGGGAAGATACAAGAGCGGGTTAGAAAAAACCTGCGCAGATCTTTTGTCTGAATACGGGCTAAGTTTCTGCTACGAGGAGCACGAATACCTCTTGATGGACAAATTCCGATACGAAGGTGTGTACTGGAAGATGACCTCAAAGAAGAAGGAGATGACCGATCGTAGCGGAAGCATTGCCCTCCCAATTCGATACAAGCCCGACTTTGTCGCCAAAGACGAGAGCTGGATAATTGAGACGAAGGGCTTCCTTCATTCTCATCACGACTTCCCAATGCGCTGGAAGCTTTTTATGAAATACTTAACAGATCTTGGAAAACCGCTTCCAATGCTTTTTATTTGTAAGAATAGACAGCAGATAGAACACGCTGTAAGTATTATAAAAGGCAATGAACAAGATAACAAAGGAGGACGTAGGACGAAGCTACGGCGTAGCAACCGAGAGGATGCACCGCCTGATAGCGAACTTCTATGAAGACCTATTCAACAGGGCGGGGGAGCCAAAGAGACACCCAGGGTACGTTGTAGAGCTGACACAAAAGCTTAGGCAACATATCAATCTAGAACTCGACCTCGTAAGAGAGGCTTCGAACCAATTTTACGAAGACCATGCTGAGTCAAAAACGGAGGGCTTATTCGGGCTCGACGGGGAGGGTAGCTGAGGTCAGATTTGTGAGAGCGGCAGAGGAGAAAGGACTTCAGGTGACCAAGTCATCTCGATCAGACGATATGTATAAGCACGTAGACTACTGGCTTGCCATGGACAACCAAGGTAAGTGGGGAGTAGACGTCAAAGGAAACAACCTCCCAGATGAGATTTGGGTAGAGTTGCAAAACGTTGGGGGAAATCCTGGCTGGCTTAAAGGAGAATCATCAATCATTGCGTTCGACATGCCAGAAGAAGGGGGTTTCTCAGTGGTTAGCCGCGTAGACCTTTTGGAATACGTGAACCAAAATGTAGATACCGAGGTTGTAAGAGACAAGCGTGATGCGTACAAGAAGTTGTATCAGCGCAAGGATCGAAAAGACCTCATCACAATACTTCACCTAAGGGATATAAGGAATCTAGAATCATACAGGGTATGGAAATACTTTGGAGATTACTGAGTAACTTGTAGGCCCTTTCAACAAAAAAATCATGAGTACAGACAAACTTATCCCATGGGGTGAGGTGGGATACCCCACGTTCAAAAGAACGTATGCAAGGCCCACCGAAAACGGCAGAACTGAAGAGTGGCCAGAGACTGTAGACCGCGTTGTAGGCGCGTGTAACGAACAGCTCGGTTGCGGATTTCACGAAACCGAACAAGAAGAGCTTAAGAATATTATGCTCGATCTCAAAGGCACAGTTGCAGGTCGGTTCCTGTGGCAGTTAGGAACTAAAACCGTTGACCGACTGGGTCTTCCCTCTCTGCAAAACTGTGCGTTTGTTGTTGTTGACGAACCTATTAGACCATTCACATGGGCATTTGAGATGCTTATGCTTGGTAGCGGTGTCGGCTTCAATATCCAACGTGAGAACGTATACCAGCTGCCTAAGGTCGGTAGTGGAAAGGTTAAGATCGAGCGAAAAGACGCGAATGACGCTGACTTCATTGTGCCTGATTCCCGTGAGGGTTGGGTAGAGCTACTCGACAGGGTGCTTGAAGCCAGCTTCTATCAAGACGGGAAAGGGAACGATGGGTTTACGTTTGCTACTCACCTCATTCGACCTAAAGGAGCGCCAATCAAAGGTTTTGGTGGTACAGCCAGCGGAAGTGAAGACCTCGTGTGGGGTATGATGGAAATCAATAGGATCCTAAACTCCAAGGCTGGACGCAGGTTGTCTAGCGTAGACTGCCTAGATATCATGAATATCATCGGTAAGATCGTGGTAGCTGGCAACGTCAGGAGGTCAGCTCAAATTGCTTTGGGCGACTTCGACGACATCGAGTACCTGAGAGCCAAGCGCTGGGACCTGGGCAACATCCCTAACTGGAGGGCCATGTCCAACAATAGTGTTGTGTGCTCTGACGTAAGCCTGCTCCCTGAAGAATTTTGGGAAGGGTATAAGGGCAACGGAGAACCTTACGGACTCATTAACCTAGACGCTTCTCGTGAGATGGGTAGGACAGGGGAGACAGAGTACCCAGACCCAGATGTCATGGGTTACAACCCTTGTGCTGAGCAGTCTCTAGCTAACTTCGAGACCTGTTGCTTGGCTGAAGTGTATCTGCCTAACATAGATTCCTATGAAGAGTTGAAGAAGGTATTGAGGTATCTCTACAGGGTCAATAAGCACAGCCTGTCTATACCATGCTCTCTTAAGGAGACAGAAGAAATCGTTCACAAGAACATGCGTATGGGAATCGGGGTTACTGGATATCTTCAGGCTACCGACGAACAGCAGTCTTGGTTGGATTCTGCTTACGGATATATTAGGGCTTACGACAAAGAATATTCTAATATCAATGGATTTCCCCCTTCAATTAAGATTACCACCGTTAAGCCCTCTGGAACGTTGTCACTTCTTGCTGGTGTTACACCAGGAGCACACCCTGGATACTCCCAATACTACATTAGGAGAATTAGAATGGCGGCAGATAGTGAGTTGTCATCAGTCGCTAGGAGCCATGGGTATCACGTAGAGTACGTCCGAAACTTCGACGGGACAGATGATCACTCCACCGTAGTGGTTAGCTTCCCTTGCTCTTTCCCTGAAGGAACTAAGTTCGGGAACTCTATGACTGCCATAGATCAACTTGAGGTCATTAAGAGACTTCAGGCTGAGTGGTCAGACAACAGCGTAAGCGTTACCATATACTACCGCAAAGAGGAACTTGACGAGATCCGTATGTGGCTGGACAACAACTACTTCGCCACTAAGTCTGTTTCTTTTCTCCTCCACAGCGATCACGGTTTCGATCAGGCTCCAATGGAAGAGATTACGAAAGAGAAGTACGAGGAGATGAAAGCTAGTGTAACCCCGATCACAGCCATCGAGAGTATTTCGCTCGACGAGGTTGACATCGACGATTGCGATACTGGAGCATGTCCCGTCCGATAAGCCATTGCTGGGTAAGCCAGTTGTATTATCTTAGCGCTGTTACGCCGACCTAGTGCAGTGTAATTTCGCTAACCTTAGAGAGGGGGCCTTCGGGTCCCCTCTTTTCATTCGCAGTCTTTCTGACGAAGCTCGTCAACCAGTATCTCTAGGTGATTAACACGCTTCTCAAGATGATTGAGTCTAAGGTTCTGCTCAGCATCATCAGGTAGACTGCCCATCTCGCCTCGCGGCCACTTGATCCTGAACTCAGAGTTGAGCTCAATCTCCTGGTTGTGACGCATGGTCTCCATCTCAAGAGCGTTCAACGATGACATGATTGAAAAGTAAAGTGTTACGGCACCGCCGACACCTACTACAATCTGAATCAACCACTTAATGTTTATACCAAAGTTTGTGTCGTCATCTAACTTCATTTCCTAACCTTCTCTATTGTCCTTCCCGCGAAGTAAGCTCCAAACACCGTGAGCATAAGGATCTCAAGTAGATTGATGTAGTTTTCTGGGGGCATGAACGAAGGGGACATACCGTCCCACACCGTCACGATCATGTAGAACAGAGTGAGACAGATGAGTATCGCAGGTCTAATAAACTTAGCCAGCTTTACATCTGACTTGGCATCAGCCTCCCACCTCCTCGTCACGTTGTCTTGAGCGTCCTTTTCAGCCTCTATAGCGAGCCTATCGAACTCCATCTTATCCTGGGCAGACAACTCTGGAGATCCGTCCACTATGCGCCTTACAATGCCCAAGACACCCTGGTCAGGTAGGACGTTACCTACACTGCCAGCTACTTCAGGAAGCTTCTCTTTTAGAAACTTCCCTACTTTAGTGTCCTTGAACTTCTTATCTGGCATCGTAAATCTTTTGAATCATATCGAACAAAAGAATGGTGTGCTTCCTGTATCCGTTCGGGCCATATTCTTTCGCGCTATTGAATTCGTCGGCCACTTCGTTTAGCATCTCAACCTTGTCCTGATCGTTAGCCTCCTTGTACTTTTTAGTCTGGACAACCTTCATGGCCTCCTCATACCTCGCCCTTCCAGACACCTGCATCAGTTTGTTTATCTCCTCTGTAGAGAGGTACACTCTTTCTGCCATGAACTCATCGTCGTTTATCCATGTGTACCCCCTTCCAAGGTCTTTGACCATCTTGATGTCCTTCTTTGAAGTTATGTTGGGTATACTAAGCTTTCTAGTTGAAGCGTATGAAGGGGTTCCGCATACTGAAGTCATATCCTCTGTCTGCTCGTACAGCCTCCATATCTCATTTGAAAGCGGATCCGCACTGCCCTGCCTAGACTTGGTTACATCAAACAGTTGATAGCCTATTCCCGTAGCCCCTCTTGGAGTCTGTTCTATCTTTTCTCCTTTCCAGTTTATTCTAACGGGGTAGTCAGAAAGACCAAACGTCCTGTCCTTGATTGTGTACATGAACTTCTGTGCCAGCCTTTCAGCCAATCCCGTAACTCCTCCTTGCTCACCCACTTCTTTTGTGACCCTGCCGTCGGGGAGATAAGCCCTCTCAGCCCTGTAGAAGGCGTTAAGTTGATTGGGTAGTACAGCGGCGCTACCAGCCTTGAACATTGTAGTCAAGAAGTTCTCCAAGTCTCTCTCAACGTTGTTTCCTATCAGAACCTTGAGGAACCCATTCAGGCCCTGTACAAAGCTCTGTTCCATCATGGCTGATATTGCGGACATA